>Ga0247739_10000844_pt1 | contig 11008 bp, 8 predicted proteins | sample UWRJL058202B2_FD_180943 | JGI IMG/M metagenome (GOLD analysis project Ga0247739, IMG submission 180943) | Plant litter microbial communities from Arlington Agricultural Research Station in Wisconsin, United States - UWRJ-L058-202B-2 | ecosystem: Environmental > Terrestrial > Plant litter >... | reverse complement strand
TGCAAAAGCTTTTGCCTTTTTCTTGATAAATGGCAATTTAGTGAGCAAATTAATAGTACTTACCGTAAAACCTTTTTTGTAAACCCTTATAAACCAGGAGCCTAAAAGCAAACTTATCAGTAACATAAAAGCGCAACCTGCCAGCATAATATTATTCACAGGAATAAATGCGAGTATCAGCCCAATAGAAACAAGCCAGAATACAACGTGTGAAAACATGTGCATGAGGCTATATAATAATACAGACGATGACGCTTTGTTGATTCCAAGTTTAGGTTTCAGCTCCATAATCCGGTAAGGCTCACCACCTAATGCAACAAATGGTGTTATGTAATTAATTGCATAACCACTAATCGTGAGCCGCAATACTGACCAAAATGACATATTACTCTGCGGAAGTTCCGGCTCCTGAATAATTGCATCAAAAGCAAAAGCATTTAGTGTGTAAATTAACAGCCAGCTGCCAATTACAGGAATAAACCAGATTCCTGTTTTCTGCATATTCAGCCAAATTTCGTCCAGTCCGATACCATAAATCATGTATCCTAGCGAAAAAATGCCGATCAGCATAAAGACAGCCTTATATATTTTTGTAATCATATTCGTTGCTGTCCAAAATCTTTTTATAGAAATATCCGCTTACTTTTTCCTGTCTTGAACACATGTAAATAAGTATTGGGTTTAATACGAAAATATCAAAGAAAAAATATATCCACGCCTGATCCAGAAACAGCCATAAAAACAAGAATATTACACGTGTGTTAAACTGGATAATATTAGTGTATTTCATTAACGGCCTGTTTTGTGCACGAAAATCTGTAATCAGTTTTTGTGGTAAACCATTCCGGTATTTCTCTCTGACAACAGCCAAGAGCTTTTGTAATTTGGGAGAGATTTTTTCCTGTAATTTTGTATAATTCAAATAGTTACGAGCTATTAGTTTCATTCCAAAATTCTTACTCCAGGAAAGTTCGTTGTATTCTCTTTGCAGATCTCTGCTGTTATCCAGTTCGCTGCCGGAAGTTCCTTTGATAAAAAACAAGTGAACATTACGGTAATAGTCTGCCATGGCCGACTGTACAATGTGCGAAAACCCTGCAAGCACTCCCGGAACCCATATTAATGCCGACCAGCCTTCGTTCATCAGGCGTAAACAAAGCGCTACGTGGATAGAAATAAACCAGAAATCCCCGGCTGCACCGTCTAATATTCGTCCAAGCCTGCTTTTGTTATTGGTCATCCGTGCAAGCTGGCCGTCAGCGCTGTCGAGCGAATTGGCAAATATCAATGAAAGCATACCAATGACGTTAATCATCAGATCCTGACTATAAAACAGTATTCCGGCGCCAACACCAAAGAAGATGCTGATAATTGTAACCGTATTAGGAGTCATACCTATTTTGGCACAGAACAACGCGATCTGATAACCAATCGGGCGGTAAAACCAAATATCAATTTGCTCCTCAGTATCATTTGACTTCAGAGAACTTTCAAAAGAAACTGTTTTTTCTTCCGTTAATTGTTGTGTAGAATCTTCTTTTATCAAGTTTTCCATCACGATTTTTTAGTAAATCTTTGAAAAATTCTTTCTGCAATATATCCTGCTGCTTCGTCACGGCAAGGAGCAAAACTTGGCCAGTCATTCAAATCAATAATGTGAAAATTTCCATCCTCACCAACAATTGCGTCTCCGCCATAAATATCAATCCCCAAAACTTCTGCGGAGGAAGTGGCTATACTTTTCAGTTTACTGTCATCAAACGAATGATACAGTGACTTTCCATTGATCGTTTCATACTCTGAATATTTATGATGGTTGAGATCATAAGGATAAAACCAAAAGAAAAAGTCTGTTCCATAAACACCGTAAAACTTAACCAGATCACCAACAAGATGCTCCGAAATAACAGCATCCGGAATGTCTCTCAATGCATATTCCCGAAGTATTTCCTTTGCCTCTTTTTTGGTGTAAGTGAAAGTTACATCCTCTTTATGAATGGCATGAAAATCTCCTCTCTTGATCCAGAATCCTTTTCCAGGTAATCTTTCGAAAACATCATCACCTGCATAGGAAGTAGGTACGACAAAGCTTTTCGGATACGGAATTTCATTTTCAACTAACCCATTGGTCATATTGGTCCTGAAACAATTTTCAATTCCATAAGCCGAATTCACAACAATTGCTCCTCTGTCTTCCAGACTTTGCATTTTTTTCACAACATCCTTCTGGCGGGCCATTGTAAATATATATTGCTGATTTACCTGCTCTCTGCGCAAAAATTCATCTTCGCTGCAAATGGTTATTTTACATCCTGTTTTTTCAAGGGCTTGTGTAGTTAATGAAAAAATAGCGTCATCATTCCCGATATGGTTTGGTGAAAACTGTCTGTTTCTATGTACTCCAAGTATTTCTAAATCTCTCATAATGATCAGCTTTTGGCTTTCAGCATTTAGCTTTTGGCTTTAAGCTTTTGTTAATCCGTACTATCTTTTATTACAATCTATTAGCTTTAAATTTCGTATTCTTCCATTAAAAAGAGTTCGGCCGTGTGAATGTCTGCGACATGATCCACGTCTACAATTTTAGAGAATGGATATGCTTTTAATTTAACACCATTGTCGAGCAAATTCCTTTGAAAATTCCTCATTCGATTGATACCGTTTTCAATTGATACTGCTACAATAGCCAGTGCCTTTCCACGCAGACAATAAATTCCTCCGGATATAAAAGGTGTCAATTTGTCGTTTTTGTCTGTAAATGCAGTAATAAAATTATTTTCATCAACCGCAACAAAAAGCGGGCTCTCGTCATCAACAAATGAAGTAACAGCCATTAAGCCATCAATACTTTTATTATTCTCAAATTCGGCAATAAATGCCTGAAATTCAGTTTCCCTGAAAACTGTATCTGTTGTTGTAAGACAAATAGAATCGACATTCTTTATTGTTTTCAGTAATTCATGAAAACTGTGTAATGAACTTGGTGTCGATTTTCGTACTAATTCTATTGGAAACGAAAAGTCTGTTAATGCCAGGTGATCTTCTAATTTTTCTGAATCTTCATTAATGATAATATGAATGCTTTCAGGATTATTTTTTATAAAAACGCTTATCAGACGATCTATTAACATTTTACCATGCAGACTCACCATCGGCTTGGGCAAAGGAAAACCTTCCTGTGCCAAACGTGATCCTTCTCCTGCTGCAATTATTGCGTAATTCATAATTCTAACTCATTAATTCCAAATTAACTCTAAAACCCTGTTCCTCCCTTCTTCCCCTATCCCTTACCCCTCTGCCCTTTCCTCTATCTAAAAATCGAGCCTGAACCTTGCCCTGATTCCCCATGAAGATATATTCGGATGATCCAGATAATTAAAACGTTTCACCACATCAACCCGAAGGATCTTAAAAATATTTGCAATACCAATACTTCCTTCCATGTAAGGTTCTCTCCCCAAAGTATAAGTGATTGGCCTTCCCATTTCATCTGTTGGGAATTTGAAAACCGAAGCACCTTTATCAGGATTATTTTCATCGCGCAAACCACCGGTCAATACTTTGAAACTGAATACTTCGCGTAGTTTTAATTTTTTGATCAGTGGTATTTTGTTAAACAAAAACCCATTCATATAATATTGTACATCCAAACTGGCATAATGATCACTTGCAAATTCCAGGAAGTTCATCAGGTTATATGAATTCAGCTGATAAGCGTAAGTCTGGTTGGCACGGTGAATTGTCAGTAGTGGAAAAGGTAAATTTTTACCGATAATATAACCTCCCTCGGCAGTGACATCAGCATAACCAAACTGAGATAAATATATTCTTTTCGCAACATTTGCAGTGAAATTATGATAACTGTTCTGTGCTTCAAAAACACCTTTCAAACCTGCACCATAGCGTAAAGTGAATACCGGATACTTGTTAATAATTGGTGTCCGATACAATTTGCCCTGGTAGAATTGCTCTTTTGGAGCATAACGCAATTCCAGATTCAGTTCTGTATTACTAAGATGATTAATAATGCGATCTTCACCAACCAGGCCGGTTTGCTCATAAGTCAATATACCTGCCGGTTTTTGTGTCCATTGTGTAAAACCCGCTTTGTAAGATAACCGGCTTGGAAATTCACGCACATATTCCAGGCGATAAACATCATTATATAACCACCTGTTGTTCTGGCCTCTTTTGAAAGATAAAAGAAAATTGTCTTCCTGTACAAATTGCAGATCCTGCCCCGGTATTTTAGTATCGCGCTGATAACTCGCTTTGATATAGTGTAAAGGGAAATGATAAACAGATTTATTATTGAAGGAATACGTCCCACTCAAAAAGTATTTCCATTTCTGATCTTTAAAACCGTACGCGGCATAAGTTTCAAAAAATACTCTTTTACTTAAATCAGTGGTAGTACGTCCGCCAAAGCGCAGGCGAAAACCTTCAATCGGATTAAAACTATAAAACGTATTGACCGGCCCAACTTCCACAATACCAAAAGACTTGTAACCGGCCAGAAAAAGTGATGTGATATCCATCGTTCTTCTGAATGAGGGAATGGTCTGTAGCGTATCTACGTTGCGGTAAATATCTTTTTCAAGTCGTTCCAACGGAACGTGCCGTACGGACTGCCAGTAATTTTCACTTTTCTTTTCCAGAGGATTATACAAATTCTGTTCAGCCGGTCCTTTGTACAAGCTATCGGGTTGCTGATGGTTAATTTCGTAATTTTTATAAGTTACAACCCGTTGTCCATACATTCCTGAACTTTTCTCTCCAAGTGCAAACTCCATACTTAGCGTTGATTTGCTCGCATGATAACGACCATCCTGGCTTTTTTCGAATTCCAGACGTGCTTCCAAATCCCTCATAAAGTTGAGGTTAATATCTTTATTTACAGTCAGATAAGCATTCTGAACGGCATAATTCCCATCAAGTGTAATGAAAAGTTTTCCTTCAAAAAGCATATCAGTTTTGTTTCTTGGAACAAATCCCAATTCTACCAGCCAGGGTTCCTGCGTTTTGACCGTATCACGGATAAAGAATTTATAAAAAGTCGGGGCCGTATTAGCAATCGGACTTAAAAGTAAATTTGTGGCAATAGAAATATCATTATTGTAAATATCGATGTTTTCGTAAAGCCTGTTAAAATAAGAGCTCAAACCATCATTATCTACAAATCTGCTATCAAATTCAGCTCTGCGGCTTGCTTTTACCCATTGTTTTTTGGTAAAAGGATCTTTACGGAAATAAACCTGAGAGAGCTTTTCCTGCATGTAAGCAGGCAAAATATTTTTACCGCCAATGGCAGACGAATCCTGATCCTGGAATAAGAACTGATAATTACGAAAAATACGTTTGTCTTTAAAATTATTCGAAAGATTACTTAGTGAAAAAGACATTTTCTCATACTGCTCATATTCCACAAAAGCATTATTAGCCATCCGGTTTTTCTCTCTGTTTTCAATTACCTGACGAATTAGCTGAACGGCAGGATTATCCCTGTTCCGGTAACGTGCTCTTCCCTTTACTGTTACTTCTTTCAGCAATGAAGCATCCACACTCATTTTGATGTTGATGACCTGATTAATTCCGGCAGTAATTTTTTTCGTAATGCTTTCATAACCGATATATGTAAACTTAATATTCTCGTAAGTCTCATTTAAGGTAATGGCATATTTACCATCTATATCAGCAGAGGTACCCATAGTAGTACCAGGAATAATTACACTAACATAAGGCAGGGTTTCTCCTGTTTTTTCGTCAGTAATTACTCCTCTGACCGTTGTAGTTTGTGCATGAGCAACTCCATATCCCAAGAGTGAAATATAGATGATCAGCCCAAACTTTTTATATAATAATTTTAACATTGCTTAATCGTAAGTGATTCAATTTTATTTTCCATGGCGCATCTTCATCCGGATAAATATTTACCCGACAAATGATAATTTCTCTCTCCGTAACTTTAACCAGACAGTTAAAGCCAATTATTTTCCTTATACCAGACCAGTGTTTCCGACAGGCCTTTTCTTAAATTATATTGTGGTTCGTATTTTAAATCAATGCGGGCTGCTTCAATACTGCAATACCAATTAGCGGCCGTTAACTCGCTTACTTTTTCTTTATTCAAAACAGGAGTTTTCTTTGAAAATATTGAAAAATCTTCGAGTAATGCAGCAATTAGCTTGATAAAACCAAGAGGGAGGTGTAAGCGATAAGCACTTTTACTACTTAATTCCATGAATAGATTCGCTAACGCATAGCGATCATATTTCTGTCCGTCCGATATATTATATATGCTGCACTCTTTTTTCTCTTCCAACATTGCTGCCATCGTTGCAGCAACCAAATCTTTCACGTAAACAAAACTTAACCACTGTGGCTTTTTCCCTATGTATAAATCAAGCCCTTTACTTAATGTTTCAAACAGGATAAAAATGTCCTTTTCGCGCGGTCCAAAAACAGCAGTTGGCCTGATAATCGTAAGCGGAAGATCACTTAGCCCTTTCAAATATTTCTCTGCCAGCAACTTACTTTTTCCATAGGAAGTAACCGGTTTAGCTACTGTATTTTCGGTCACAGGCTGCTGGTCAGTATAATCAACAGGGCCAATTGCAGCCAGACTGCTTATAAATACAAACCGTTTTAATGGCATCGCTACTGCTATTGCTGCCTGAGCCAGATGAAGTGTATACTCTGCATTTATAAGATTATAAGCTTCTGTATTTTTTGCCCTGGTCGCACCTGCCGCATGAATAATGTAGCTATACAAACCAGCTTCCAACATAGGAATCAACGCCTCTTTTGAGCTAAAATCCGGATAAACAAACACCAAAGATTTAGCTGCATCTTCCTGTAAATCAGTACTTAATTTCTTCAAACCTGCAATATCACTGGATGGTCTTACCGCAGCATGAACTTCATAGCCTTGTTTCAGTGCTGCCTGCACTAAATGATAGCCAATGAATCCGCTTGCTCCGGTTATAAGTACCTTTTCACTCATATTGCCTTCTCAAATAATCTGTAACGTTTGTATAATTTACCATTGATCTGTTCTATCGCATGGTTCATTAAGTAATTGTCTTCCAGCATCCAGGAACATTCTCCTCCTGTAACTTTGGTTCCATACGTGTTCTTGATAATACTTCCATACAGGCATGCTTCAATCCCCAGTTTCCTGTAACCTTCAATAACGCCGAGTGTCAAAACCCTGATCCGGGTAATATTCTTTTTGTTTAAAAGCAACTTAAAAATTCCGGTCGGCAGCAAACGCCCGCGCTTAATTTTTATTAAAACCTGGTTGATGTCAGGAATACCAATTGCAAAACCAACCAGCTTGTCATCCTTTTCAGCAACAAGACAGTAGTTTGTATCCAGTATCATTTTCAGGTCTTTAGCCAGATAATCAAATTCGGCGTCGGTCATTGGGACAAAGCCTTGATTCTTATCCCATGCCGTATTATATACTTCCCTTATTTTTTTAACCTCGTTATCAAAATCCTTCAGATTAACCTTCCTGATAACAATTCCACTCCGGATCAATCTATTTTGAAGTGCATCTAAAAGTCTGACAGAGCGGTCATTAGATTCACTTACATTGATTTCATAAGCCAGCAAATCTGTTTTCTTGGCAAAGGAATAACCCAGGAAAAGTTTTTCGTAATAGGGAAAATTATATGGCATCATCGCCATTGGCGGCTTGTCGTATCCGTCAACTAAAAGTCCGCATGTATCATTTGTCGATAAATTAACCGGACCAATAATATTAGTTGCTCCAAGTTCTTTCACCCATGCCTCAGCACTTTTAAGTAAAATATTCGCTACTTCCTGATCATCAATACACTCAAAAAAACCAAAAAACCCTTCCTTTTTTCCCGTAAATGCATTGTGATTTACATTCCAGATTGCCGCTATACGTCCTGTAACTTCATTACTATCCCCCTTATACGTCAAAAACAGCTGAATTTTCGAGTGTAAGTAAAAAGGATGTTTTGACGGACTAAGCATATCGCGCTGTGCAATGAACAATTCCGGCACATAATTTTCATCATTACGATACAAATCATGTGGAAAATCAATAAATCTGCCAAGTTCCTTACTTGTATTCACGGAAACGATACGAATCATAATTTTTCAGTTATTGCTTCCGGACATATTTCACGGTAAATTTTTGCCATTTTATCAATTGCTTCTTCAATCTGGCTGAAAGTATGTGTAGCCATTAGTGAGAATCTGATCAGCGTTTCGTCAGGACGAACTGCTGGTGAAACCACAGGATTTACAAATACACCTTCTTCCAGTAAAAGCTTGGTCATCATAAATGTTTTCGGGTCATCTCTGATATATATTGGAAGGATCGGACTTTCGGTATGTCCTAAATCAAATCCGTTCACCAATAATAATTCTTTGGCATATCTTGTATTAGCCCAAAGACGCTCCATGTGATATGGTTCCGACTCAATAATATCCAGTGCCGCCAACGTACTTCCAACACTTGCCGGAGTCATGCTTGCGCTGAAAATAAGTGACCGGGCGCGGTGCTTAATATATTCAATTGTTTCTTCGTCACTTGCAATAAATCCACCAAGCGAAGCAAAGGATTTACTGAAAGTTCCCATGATCAGATCGGTAGAATCTGTAAGATCAAAATGTGACGCAGTTCCTGCACCAGACTTTCCGATTACACCTAAGCTGTGTGCATCGTCAACTAAAACAGAAGCACCGTAATCCTCTGCAATTTTATTTAATTCAGGAAGTTTTGCAATATCTCCTTCCATACTGAAAATACCATCAGTAACAATCAGTTTTACAGCATCTTCCGGTAAAAGATTTAACTTTTTCCGTAAGTCTTCCATGTCATTATGCTTATATTTAATGACTTTGGAAAAAGACAATCTGCTGCCATCGATGATAGATGCATGATCTCTCTCATCTAAAATAAGATAATCATTTCTACCTGTTAAGCATGAAATAGCACCCAGATTAGCCTGATAACCAGTGCTGAAAAGAACAGCAGCTTTTTTTCCTGTAAATTTGGCCAATCTGTTTTCCAACTGCTCGTGAATATCAAGCGTTCCATTTAAAAAACGAGATCCGGCACATCCGCTGCCATATTTTTCCAATGCTTTTTGAGCGGCCTCAATAATGTACGGGTGCGTGGTCAATCCTAAATAGGAATTTGATCCAAACATCAAAACCGGTTTTCCACCAATGATTACTTCCGTATCTTGTGCGGATTGAATTGGTCTGAAAAAGGGATAAACCCCCTTTGCCCGTGCTTCGGCCGCTTCTTTAAATTCAGCGACTCTTTTATGTAGTCTACTTTCCATATTATTTACTGGTGTCTTATGTTAGCGAACCATGTTTTATAGTCCGCTAATTTGATAAAATATTCGTTCCCGGACGTATATTTTTTATTAAAATGTCTTCTTTAGCTACTGCAATATTTTATCTGACTGACATGAACTGACAAAAAGATAGTTTGTGACCATTCCTATTACATGGTTTTTATGTTGTTCTGTAAAATTTTTAAATTCTGTTTCTGTCATATTATGCATCTTCATGTGCATATTTTTTCCAACTGAAATAAATTGTAAACTTCCTAAAATTATTGGCAACAAGTGACGAACCTCAATATTACGCATTCCTCCCTTTTTCACTTCTTCTTCTATATGAACGGTCAGCTTTCTATTTAGCAGGTCTTTATATTTAGAAATTTCAGGCAAAAGACTATCGCAATCCCGATGAATTTCATTCATAAGAAATAAAATCAGGTTTGGTTCAGCCATCATCATTTGGTAATCCTCCTCAATGATGTCAATAATTTTTTCTTTTAAAGTAGTCGGCTTATCAAGAATTTTAATTGTACTGGTAAAATATAAAGAGAACAGATCCTTAAAGATCTCTACAAAAAGTTTTTCCTTACTGCGAAAATAATAATTAGTTAGTGCAATATTCATTCCCGCCGCATCGGCAATATCCCTTGCCGTTGTTCCCGCAAAACCCTTTTTCAGAAAAACAGATTTAGCTGCTTCCTTTAATTTTTCCTCACTGGATAAATTGATACACTTCACAATACTGCTTTGTTGTTTATGGGTAGTAAAGGTCGTAAGCAGTTTTCACTTCTCCAATCATTTCAAACTGTAATTTTAAACAAACGTTTAAAATCTTCTTTTAAAATGGTAAATTATAAAAATAGTTATATTTAACGAACCTTTCAATAATTTCTAATTTCTCAGTCAAATTATATACTAGTATCTAATTATGATATTATCAGTAACATATTTCTACATTTTTGACGAATTATGACTTTAAGACGTAAAACACAATAAAACAGTTACTACTTATTTTCATAATTCACATACGAAACTTTCATACTAAAAGATCAAAAAAAGGTATGAAAAAAATTGGTTTTTTGAGAGAATACTTATTATTTATGGAGCAAAAAGCACATTATTAATTTTTTGTACTTTTATTACTTTTACTCAAAATTTACAAATTGAAAGAACAGGAAAAGATTATTTTATTTGATAAGATACAAGGTCTGTATCAGGCGCTTGGACTTCCAATGAATGAAATGGATATGTCAGGGGATTTTAATATTCATAATCTGATGGATATCCATGCTGAACTTCCATACAAATCTCCGGTTTTCAGAGCTGATTATTTCTCTTTTGTATTTGTAAAAGATGGTTTTGGAAGTTACACTACAGACAATCAGGTCTTCAAAACTGAACCGGGAACCATTTATTTCACCAATCCCGGCCATCTCAAAGCTTATGAACATTTGAAAATTCGTGAAATTTATATCATTACGCTGAGCGAATCATTTTTGAAAGAAAACGTGCATCCTCATATTTTTGATGAATTCCCATTTCTTCTGGCCGAAACTGTTCCACCTAAAACATTAAACTCTGAAGATTTTTCGGAATTTGAAAATCTATACCTTCAAATCCTGAAAGAATCCCGTTCTGCTTCTTTATATAAGTATCGAATTATCGGGAATTTA
>Ga0247739_10000843_pt1 | contig 11015 bp, 10 predicted proteins | sample UWRJL058202B2_FD_180943 | JGI IMG/M metagenome (GOLD analysis project Ga0247739, IMG submission 180943) | Plant litter microbial communities from Arlington Agricultural Research Station in Wisconsin, United States - UWRJ-L058-202B-2 | ecosystem: Environmental > Terrestrial > Plant litter >... | reverse complement strand
AGCCGTCGAGCACCCACAGGTCATCGCAGCCGAAGACCTTGCCCCATTGGTCGACGACGCCCTCGTGCGGGTGGCGCCCCATCGGCGCACCCCCGAGCGGGTGCACGGTGATCACGCGCTTGGCCCACCACAGCGGGTTGTCGGCGTACTCCGCACCGAGCTCCACCGCGATGCGCGCCATCGTCGCGCGCATGTGGTCGAAGTAGTCGATCGAGGTCGCCGTGGTCCAGTCGATCTGAAGACGGCCCCCTTCGAGGTACATCATGCCGTCGGGAAGATCCCGGCCCATCCCGAGCACGGGCATCGACGACGACGACAGGGAGACCTTGCCGATCGCCGAGGCGAGGTCGCGCGAGACGTTCGAGCGGGCCTCGCCGAACAGCCGGGAGGCGAGCATGCGCACGGCGACCCGGGAACTGCGGGAGAGCACCGAGCGCAGCTGGCTCAGTTCCATCAGCCAGTTCAGGAATCCGGGGTACCCGGCGTCCTGCACGTAGTATCCGCGTCCTTCCGCGTCGGAGTCATCGCCGTCGAGGCGGTCACCGACCCGCACGGCACTCGTGATGACCGGACCGCGGCTGCTCACGAGCGATCGGGCCTTCGCCGTGCGCTCGATGCTCTCGCGGGCGTTGAACAGGAAGCCGAGGAGGTCGCCGTTGCCGCAGAAGCGCGTGCCGATCGCCGTGCTCAGACCGGGGATCGACGCCCTGTTCTTCAGGAGGAGGTAGGTGGAGCCGAACGTGCCGGCTGCGAGGATGAGCTTGGTGGCGAGGATCACCCTGTCTTCGCTGGTTCCGGCGACCGGGTCGTGCACGCGGTAGCGCACCTCCCACGCCCCGTCGACGCGATGGAATCCCCTCACCTCGTGCAGCGTGCGGATGTCTGCGCCGGCGTGCGCGGCGGCCGAGAGATACGTGTGGTCGAGCGTGTTCTTGGAGCCATAGTTGCAGCCGATGTCGCATTCGCCGCACAGCATGCAGGTGAACCGCTCCGACCCGTGGATGTTGCCGTAGGCGGGCGCAGGCACCAGCCCTATGGATGGTCGCCCCTCCCGTTCCGGAGCGAACGAGACCGCGAGCGGAGGGCGCACCGTGTGCAGCCCGGCGCGATGGGCTGCCTCCTCGAACGCGACGGTCTTGGACGTATCGGTGTAAGGGTAGGGGACGGCACCCATCATCTTTTCGACGCTGTCGTAGTGCGGGTCGAGGTCTTCGCGGCTGATCGGCCAGTTCTCGTACCCGCCGCCGGGCAGCGGCGAGTCGTGGACGAACCACTCCGGGTCCTTGCGCAGCAGCACATTCGCGTAGATCAGCGAGCCGCCTCCGAGGCCGCTCGCGACCACCCCCTCGAGCCCGCGGAAGCTCCACGTCTCGAAGAGGCCGTAGAGCGCATCGGAGGGCGACCAGAAGTTCTCACTGAACTCACTGGGGGTGCGCGCGAAGCCACCCGGCGGGTAGGGTCGGCCGCGTTCCATCAGAACGACCGACTGTCCCGCTTTCGCGAGCCGGTAGGCGGAGACGGATCCGCCGAAGCCGCTTCCGACGACCAGGACGTCGACACTCTCCTCGCGCGTCGCATCCACCCCGACGTCCCCCTTCGGCCCCTGACGGTGTCGCGCACATTATGACATCGGGTGCATCCCGGGGGGAACGATGGAGAGGAGGAACTGATCAGGCCGAGCCGGGACCGTTGCCGGACTTCTCTTCCTTCTCGGCGATCTCGGCGGCGTCGGCTTCGCGATCCTTCTTGCTCTTCTTGGACTTGACCCGATCCTGCTTCTGCTCGTCCTCGAGCTCTTTGGCGTAATCGGGCACCTTCGCGGTCCCGTCGCGCGGGGGTCGCTCGTAGCCGCCGGCGGGCGGACGCTCAGGCACGACGACCTCTTCGCGCTCGACGATCTCGTAGGGGATCTGCGAAAGCAGGTGCGCGATCGTGTTGATCCGGCCGCGACGTTTGTCTTCGTTGTCGACTTCCCACCACCGGGCCTCAGGAATGTCGGTGTGCACGAACATCGTGTCCTTCGCGCGGGAGTAGTCCTCCCATTTCGTGATCGCGTTCACGTCGTTCGGGCTCAGCTTCCACCTCCGCATCGGGTCGGCGGCGCGGTCCTTGAAACGCTTCTCCTGCTCGATGTCCGACACGCTGAACCAGTACTTGAGCAGGATGATGCCGTCTTCGACCAGCATCCGCTCGAAGATCGGCGCCTGATGCAGGAAGCGGTGATACTCGGCCGGTGTGCAGAAGCCCATCACGTGTTCGACGCCGGCGCGGTTGTACCAGGAACGGTCCATGAGCACGATCTCACCCGCAGCGGGCAGATGCGGCACATATCGCTGGAAGTACCAGCGGGTCTTGTCGCGCTCGCTGGGCGTGCCCAGCGCGACGGTCCGCGTGACGCGCGGATTGAGATACTCGCCCACGCGCTTGATGGTTCCGCCCTTTCCGGCGGCGTCGCGCCCTTCGAAGATCACCACGATCCGCGCGCCGGTGTCCTGCACCCATGCCTGCATGTCGACGAGCTTGGCCTGCAGCACCATGAGCTCGGATTCATACAGCTTCTTGTCCATGCGATCGCCCATGCGACTCCCTTGCCCCGCGACCCACCGCGATGGATTCGCGGGATGCCTCGACCTTACGCGTGCAGTGCGTCGTTGAGGGTCACTCCCACACCGGCCCGTCGCACGGCCTCGACGGCGCCGGTGAGGGAGTTGCGGCGGAAAAGGATGCCGTTCTCGCCGGAGAGCTCGGCGCCCTTGGCCGTCGGTCGGCTGCCGTCGTGGCGGGGCGGCTGGTCGGCGAGCACGATCTTCGAGCCCGCGGTGACATAGAGGCCGGCCTCGACGATGCAGTCGTCACCGAGTGAGATGCCGACCCCCGCGTTGGCACCCAGTAGGGTGCGAGCCCCGATCGACACGCGGTGTGCACCCCCGCCGGAGAGGGTGCCCATGATGGACGCGCCGCCGCCGATGTCGCTCCCGTCGCCGACGACCACGCCCTGTGAGATACGCCCCTCGACCATCGAGGACCCCAGGGTTCCCGCGTTGAAGTTGACGAACCCCTCGTGCATGACCGTGGTACCGGGGGAGAGGTACGCGCCCAGTCGCACCCGCGAGGCGTCTGCGATCCGCACTCCCGGCGGGGTGACGTAGTCGAGCAGGCGGGGGAACTTGTCGAGACCCTGGACCTGGATGCCCTCTCGCGCGAGAAAAGGGCGCAGCCGGGCGGCGTCGTCGGGGTGCATCGGCCCCGCAGTGGTCCACGCGACATTGGGCAGGAATCCGAAGATGCCGTCGAGGTTGACCGTATTCGGGACGGCCACCCGATGAGAGAGGGCGTGCAGCCGGAGGTACGCATCCGGGGTGGACGACGGAGGCGCATCCAGGTCGGCCTCGACCACGACGACGTCCAGCGTGACGGCGCGGCGCGGGTCGGGGACGGCATGCCTGTCCAGTTCGTCCGGCGGCATGTCGGGGTCGAAGCCCAGGGGGATGCGCCCCTTCTCCGGTGACGGAAACCATGTGTCGAGCACCGTCCCGTTCTCCGATGTCGTCGCGAGGCCGACACCCCATACCCACCGCTGGTCGCTCATCCCCCCACGCTACCGAACCCGCTGCGAGGCGTCGGCTCCTCACTAGACTCGGAGGATGCCGCCGCTCGATCTGACCGCGACCTCCATCGACCTCACGAAGACGATCTGCGACATCCCGAGTGTCTCGGGTGACGAGAAGGTGCTCGCCGACCTGATCGAGGACGCCATCCGACCTCTGGCGCACCTGGACTTCTTCCGCGACGGCGACACGATCGTCGCGCGCACGTCGCTCGGCCGTGCGCAGCGGGTCGTGATCGCCGGTCACATCGACACGGTGCCGATCAACGACAACGTGCCGACGCGCGACGTCCAGATCGACGGCGAGCCGTTCGTGTGGGGGCGGGGCACCGTCGACATGAAGGCCGGCGTCGCCGTGCAGCTCAAGCTCGCCGCGGAACTGAGCGACCCCCGCATCGACATCACCTGGATGTGGTACGACCACGAGGAGGTCGACGCCGACCTCAACGGCCTCACGAGGCTGGCGCGCACGCGGCCCGACCTCTTCGCGGGCGACTTCGCAATCCTCGGCGAGCCGTCCAACGGCGCGGTCGAGGGCGGCTGCAACGGCAACATGCGCGTGATCGTCCGCACGCACGGTGTCCGTTCGCACAGTGCGCGTGCGTGGGTCGGCGAGAATGCGATCCACAAGGCCGCACCCGTGCTGTCCCGCCTGGCCGAATACGGTCCGCGTGAGGTTCCCGTCGACGGTCTGGTGTACCGCGAGGGGTTGAACGCCGTCCGCGTCAGCGGCGGTGTCGCCGGGAACGTGATCCCCGACCTGTGCGAGGTCGAGGTCAACTACCGGTTCGCTCCGAGTCGATCCGCGGAGGAGGCCGAAAGCCACGTGCGGGATGTCTTCGCCGGGTTCGACGTCGAAGTCGTGGACGTCGCGGAAGGGGCGCGGCCAGGGCTGGATGCTCCGCTCGCCCAGGAGTTCGTCACGGCGGTCGGCGGCGAGGCGCGGCCGAAGTACGGCTGGACGGACGTGGCACGGTTCTCTGCGATGGGCGTGCCGGCGGTCAACTATGGGCCCGGCGACCCGCACCTGGCCCACCACGACGAGGAGCGTGTTCCCCACGCGCAGATCGATGAAGTGGAACGCGGACTGCGGGCGTGGTTGAGCGCGCCCTGACCGAGACCGCTGCCCGCGGGTGGTCCGCGCTGCCGGCAGCGCTGCGGATCGGCATCCTGTTCCTGGCTGCGCGCGTGGTGACGACGGCGTTCCTGTTCGCGGCGGCAGAGCTGTCGGGGGTCGGATCGCGGTTCGGCGAAGGAGCGAACCTGGCGACGCTCGCGCTCGGCTGGGATGCGCAGTGGTACTGGTTCCTCGCCGACTACGGGTATCCGTCGGAGCTCCCGCTCACCGACTCGGGGGCCGTGGCAGAGAATCAATGGGCGTTCATGCCGGTCTACGCATACCTCGCGAAGGGACTCGGGCTGCTGGTCGGGTCGTGGGGAGCGGCAGCGGTGCTGATCTCCGTGGTCGCCGGATATCTGGCGTGCCTCGTGCTGTACCGCATCGTGCGGCTGCGGGCCGCGGACGACGTCGCCATGTGGGCGGTGATCTTCTTCGCCTGCGCGCCGCTGGCGGCGCTGTTCCAGGTCGGCTACGCCGAGTCGCTGTTCCTGCTGTGGCTGTTCCTGTCGCTCTGGCTTGTGATGAGACGTCGGTTCGCCTGGCTGTACCTGCTGATACCGCTGATGGCCTTCACCCGGCCCGGGGTTCTCGCCTTCGCCCTGTTCCTGGGGCTCTTCGGCATCTGGCGCTGGTTCTCACGCCGCCGCGAGCCGCTCGCCGTCCCGGAGATCATCCACATCATCGCGCTGGGTCTCCTGGCCGTCGTGACCGGGTTCTCGTGGCAGATCATCGCCGGCATCGTCACCGGTGACTCGGGCGCATACCTCGCGACCGAACTCGCCTGGCGGCGGAACTGGATGGGCGACACGGGTGCAGGCTTCCTCCCGTTCGACGGCTTCGTGCAGGGCGCCGGCTTCTGGTTCGAGTCCTGGGGGCTCGGGTCGGTGACCGGCTACATCGTGCTCGCGGCATCGGTCGCCGGAGTCGCCGCACTGCTCATGTTCGAGCCGCACGTCCGGCGCATGGGAGTCGAGTCGCAGTTGTGGTCGGCGAGCTATCTGGTCTACCTGCTCGCGGTCTTCTTCCCCCAGTCGAGCATCTTCCGCCTGCTGTTGCCGCTGTCGCCGATGTGGGGAGCGGTGGCGATGCCGCGCTCGAAGATCTGGCGGATCGGCGTGCTGGCAGCGTGTCTGCTGGGCCAATGGTGGTGGATCTACAACATGTATGCGCTCGGCAACACGTACTGGCAGATCCCGTGACAATGAGCCAGGACCCCGCGGATTATCCCCTGTCGTAGCAGCGGGATAAACTTGACACGCAGACCACGACGAAAGGGAGCCACGATGGCAGCCATGAAGCCGAGAACCGGAGACGGGCCGATGGAGGCCGTGAAGGAAGGTCGTCTCATCATCGTGCGGGTGCCGCTCGAGGGTGGGGGACGCCTCGTCGTCTCGGTGAACGACGCTGAGGCCAAGGAGCTCTACGACGTGCTCGGCGGAGTCGTCAACCCCGCCTGAGTACACCTCACACGCCGACGGCCGGTCTTCGGACCGGCCGTTTCGCGTACCCGGCGCGATGGCATTGTCGGGACGAGGTCAGTCCAGCGGACGCGTGGTGAGCTGGAGCAGCCCTTCGCCCACGATCGAGAGCGCGCCGATGACCGCCGCGGACGCCTGCGTCTCCTGGATCAGCGAGCGGTAGGCCGCGGTGACGGAGTCGCGCCGCACCGGGTCGGCGACGGCACCGTGGCCCAGAACGCGGGGCACGAGGACCGTTCCGCCCGCCCGCACGAGTCGCAGGCCGTGCTCGACGTACTCGATGACTCCGTCGGGATCGGCGTCCACGAGCACGATGTCGTACGACGCCTCATTCATACGGGGGAGCACCTCGGCCGCGCGACCCGTGATGAAACGCGCTCGCGCGGGCGGGATCTTCGCCTCGGAGAACGCCTGACGTGCCGCCCCGAGGTGCTCGGGCTCGCTGTCGATCGTCGTGAGGGTCGCTCGCGGCGAGCCGTAGAGCAGCCACAGGCCCGAAACACCGGCGCCCGTGCCGATCTCGACGATGTTGAGCGCCTGCGAGGCTGCCGCGATCACGGCGCACTGCGCGCCGACGGGAGCGCTGACCGGTGCCGCGCCGAGTTCGAGCGCATGCGCGCGGGCTCGCGAGATGTGATCCGGTTCGATCGTCGCCTCAGCGGCGAAGCGGTGGTTCGCGTCGTACTCGCCCATCGATGCTCCTTCGCGGTCAGCCTACGCGGCGACGCGGCGCCGAACCCTCAGGCGCGGCGGTAACCTGAGTGCATGTTCTTCGGGCTCACGATCGAGAAGCTTCTGCTGATCGGACTGGTCGCCGGGCTGCTCATCGGGCCCGAGCGGCTGCCGCGCTATGTCGAGAGCCTGACCAAGTTCGCCAAGCGCGCCCGGGAGTACGTCAGCAGCGCGAAGACGAAGATGAAGGACGAGATGGGCTCGGACTTCGACGACGTCGACTGGCGTACGCTCGACCCGCGCCAGTACGACCCGCGACGCATCATCCGTGAGGCGCTGCTCGACGACGCGCCGGTGCCGACCGTCCGCGCCGCGAGCGCGGCGGCCGCCGTCGCGACCGCGAGCGCGTTCACCAAGCCCCAGAGTGCGATCATGCCGTTCACGGCGGAGGATCCGCCGCCCTTCGACAACGAGGCCACCTAGCCAGAAGGTCTCAGTTCGGCCGGAACGGCAGCGAGCGGCCCGCGAGGCCCCGTGGTGCCGCGGCCAGCCGATCGGCCAGCGTCCTGATCGCGATCGCGGCGGGGTCATCGCGGTGCGCGACCACGATGGGTGTGCCGGCGTCCCCGTCCGCGCGCAGGCGAGGGCTGAGCGGGATCGACGCGAGCACCGCCACCCTGTCGTCACCGTCCGACAGAGCATCGGCGACTTCTGCGCCTCCGCCCGCACCGAACAGATCGAATGTGGTGCCGTCGGGAAGGGTCATCGCGGCCATGTTCTCGACGACGCCGACGACGCTCTGTCCGGTCTGGCGAGCGACGAGCCCACTGCGGACGGCCACATCCGACGCCGCCGGCTGCGGGGTCGTCACCACGACGACGTCAGCGTGGGGGAGCAGCTGGCCGACCGAGATCGCGATGTCACCCGTTCCCGGGGGCATATCCAGCAGCAGCACGTCCAGATCGCCGAAGAAGACATCGGTGAGGAACTGCTGGACCGTCCGGTGGAGCATCGGGCCCCGCCAGGCGACGGCGCCGACAGGGGCTTCGCCTGCGGACCGGCGCAGGAACATGCCGATCGAGATCACCTTCACGCCGTAGGCGACCGGCGGAAGCATGAGGTCGTCGATGCGGGTCGGCTGGGGGACGTTGCCGTCTGAGTCGACGAGACCGAGCAGCCCGGGAATCGAGAAGCCGTGCACATCGGCATCCACCAGGCCGACCGCGAGTCCGCGGGCGGCGAGCGCGACGGCGAGATTCGCGGTCACCGTGGATTTGCCCACACCGCCCTTGCCGCTCGTGACGGCGATCACCCTGGTGAGCGAATCGGGCCCGAAGGGCATCTCGCGCGCCGCGCGGCCCCCGCGCAGGCGCTCGGTCAGCTCGCGCCGTTCGGCGGGCGACATGACGCCCACCTCGAGCGCGACATCCGTCACGCCGGAAACGGATGCCGCCGCCGCACGCACATCCGACGAGATGCGTTCTGCGGCCGGGCACCCCACGATCGTGAGCACGATGCCGACGGACGCGAGGCCGTCGGCCACCGAGATGTCGCGCACCATGCCGAGCTCGGCGATCGGCCGGCGCAGCTCCGGGTCGACGACCGCCCCGACAGCACGCCGGACCGCGTCCTCCGTGGCGACGGTCACCGCTCTGCGGCATCCGTGGGCAGGGAGTCGCCTCGGCCTTCGGCGGAGCGCTCGTCGAGCTGCTCCAGGAGCGCCTTGATCTCCGCGCGCAGCACGTCTTTCGTGACGACGTCCTCCGAGACGTCGGTGACGACCATCCGCAGGGCCACGATCTCGCGGGCCAGGTACTCGGTGTCGGCGAGGTTGCGCTCGGCCCGCTGCCGGTCCTGCTCGATCTGCACGCGGTCGCGGTCGTCCTGCCGGTTCTGCGCGAGCAGGATGAGGGGTGCGGCGTACGAGGCCTGCAACGAGAGGATCAGTGTCAGCAGGGTGAAGTTCGTCGATCGGGGATCGAACTGCAGCGGTACCGGGGCGAACGTGTTCCACAGCAGCCAGACGGCGACGAATACCGTCATGCCGATCAGGAACCCGGAGGTGCCCATCCCCCTGGCGAACGCCTCGGAGAACCGGCCGAAGCGGTCCCGAGAGGGCTGCGGGTTGCGGCTGAGCATGCCCGAGCGGCCGCGGGGCGCATCGAGCGAGGGCTGGCGGGACGTGCGGGCCATCAGCGCCTCCTCGGAATGGATGCGGTCGTCACGGGGACCGCCGGTGTGCGCGGCTCATCGCCGTCTGAAGAATCGTCACCGCCGTACGATCTCCAGTCGTCGGGCAGGAGGTAGTCCAGGACGTCGTCGACGCTGACCGCACCGACCAGGCGTCGCGCCTTGTCGACGACCGGAAGCGAGACGAGGTTGTAACTGGCGAGCATGCGGGCGACCTCGGCCGCGGAGGCCGTGGCCGGCACCGGGTCGAGTGTGTCGTCGATGATGGCTCCGAGCCGCTCGTGCGGCGGATAGCGCAGCATCCTCTGGAAGTGCACGGTGCCCAGCAGCCGCCCGGTCGGCGTCTCGTAGGGCGGCAGTGTGATGAACACCGATGCGGCCAGAGCGGGGTGCAGCTCGTGGCGGCGGATGAGCGCGAGTGCCTCGGCGACCGTCGCATCGGCCGACAGCACGATGGGCTCGCTCGTCATGAGTCCGCCGGCGGTATCGGGGCCGTACTGCAGAAGGGCACGCACGTCTTCGGCCTCTTCGGGCTCCATGAGGTCGAGAAGCTGCTCGGAGCGTGCATCGGGCAGCTGGCCGAGCAGGTCGGCGGCGTCGTCGGGCTCCATGGCGTCGAGGATGTCGGCGGCCCGCTCATCGCCGAGCTGCTCGAGGATGTGCACCTGCTCGTCCTCGGGCATCTCCTCGAGGGCGTCCGCGAGACGCTCGTCCGAGAGCTCCTCCGCGACCTCGATCATGCGCTCGTCCGACAGGTCGAGCAAGCTGTTCGCCAGGTCGGCGGCCTTCAGATCGGCGAAGGTCGCCACGAGCTGCTCGGCGGACTGCGCTTCGCCGGGAACCTGCTGCTCCTGCACCTCGGACCAGTTCGCGAACGTCGTGGGGCCTTTCGCGAAAGGCGAGGCACTCGTGCGGGGCCGACGCAGGAAGAGCTGACCGACGTCCCATTCGCCCAGCCGGTTGCGCTCGATCGCGACGTCCTCGATGACGGCGGTCCCGGATCCGTCGCTGAGGAAGACGCGGCGTCCGACGAGCTCGGTCAGAACGCGGACCTCGCCGCCGCGCTGCTGGAAACGGCGCACGTTGATCAGACCGGTCGTGATGACCTGGCCGGTGGCGATCGAGGTCACCCGCCCGATCGAGACGAAGACGTGGCGCCGCCCCGGGATCTCGACGACGAGTCCGACCACGCGTGGCGGATCGTCCTTGCGGTAGATGACGACGACGTCGCGGACCTTGCCGAGCCGGTCGCCGGCGGGGTCGAAGACAGAGCACCCCGACAGGCGTGCGACGAAGACCCTCTGCGTGCTCACGCGTTCCAGCGTAGCCGGGTGGGCACCGCTGAGCCCGAAGCCGAGCGCGTGGCAGGGCAGGAGCCGACGCGGTGGGAGGATGGGGGCATGAGCATGAACGGCGGGAGGTTTCCGCAGAACGTCGGCGACGTCGGGCAGAAGGTGGCGAGCTTTCCCGACTATGAGGCGGCCCAGAAGGCCGTCTCCGCACTCATCGCGGCCGAGATCCCCGCGCGCGACATCGCGATCGTCGGACAGGGGCTCCGCTCGATCGAACGCGTCACCGGTCGGCTGGGCTATGCGACCGCGGCGCGCTCGGGCGCGATCAACGGCGTCCTTCTCGGTCTGCTGTTCAGCGCGATCCTCGTGATCGGCACGCCTTCGGTTCCGATCCAGGCGTTCGTCGGCGTCATCTTCGTCGGCATCGCGATCGGCATGCTGCTGAGCATCGTCACCTACTCGTTCGTGCGTCGTCGCAAAGACTTCGCGTCGGTCATGCAGGTCGTCGCCGATCACTACGAGGTGACGATCGCGAACGACAGCGTGCAGCGGGCACGCCAGGTGCTGGGCCGCCAGGCGACGGAGCAGGAGCGACCCGCGGTGCCCGTCACGCCTGCACCCGTGCCGGCTGCCTCTCCGATCGCGGATGCCGGCGC
>Ga0247739_10000841_pt1 | contig 11028 bp, 8 predicted proteins | sample UWRJL058202B2_FD_180943 | JGI IMG/M metagenome (GOLD analysis project Ga0247739, IMG submission 180943) | Plant litter microbial communities from Arlington Agricultural Research Station in Wisconsin, United States - UWRJ-L058-202B-2 | ecosystem: Environmental > Terrestrial > Plant litter >... | reverse complement strand
AGATGGTGGTTTAAATAAATTAAATATCAAGACCCAAAAATTTGATTATTATAAACCTACCGAAAATAGAAATAGTATCTCTTACTCCAATATTCATGGGTTATTGGTGGATGGCACCAAGTTATGGGTAGGTACTTTTGAACACGGTTTGGATGTAATGGAAATATCGTCTGGAAAAGTAATTAAACACTATGCGGCTGGTACAGATTCCAATTCGCTTAAAAGTAATTTCATTTATTGTATCAACAAATTGAATAACGGAGATATTGTTATTGGTACAACGATTGGGGCATATCTGTTCAATAAAAAAAAGGAAACATTTAATTTGTTGCCAGGCATGCCGCTGAACAATTGGTACACCTGCCTGCAAGAAGATAAAGTTGGAATTATTTGGGCTGGAACCTATGGTAATGGATTAAATTATTATGATACCAAAACCAAACGAAATGGCAACTATCATTTTAATGCCGCCGATAAAACAGGTATACCCAATGATAGGATCAACAATATATTTCAAGATACCAATGATGATCTTTGGATTGCAACAGAAAGTGGACTATGCAAAGTCAATCGTAACAAAAAAAGCTTTGAAGTTTTTACGACCAAAAACGGGTTACCAAGCAACTTTATTTTAAGTATATTAGAGGACAACAATAAAAACCTTTGGGTTTCTACCTCTAAAGGTTTGGTTCGTTTTAATACCGAAAATTACAAAACCGTTACCTATACGACAGCAAATGGATTACTGAACGATCAATTTAATTTTAATTCCGCCTATAAAGATAAAAACGGTAAAATGTTTTTTGGCAGCGTAAAAGGCATGATTAGTTTTGATCCTCAAAGTTTTACTAACGATACGTTCGTACCTCCAGTTTATCTCACCAGTTTCCAAGTTTTTAATAAAGACCTGCAAATAGATGAAGCTGGGTCGCCTTTAAAAAAGTCGATTATTTATAGCGATAAAATTACTCTTACACACCAGCAGTCCACAATCAATATCGGTTTTGCTGCGCTTAGTTTTTCTGCTCCAGAAATATCAGAATATGCTTACAAGATGGAAGGACTAGATGACAGATGGACATATTTAAAGAAAAATAGAAATGCATATTTCACGGAATTATCTTCTGGCACTTATACATTCAAAGTAAAGGCCTCCAACAAAAGCGGCGTATGGAGCAATATTGAAACGAAGATTATTATTGAGGTACTACCGCCCTGGTGGTTGAGCAAACTCGCTTATGGGTGCTATGTGCTCTTCGGATTATTGTGTGTCTATTTCGCCATTAGGTATTATCATCAAATGGCGAATGCAAAAAACAGACGAAAATTTCAATTATTGGAAATAGCAAAAGAAAAAGAAATATACAAAGCCAAGTTAGATTTCTTTATCAATGTAGCACATGAAATAAATACACCGTTAACGCTCATTAAGGCGCCGCTTGAAAAAGTAATCAAAAAGTCAAATGGCACGCCTGAAATCCATAACTATCTCAAAATAATGGAAAGGAATACCGACCGTTTGATAGAACTAACTTCACAGTTGCTTGATTTTAGGCAAACAGAAATACAAGGTTTCCGTCTCAACTTTACGCAAGTGGATATTGTCATGTTGTTGCAAGACATCTTTAATAGCTTTATTCCATTAGCAGAACAAAAGAATATAGCCTTTAATTTACAAGTACAATCACCTTCTCCTATACTTGCCTCAGTTGATACCGATGCATTTAATAAAATAATATCTAATTTATTAAACAATGCTATTAAATATGCTGCTACAAAAGCATTTGTAGTATTAGGCATTGAACCTGCAGCTTTTATTATTGAGGTAACAAACGATGGGTTTATTATACCAGAAGATATGGCCGACAAAATTTTTGAACCATTTGTAAGGTTGAAACAAACAGAGAAACAAAAGGGAACCGGCATCGGGTTGACTTTATCACTCTCTTTGGCACATTTGCATCAAGGTACGCTCACTTTAAAAAAGCCTGATGGGAAATTAAATACGTTTGTACTTAGCCTACCGATTGAACAAAGCAAAATGCCAGGAGAAACGCATAGCAATAAAAAAATAATATAAATTGACATGAAAACTGCCATCTTATTAGTGGAAGATAACGAGGAAATGCTCGAATTTATCGCCGACGACCTAGGTGAAGAATATCAGGTTTTTAAGGCCAGCAATGGCGCAGAAGCGTTATCCTTATTAAAAGATGAAGCGATACAACTAGTGATTTCTGATGTGATGATGGATATTATGGATGGCTTTGAATTATGCGCCACCATCAAAAAAAGTTTCGAATACAGTCACTTGCCTGTTATTTTATTAACTGCAAAAAATACCCTTCAATCAAAAATAAAGGGGCTTGAATTGGGCGCTGATGCATATATCGAGAAACCATTTTCTCCCGAGCACTTACATGTACAGATAGCGAACCTGCTAGCGAACAGACATAAGATCAAAGACTATTTTGCCAAGTCGCCGTTGGTACATATTAAAAGTATAGCACACTCCAAATCGGATGAGCTTTTCCTTGAAAAACTTAACGAGGCTATCTTTCAAAATTTAGAGGATGAGGACCTGGATGTAGAAAAGCTTGCCAAGATCATGAATACGAGCAAACCAAGTTTATATCGCAAAATCAAATTGATTTCAGATTTGTCCGCTAATGAGTTGATTAACCTGACCAGACTGAAAAAAGCTGCTGAACTGCTTGCAGAAGGAAATTTTAAAATATATGAAATTGCTGCCATGGTAGGCTATAATTCCCAAAACAATTTTGGCAGGAATTTTTTGCGTCAATTTGGAATGTCACCCTCTGCTTTTCAGCAAATGAAACATGGTGAAAAATAATAGTTTGCATAAAAATCCCAGTGTTTATCAGTATGGTTTAACACATATATAAACACTGGGACAATTATCGATACCGGTTTTTAGTTGAGTTTTTCAAAGTGCAGGTCAACTCTCTTTGCCTTTTTATAATAATCCATTACCAATACTTCACCTTGTTTACCAGCCAAAACTGTGCTGTTGGTTGCATCAGATTTAGTATTGAGCTTGTCTTGGGTAATTTTTCCATCGTTGTAACTAATGGAATTGAATGTTCCGCCTTTATAATTTTTTTCCTTTACATAGTCGCTGTAACACACGGTAAACGAAGTATTGTCTTTGTTCACTTGTGAATAAGAATAATCAAATTCACCATAGGTATATTTTACCAATTTGCCCAATAGTGGGGCGCTCACGAAAGCCATACCACTTTGAAGTTCTACGCTATTGGGATTTTTGCTATAGATTTTGGCTTCTTTCACATTAAAATTTTTATCGAACTTCAACACGATCATGTCGGTAACTTTAATTTTCATGGTGCTCAATCCACCGCCGCCACCGCTCAACACTGTAGTTGCGATGCCCCATCCACTTGCTACTTTTTTATATCCCTCTCCAATAGCGAACACGTTACCATCTGCAGTTTGAATGATGTTGTGAACAAACATAAATCCAAAATCCTCTATCTTTCCTTTGGAACTTACATCCAGATATTTTGCCATATCCAGCGCCCATGAACAATATTTTTCACTCAAAACATTCCCCTTTTCATCCATCCCAATAAATGCAAAACCAAGTGATTTATCTTTAGAGATGTTTCCATCGGGGGCAAAATACTCACCAAAAAGTACAGCTTTTCCATCGTTCAAAATGGACATGCTGGCTGGATAAAATTTGTATTTTGTGTTGTCAGTAGGTTTTTCGAACAATTGCTTGCCTGTTTCAAGGTCGAGCCCTAACAGATAGGAGTCCGGTTTTCCATCCATCATTCCAGTAAACTTTAGCACCTCGAAAAACACGACCCCGTTATAGGTGCCCAAGTAGTCGCCAATAAACTTTTTACCGCCAATCGTCGGGGTAAAAGACCATTGTTTTTTCTTTTCGGTAGAAAAATAATCAATCTCAAAAGTGTAGTCTTTGTCTTCGCGGCTAGGCATGTTGCTGATAAACCCTTTACCATCTACCGGATAAAGTCCTTTATAAACTTTATCATCATCACCGCTAAATGCTAAATAAGAACTTTCTAGATAACGCTTTTCCTTTTTGGTCAATTCCCGCAAGTAAGAAAACTTCTTTTTTGCATCGGCGCCATATACCTGATATTCAAACGTTTTTGCGTCCTCATTGTAGAACAAGAAAATAAGGTCGGTACCATTAAAGGAAGATTCCAAAATAGACACGTCTTTTGAATCTTGGAATTTAATGTCCTTCAATTTTTTCAATGCATTGTCTGTAATCTGTAATGTGTATTCATTTGTTTTTTTGTCTATTTTATCACTAACATAAAAGAAATAATAACCTTTTACTTCAGAGCCTTCTTTGATGGCTCCTGAATTTCGTAGGGCTACTTTTTGTACGTTTTCAATAGATAAGTTTTGCGCATGAATGGCCAAAACATGTGCTACAATTAACCCGAGGGTTAAAATGGTTTTTCTCATTGTGTCTTTAGTTTATGGGTTTTATTTGGGTTATTCTTGTGAATATAGCTTGGCTTTCTGCATTTGTTCCTCAAAGCCAGGATAGTCTTTCATGGCAGGCAATTGTTGCAAGCAAAATTGATAATTAAGGTTTGCTATCTCGCTCAATCGCATACGACCGATCATCCGAAGCAGCATATTATAATCATCTGGATACGCCTTGCTTTCGTTATCTACCGCCAAACCAATTTTGTGATCCTTCTGCATTTCAAACATTTCGTTGAAGTCGCGGCTAATGGAATAGGCTGCTATAGCTGTGTTTTGGTTTGCTTGAAGTAAAAGTAAGTTGTTATATAAATTTCTACCCAATTTTTGTTCCCGATAGCATTCTTCCGTCACTTCCATAAAGAAGTCTTTTTGCAACTTGCCAAAAAGCTGTTCATCAATCAAAAATTTCTTATTTCCCAAGGTTCCTTTCACTGAGTCTGCTAGCAAAGTAATTCTTCTAGCACAGTCAGGGTGCGTTTTCAATGAATCTTTTTCTTTGTCCGACAGGTCGCTGCTATTGGTTACGGCGCTAAAAATGGACGTTTCGCTTTGTATCCATTTCTTTTTGAAGGGATAACTTTTGAAATTTAAAGTTTGCTCTATATTAAGGGGCGGATATATATGCAATGAGTCGTCTACTTTATCGAGCATTTGCAAACATGTTATAATTGCGTTACAATCATAGCCAGTATTTTTTAAAAATATAAATGCCTGCCTATCTGCCTCAGCTTCATTCTCCCTACTATGTCTTCTACTGTTGAAGGCGGTCGTTTTGGCTAACTTCTCCAATTGACTATTTACCCCGAATTGGAGTTTCGATAACCGTTTAAGTTCTGCTTGGTAAGCTTCGCTAGTGGTTGTTTCTATATATTTTTTGATGGCCTTGGGCGTATGTTCCAGATAATAATGCGCCAATTCGTGACAAACCACAAATGCCAGCTCGGCCTCGTTGTTCATGTACATCACCAATCCGGCATTAATCGCTATGGTGCCGTCGCCCATGCTTACGGCATTGGGCCACCAATCTCGGCTAAAAACCACCCGTGCATCCGTTCCTTTTAATGCAGGATTTACCGCTATCACTTTTTGTACGATTGCCTGTAAATAATTGTGCGCCCCAGCGTACGTAACGGGCCGCGAACTTTTCCACAATTCATTGATCCCTTCAAATTGCGAATTGTAAATGGTTTTATATTCTTTGGCGTTGGCTTTATCAACCGAAGCTAAAAGTTGGCTTTTCTTCTTGACGGACTGGTCATAATAGCTTTTTCGAAGCACGGTATCATCCTTGTAAAAAGGATAAGTGGTGGATAATTGCGCCATGCTTGATGTGGTTCCCAAAAAAATAAGAATCCAAACAAGTAATTTTCTCTTAAGCATATAGTAATAAAATAGTTCGTTCCTGGTTTAATGGTGCACAAATGTAATGGTGCATTACCTTTTAACGTCATTTCATATTCTAAATTATTCATTATGGGAATAATTATTTACGTATTGCATCCATTTTCTGCATCAGATGAGGACGTTCACCTTTTTCCACAAGCAGGCCGCATCTATTTTACCAAAAAACAGAACGTGGTGTTTTCTGGAGCACATTGTCATATTGGGTCGCTCATACTGTTTTTTATCTATGTTGATGGCTTATAACAGGTCTTTGACGCTTAAATATTTGCGTTTGTCTACGATAACATTCTACTAACTTTTTTAAGGAATAATCTTGTTGCGGCTTCTGGAAAATAGTAAATCTCCATGCCTCTTATTTTAATATATAACTATCATTTTATGAAAACCTTCGGACTGCTTTTATTAATGACTTTCACCTTTTCAATGTGCGGATATTCCCAAGTAACTTTTGGAGGAAAAATTGGGTTCAATCTTGCGAATATTAAAGGGAACGGAATGGCTGGCGGGCTGAAAGCAGGGTTTGAAGGTGGGGCTTTCTCAGAAATTACCTTTAACAGTAAATGGGGTCTACAACCCGAATTGATTTTCTCACTACGGAATGCAAAACGAGGTGATGATTTTGATAAATATTATGTCAATGATGCTTCCCTACAAACAAATACCAGCATTCAGCAGGGATATTTGTCCATTCCAGTCTTGCTTCGATATAAGTTGAACGACCTGCTCTCGTTTAATTTTGGGCCGCAAGTTGGCTTCCAAGTCTACAATCAGGACGAGCTATTAAAATATAATAACAAGGCGTTTAAAAAATGGGACGCAGGCCTGGCCGCTGGGGTGCAATTGAACCTGTCTTCCTTTAAAGTGTACGCAAGATATCAATATGGAATGTTGAATGTGAATAATATAGATGATCGATATAAATGGCATCCTTCTCAAATATCGATTGGGATAGGTGTTGCTTTATTCCAGACCAAGAAATGATTTTATCGAATACATATATGCACAGTAAGGTCAAATTTTTTCACCACAGAGCTTACAATATCGAGCATCCATATCATGCCCTTCTTTCCCGCAACTGGGGCATACTTCGTTTTTTTTATTCTTCTTCCTAGCAGCAACTGCCATTTCGGTGGTTTCGATACCTGTGGGCACGGCAATGATACCATATCCCATCAGCATAATAATACTGGCGACAAATTTACCTAGTGGGGTAACGGGAGAAATATCGCCATACCCCACGGTGGTAATGGTTACAATGGCCCAATAGATACTCTCTGGAATGCTAGAAAATCCATTCTGACGTTTTTCAATCAGGTACATAACGGAACCTAATATTATAACCAGCGTTAATACAATAAACATAAAGATGCTAATTTTTCGCAGGCTGCCTTTAATAGCTACTCCTAAAAATTCCATTTCGGAAAGGAAACGTGTAAGCTTGAAAATGCGGAAGACCCTTAATAGTCGCAACACCCTTAACACCAGTAACGATTGTGCCCCAACATAAAAAATACTCATGTAACTAGGTATAATGGCTAGCAAATCGATAACACCCAAAAAACTAAATATATAACTTAGGGGCCGTTTAATACTGATCAAGCGGAGAATATATTCAAGCGTGAAAATAGCCGTCACTACCCATTCCAATACAAAGAAAATATGGCCATATCGGTTATGCCATTGGTCGATGCTATCGAGCATGACCGTTAAGATGCTGACTGAAATCAATATAAGTAACGACACGTCAAAGGCCTTACCCGCTATAGTGTTCGACTCATAAATAATATTGTGGAGCCATTCTCGCCTCCACCTGGTTGGTTGGTTTTCCATGGCGAGATAAATATATGCACAAAGGCAATTAGTAGCAATAATGGATGCGACGCAATAGGCTGTCTGTGTTTTCCTTACAATAGCTTGGGTTTATGCTGGCCCTGCGGAGCATGGCCAATTGCCCCCGACAATCCACACTGGCTGCCGCCAATGGCCCCACTAAGTTAATAGCCCTACCACGGAGGCCGGGCAAGCGGCGGTAGGCCTAAATAAAAATAAGTAGTCTTACTTAAAAAAAAACCTTGTATTATTCTGCCGTTAAATTAATTTTTTAAACACAAATAGCCTGTTGCAACCAATTAAGTTACAACAGGCTATTTAGCAAATCTTACATTTTCTTATTCCTTGCTTTCATCCACATTTTCATCCACGGTATGTTCCTGGTCTAATAACGTATCATTCTTCCCGTCAACTACTCTTTCATCAGGACCATCTACTTGTTTAAAAGAAGTATGGGTGGGATTCGCCTTTTCCTTTTCATCTTTTTGAGAGGACTGGTTGTTACTGTTTTGATTTTCCATTGCTTTTAATTTAATATTACTAAATTATTTATTATGCGCAACTGCGGAAAATTATGCCACAAGATTTCCCACACGTTGCTGGTTTTCTACAATCATTTATGTAAACCAGTTACGTGGCCATCTGGTAATAGAAGCAACACAGCATTTGATTGCTATTTATCCAAGCTTGCTTGATAAAAAATGTTATTTACTGTAATTGTCTTAATCGAATAATGCAATATGCGTGCAACAAATATGCGGGCCATAACTATTTTATTTCCATTAATTATATTTCTCCGATGGCATGGTTTTTATTCGACAATACTTATCCCATCTATTATCGCTTCAAACCAATATCATGGAAACCAATGAAGAAAAGGATTTCATTTCTCATCAAGCAAACAATTCTTCCAGACGAGATTTTTTATTCCAAGCGTCGACCTTAAGCGTAGGGCTAGCCGTAGCTTCCACATTAAAAGCCAAAGGAATGCCGATTGACAAATTCGATGTGGCCCAGCCAGGTGCTATAACTATCAGTTTAACGGTAAATGGCAAAAAGAAAACATTGGAGCTGGACCCTCGGGTAACATTACTTGACGCTCTTCGTGAGACCATGAAAATGCCCGGAACCAAAAAAGGTTGCGACCGTGGCCAATGTGGTGCATGTACAGTCTTAGTAGATGGCCGCCGCATCAACTCCTGCCTTACACTAGTAGCCATGTGCGATGGCGCCGAAGTAACGACGATAGAAGGACTAGGAACGGAAGATCGTCTGCACCCCATGCAAGAAGCTTTTTTGAAACATGATGCGTTTCAGTGTGGATATTGCACTCCAGGTCAGATTTGCTCTGCAGTAGGCATGTTACAAGAAGGTCATATTAAAAACGATATGGATATAAAAGAATTGATGAGCGGAAACCTATGCCGATGTGGCGCCTATCAAAACATATTGGATGCCATAAAAGAAGTGCAACATTCAATATAAGATTAAACTCAAGTTGTAGTATATAAATTTCAACCATGCATCCCTTTACATTTTTTAAGGCCAAGGATCAGCAATCCGCCGTGCAAGCGATCACTGGAAAATCCACATCAAAATTTGTGGCCGGAGGAACCAATCTTATTGATTTGTTGAAGATGAATATTGAGTCGCCCCAACAGCTCGTAGACATCAATGCGCTTGACCTTAAAAAGATAGAGCCGATGGCAAATGGAAATGTTCGCATTGGGGCGTTGGTGAAAAATACAGACTTAGCTTATGATGCTACCATTAGTAGCAGATATCCCATGTTGTCGCAAGCTATCCTTTCCGGTGCTTCCCCGCAGTTAAGGAACATGGCCACTACTGGCGGAAATATACTACAACGCACCCGCTGCCCCTACTTTTGGGACAAGGTGATGCCCTGCAATAAACGAGAACCCGGCTCTGGCTGTTCGGCTATTGTAGGCTATAATCGAAGTAACGCCATTTTGGGTACCAGCAGCCAATGCATAGCTACGCACCCATCGGATATGTGTGTGGCCTTGGCAGCGCTGGACGCAACCGTGCATGTACAAAGCGCCACTGGCGAACGTAATATTCCCTTTTCTGATTTCCATACATTACCGGGCAATACACCCGAAAAGGAGAACACCTTGCAACCGGGAGAAATGATTACTTATATAGAAATTCCTGCTATTCCTTTTGCAAGCCACTCTACTTACTTAAAAGTACGGGACCGTGCTTCTTACGAATTTGCATTAAGCTCCGCTGCCGTGGCTTTGGACATGAACAGTGATACCATACAAGCGGCACGCCTAGCCTTGGGCGGCATAGCTACCAAACCTTGGCGGGCTACCGCAGCAGAACAATTTTTAGTTGGCAAAAAAGCAACCGTGGCCACCTACCAAGCAGCCGCAGACATTGCACTAAAGGATGCAAAACCATTTACATATAATGCATTTAAGATTGAGTTGGCCAAACGAACCATCATTAGTGCATTGCAAAATATAGGAGGATAATTATATGGCAGAAATCATTGGACAGCCCATCGACCGTAAGGACGGTAAACTAAAAGTAACAGGCACCGCTACGTATGCAGGGGAATTTCAGCTGAAAAATTTGGCTCATGGCGTTACGGTGCAGAGTACCATTACCAAAGGGCGTATCGACCAAATAGATCTGGGTGTTGCTTTGGCGCTTCCCGGTGTTATCAACATCATGACCTATAAAAATGCGATGAGCCTGCATCAGTTATCGAGCAACAGTCCCGACACCGGAAAATGGTCGGAAAAAGATTTACTGCCTTTGCAAAGTGATCGCATATTTTACAATGGACAACATATTGCGGTGGTTATTGCAGAGACTTTAGAGATTGCCAAACATGCTGCGTCACTATTAAAAATTACCTATACAGAAGAAAAACCGGTCATTGACCTTAACAACCCTGACGCAAAAATATACCAACCAAAACAAGGATTGGGTGGTGGAGAAGTACAGATAAAAAGAGGCGATGCTGCCAAAGGAATGAGCGATGCCATAGCATCAATAGAAGAAACATATAAAACACCTGTATATCATCACAACCCTATAGAACCCCATACCACGGCGGCCGAATGGAACGATGATGAATTAGTTGTATATGATGCTACGCAATCTGTATTCGGAAATAGGGCAGCCATTGCAAGCATGCTAGGGATGCAACAAGATAAGGTAAGACTCATCTCCCCTTTTATTGGTGGTGGATTTGGATCCAAAGGATTTATGTGGGCCAATTCCATTTTAGCACCGATGGCGGCG
>Ga0247739_10000840_pt1 | contig 11028 bp, 8 predicted proteins | sample UWRJL058202B2_FD_180943 | JGI IMG/M metagenome (GOLD analysis project Ga0247739, IMG submission 180943) | Plant litter microbial communities from Arlington Agricultural Research Station in Wisconsin, United States - UWRJ-L058-202B-2 | ecosystem: Environmental > Terrestrial > Plant litter >... | reverse complement strand
ATATAGCATGGAGCGTGCTTTCGAATTAATTTCCGAGCAGCTCGAAGATCAAGAGGGGCAGGTAGTTGCAATTATCGACATAGGCGCAACCATGACCACGCTTAGTGTATTGGTCGATGGTAAAACCGTTTACACCCGTGAACAGTTGTTCGGTGGAAAACAACTAACGGAAGAAATCCAACGTCGTTATGGGTTGTCACGGGAGGAGGCGGGGCTTGCTAAAAAGCAAGGCGGTCTGCCTGATGACTATGACTCAGAAGTTTTGATTCCGTTTAAAGAGGCTGTTGTGCAGCAGGTCACGCGTTCACTGCAGTTTTTCTTTTCTGCTAGTCAATACAACGATGTGGATTACATCATCCTTGCTGGTGGCGTAGCGTCATTGGAGGGGTTAGTAGGTCTAATCGAAGAAAAATTAGGTACTCAAACCGTTGTAGCAAATCCATTTGCACGTATGTCAGTTTCCTCGCGTGTGAATGCAGTATCTTTGGCTAACGATGCGCCATCGCTCATGATTGTGACTGGCCTTGCGATGAGGAGTTTCGACTAATGGCAAAGATTAACTTATTGCCTTGGCGTGAAGCCTATCGCAAAGAGAAAAAAGAACAGTTTCTTGCCATCATTGGTGGAGTTGTAGTTTTATCTGGACTAATTGCTTATTTATGGGTTGTTAGTGTTCAGTCTTCCATTGAGAATCAAGAAGCGCGAAATCAACTATTGGAAAGTGAAATTGCAGTTCTCGATAAACAAGTGAAAGAAATTGCAGATCTTAAAAAGGTGCGCGATGACTTACTTGCACGAATAAAAATTATTCAGGATCTCCAAGGTACTCGTCCTCTCATCGTTAGATATTTTGACGATTTTGCTCGCTCAATTCCCGACGGTGTATTTATCAATATGGTCGCCAGAGCTGGGAACGTGGTGAGCATTGAGGGAATCGCAGAATCCTATAATCGTGTCGCAACCTTTATGAGAAACCTGGAATCTTCGGATTGGTTTTCCGGTCCTAATTTGACATCAGTTGTTGCGGTACCGGCTGAAGGTGAACAGGCTCAGGCCTTTAAATTGACAGTAAATACTTCATCACCTAATGAAGCTAATTCTGCAACACCTGATGGAACTGCCGATGTTAAAAATACCAAGCCTTCAAATCCAAAAGTATCAGGAGGCAAATAATCATGGCGATGAACGATACTCTAGAGCAAATTAAAAACTTCGATCCTAATAATGTTGATTTTGAAAAGATTGGCGTCTGGCCAATCCCCGCTAAAGTATTTGTATTAGTTGTGTTAATGATTGTTATTTTTTCATTGACTTACTATTTAAAAATAAGCGAATTAAACGAACAATTAGAAGGCGTTAAAGCGAAAGAACTTACGCTGCGTAAGTCATATGAAACCAAAAGTTTTGAGGCGGCGAATCTGGATGCCTATAGAGCTCAGATGGACGAGATGGATAAAACTTTTAAATCGCTGTTAAGTCGTTTGCCAAGCGATACTCAAGTTCCTGGGTTACTTGATGATATAGGAGCAAGAGGTCGCGAAAGTGGTTTAACAATCAATGCAACTACCATGGAAAGTGAAAAGGCTGCTGAGTTTTATATTGAGGTTCCTTTTAAAATAAATGTTGATGGCGGCTATCACGATATGGGCGGGTTTATCAGCGGGATTGCGGCCATGCCGCGTATTGTGACTTTGCATGATTACGCTATTACCAGAAAGAAAGACGCTGCTCTATTAAATATGCAAATTTCTGCTAAAACCTATAAATATAAAGCGCAGGAGCAGTGAAATGAAAACTATCCTGTTAATAGCTGAATTATTTGTTGTGTTGCTAGTTGTGTCTGGTTGTAGTTCGTCTTCAGATCAAAAAGATTTACGGGATTTCATGGCGGAGACTAAACGCAGGCCCCAAGGTCAAATAGACCCTCTACCTCCGTTCGAGGTCTATCAGCCGTTTGCGTATAGCGCTATGACGTTACGCAGTCCGTTCGAACGGCCTGCCCCGATAGAAAAAGAAACTAAAGGTGGTCGTACTGTAGAGCCGGATCTCAGTCGTGAAAAAGAATATCTAGAAGGTTTCAATATTGCCAGTTTGAGTATGGTTGGAACTTTGTCTAAAGGTGGAAAACTATGGGCATTAGTGGACGATGGTCAGGGGAAAGTAACGCCCGTGACGATTGGAAATTACATGGGTAAAAATTTCGGCAAAATTATTTCTACAGAAAGGTTGCAATTAGAAATCATGGAAATTGTTGCTGACGGTTCAAGTGGCTGGGTCGAACGTCCCAGAATTATTAAGTTAGTAGCGAAGGAATAATAAGCCATGCGTATTCTGTTCTTATTGGGGTTAAATATGCGCAATAAAATTTTACTAATATTGTGTTTGCTGTCACCTATAGGTTTGGCAAATACTATTAATGCATTCAACACAGCGGAGCTTCCCGGTGAGCGTTTTGAGGTGAGAGTTCAATTTAGTGATACTCCTCCAGAACCTAAAGGCTATACCATTGAGAAGCCGGCAAGAATTGTGTTGGATTTTCCTGATTCTGTTAGTGAGCTAAAAGATCGTCGTTTTCCGTTGGCCTTCGATAACGGCCAAAGCGCTATGTTATTAACCACTGAAGGGCGCACACGTTTAATCATTAATTTAAATGAACTCACGTCTTATACTACTCGTAAAGAAGGTAATGCTTTTATTGTCGAGGTCGGTGCTGGTGGCGGAAATGCGGCTGCTAAAGTTGCATCGACCAAAGCCTTGGACATACCCAATAAAAAAGTTGTTAACAATGAAATTAAGTCGGGTCAACCAGCTATTTCAAATATTGATTTCCGCCGCGGGCAGACTGGTGAAGGTAGAGTTGTTGTTACCTTAACGGACCCGCATGTCAGTGCGAATCTTGCAAGTACTGGTGCTGGAGTCAAATTGTCGTTTGCAAATGTTGCGATACCTAAAGAGTTGCGTCGTCGTCTTGATGTAGTTGATTTTGCTACCCCCGTTACGACGATTAATTCTTCACAGGAGGGGGGTAGCTCCATCCTTAACATTGCGGCTACTGGCGAGTTTGATTACATGGCCTATCAGACTGATAACGAATATGTATTGAGTGTTAAGCCATTAACCGAACAAGAGAAAAAGGATAAGAAGAAAGACTTCCAATTCAGTGGTGATAAGCTTTCATTCAATTTTCAAGATATTGAGGTGAGAGCTGTATTGCAGATTATTGCTGACTTCACCGAATTAAATTTGGTTGCTAGTGATACTGTTCAAGGCAGAATTACGTTACGACTGGAAAACGTGCCGTGGGATCAGGCCCTTTCTCTTGTGTTAAAAACGAAAGGTTTAGATAAGCGCTTGGAAGGTAACGTAATGATGGTTGCGCCTGCAGCCGAAATTGCTGAACGAGAGCGTCAGGAGCTTTCAACCAAGAAGCAACTTGAAGAGTTGGCGCCTTTAAGAACGGAATATTTGCGTGTACGTTATGCTAACGCAAAAGAAATGTTTGAATTATTTCGTGGGAAAAGTGGTAACGGTGGTGGTGAAGGCGGCGGTACTGGTGGTAGCAGGGCAACGGGTAGTGTGCTGTCTGACAGAGGGCAAGCAATTGTCGATGAACGCACAAATAGCATCATAGTTACTGATACAGCCGATCGTATCGAAGCATTCAAAAGATTAGTTGACCAGATCGATATACCTATTCGTCAGGTAATGATCGAAGCCCGTTTAGTAATAGCTAACTCAAATTTTCGTCGTGAGCTTGGAGTGCGGTGGGGCGGAATAGCCTATGGAGTTAGTAATAATGGAAAGGTTCTCACGGAAGCATCAGGCTCTATAGCTGGACTGAGTAGCGATCCAGGTACGCCATACGATGTTTTGACGGGTAGGCCTGGCGCATCTACCGATATGACGCAAGACCACGTAGTCGATTTAGGCGTTGTCAATCCTGCCGGTAGAATTGCAGCGGGGATCTTGACTGACAATATGTTCCTGGATCTTGAGTTGTCAGCTTTAGAAAACTCAGGGTATGCGGAGATTGTTTCTCAGCCAAGAGTTGTTACAAGTGATAAGCAAAAGGCGATGATTAAGTCGGGCAAGCAAATCCCTTTTCAAGAAGCTTCAGCTAGTGGTGCCACTACAACAAGTTTTAAAGATGCAATTTTAAAATTAGAAGTCACACCGCAAATTACTCCTGATAATAATGTGATTATGGATTTAATTATTACGAAAGATTCTTTGGGGGATATTACTGCGATAGGCAGCATAACGATTGATATTAATCAGATAGAAACGAAAGTGCTTGTCCCCAATGGTGAAACCGTTGTCCTAGGTGGAGTATTTGGAGTTGACTCAAATAAAGTTGACGTGAAAGTACCAGTTTTAGGCGATATTCCATTCCTGGGGCGTCTCTTTAAGCGAACTATTGACTCTGAAAATAAAACCGAGTTGTTAATATTTATCACGCCAAAAATTATCGCGGATAAAATGACTAACTAATGCAAAAGCGTAACATTTACCTTGTCGGTCCTATGGGTGCCGGCAAATCTACCATAGGCCGCGTTCTCGCGGCCGAACTTCATCTGGGTTTTCGCGATAGCGATAAGGTTATTGAAGATCGCACAGGCGCTGATATTCCATGGATTTTCGATATGGAAGGAGAGGAAGGATTCCGAGACCGGGAGTCTGCAGTTTTAGAAGAGCTTTCGCAAAATAAAGATATTGTTATTGCCACTGGAGGAGGCATTATTTTACGGCAGCAAAACCGCGAAATAATGAAATCATCGGGATATGTTTGTTATCTAACTGCTTCAATTGAGCAGTTGGTTGAAAGAACTGCTCGCGATAAAAAGCGTCCGTTATTACAAGTTGAAAACCCCCGCCAAAAAATAATTGACCTAGTTGCCTTAAGGGATCCGCTTTATATTGATGCAGCCGATTTTATTATTAATACCGATCGAAGATCGCCTAAGTTGGTCGCTCAAGAAATTTCTGCATTGATAAAGTCAGCCGGGTAACAATTATTCAAGCATAAATTCGACTAAAAAATTAAACGCTATATGGTAGAGTAGCGCTAAATTTTCGAATGAGTGGCTTTATGCAAACCTTGTCTGTATCACTTGGCGAACGTAGTTACCCAATATTTATTGGCGCAAACCTGCTGTCTCAATCCAGTCTCTATGTCCCCCACATTCGCGGACGGCAAGTTTGTATCGTTACTAATGACACCATCTCTCTTATTTATTTAGATAAATTAAAAAATAATTTAACTGATTTTCATGTGAGCAGTGTAATTTTGCCTGATGGCGAGTCCCATAAAAATCTTGAGACGTTAAATACAATATTTACAGCTCTGCTAACGCAAAAACATAATCGCACTACAACCTTAATTGCGCTAGGTGGGGGAGTTGTGGGTGATATGACAGGTTTTGCCGCGGCTTGTTATCAGCGCGGCGTCAATTTTATTCAAATGCCGACCACGTTATTATCAATGGTTGATTCATCCGTAGGTGGAAAAACAGGCGTCAATCATGCGATGGGTAAAAACATGGTTGGTGCTTTTTATCAACCTCAAGCGGTAATTGCCGATATCACTTTACTTCAAACACTCCCTGCACGAGAGATATCTGCGGGCTTGGCGGAAGTTATTAAATATGGCTTGATTTCTGATTATGATTTTTTTGTTTGGCTTGAACAAAATATCGAGTTGTTGGTCACGGGTGATGAAGCAGCATTATCTTATGCGGTTTTGCGTTCGTGTGAAAATAAAGCGAACGTTGTCGCCCAAGATGAACACGAAGGCGGTATTCGTGCGATTCTGAATTTTGGTCATACCTTCGGTCACGCCATTGAAACAGCGCAAGGTTATGGCAATTGGTTGCACGGCGAAGCTGTGGCTGCGGGTATGGTGATGGCTGCTGATTACTCAATGCGGCGCGGGGATATACCGCATTCTGATTTTGTGCGAATCACGAATCTGCTTGAGCGAGCGCACTTGCCTGTAAAAGCGCCACGCGGTATGACACCTGAACAATTTGTTGAATTAATGGGTGTCGATAAAAAAGTTCTCGACGGCCGCTTACGATTGGTTTTATTGAAGTCCTTGGGCACCGCAATAATAACTAGTGATATAGATACTAAATTGTTGATGGAAACCTTTGCGGCTTGCCGTTAATTATTTTAGAGGTAAAAAATGAGGACAGAACCTTCTTTTTCCGCAGAATCCAATGATCAATTACATGCTGGTTTAGGTAGTGCAGGTACTGTACCGAATTCTGAGTCACAACCCCTGTCTGATTATCGTCAACGTTACGGCTTGTCATCTGATCCATTTGGAGATGATCCGCATTTCCCTTTTTATCAGGGTGCTCAGAGGCGACAAATTCTTGAGCAACTGCTTCACTTATGTCAGTTTAGTCATAACCTTTTGGTGGTGACGGGTGACTATGGCGTTGGAAAAACGCGCATGGCGCAGGCCCTCATTGACTCCTTAGATGATATAGATGATATCTGTTTTGTTGAGGGACAAATCACCAGCGATACGGCCTCTTTGTTTTCCGAAATATTTGTTCAATTTGAACTTGCTGATACAACAGAGTTTACAGAGCTGTGCTTAAAAAAGTCAGATCAAGATGGACTCGTTGTTTTAATTATAGATAACGCACATCATTTAACAGACGTTGTGATCGCTGATTTAATAAATTTGCTAGAGGAAAATTTTGAATCTCGATTACATTTGGTTCTGTTTGCAGAGCCTCATTTATTAGAACGCTTAAATAATGTTGATGCGCCGGATATAGTGCTAACCGATTTTTTTCTTGAAAAATTTTCATTGACAGAGTCTGTAGATTATTTAAATTTTCGCATGGAGATGGCGGACTATTTAGGGCCAGAAATATTTCTTGAAAATAAAGTTGAGCCATGGTGGCGCCAGTCTCAAGGCCAATTATTGGCACTTCACGATTATGCACAAGAAAAGTTGTTGGAATCAGTTTCTGGGTCCCGCGGTAATAAAGAACATAAAGCCGCCACGCTCGTCCCACACATTGTGGCCGCGTCTGTTTTGATTGGTGCTTTATTTCTAGGGTATTTGTATGTTGGTGGTGAGTCGGAAGAAAAGCCTGCAACGCAAATGACTGAATCAGTTCCTATTGCAGGGCGACAAGAATCCTCAGTCGCTTCAAGCCAGGCCAATTCCCAATCAAATTTACCTGTTGTTGCAGATACTACAGTGGCATCTGCGGTTGAAAAAAATTCCGAACAAAAATATTCGCTCGCAAATACATCAGTAAGTACTACAAGTGTTGCACCTGAAATATCTCAAGTTCCCCAAGAGATTAAGCAAAGTGTTGTACCTTTAGCTCAAACAAATAATGAATTTCATAGTCAGGCTGCGCAACAATTGAGTAAAGCTAAGGTTAGTTCTTCAGTCTCAGAAGCAAAAAAAATTACACCCACGACTGTTTCATCTAAATCAAAAAGCACAACAAAAAATAGCACCGAAAGTGTCGGTGATAATATTTCGAAAGAATCTGCTATTTCTAGCAATCAAGAGAAAACAATATTGTCATGGGATGAATCAGAATTTACGTTGCAGATTGTAGGTTTAAGTAGTGAAAAGTCTGCTTTGGAATTTATTGCAAACCAAAGTAACAGAAAAGATTTGTTGTTATTTAGAAGTATTCGTCAGGGTAAAAATTGGTATGTGGTTGTAACGGGACATTATCCCAATGCCGCATTAGCTCGACAGGCTTCAAAATCTCTTCCTGAATCACAATTAAAGGCGACGCCTTGGCCGCGAGATTTAAAAACTATACAGCGGGAAATTATGCAACGTTAGGCTATTACTAATCTTTAACTTTCAATAATTGTTATGTTAGATAGCTTTAAGTTTTCCAAAAAAAACGAGCCCTGCAGGCTCGTTTTTTTTGATTTATATTAGTTTTAGGGGTTTTGGTTTATATTGATTGGAATTGAAGTGGTAAGCCCTCCAACTGTAACCTCTATTATAAGAGTGCCTTTTGCGGGTTTTGTCTCGTCTCCAGTTAGTGTCAGGTTAATAATTGATGGCTCCGTTGACATGGCTAGCTTGGCCGGCGTTATAGACGCCGTCTTGATATTAGTCGCATTACCTATGTTGGCGTTAACCGTAGTTCCCACTGGCATTCCGTTTCCATTACAGTCGGCCAGCAGCATCTTGATATTTTTTGTCTGGCCAAGCGTTAAAATTTCGCTGGCAGAAATTCCTGGTAGTGTCCCCGATTGAATAAACGGGCTCTCACAGGACATTACTAACGTTGCGTCGTCTCTTACAGCCACTTTATTTGATGTACAGTACCCGAGTGAAAGAGGATCGAAGCAAAGCGCCCCATCGTATATTCCATTTGCCGTGTCATAAATACCGTTTTGATTGAAGTCTACTGGCACCTCGTTGGAGCTACGGTGGTAGTTAAAGTTGCTATCTATGTAAGCCTCCGGCAAATCATCACATCCTTTGGTGGTGCCAACAGATGCGGATGAGTTGGGCACGCTGGGATTACAAGCATCTTTGTTTGCATCAACGTCACTTGATTTATGAGTTACAAATATATCAGTCACTGGACCATCGTACAGACCGTTGCTATTGGCATCAATAAATGACTCATTTCCTATTGCTGTGGCTAATATTTTTACACGTCCACTACGACATTCAGTCACATCGACATTATCACTATCTTTCTCCACCGGGCATATTTTATTAAAGGGATATGTGGATGCAAAAAACACTTGATTGGGAGAAACTGGTCTTGGAGACTGGCTTCTCCACGTAACCGAACATGCCCCATCTGTAGTAGGACATGTTGCATTAATTGATCCACCATTTGTTGTAAATGAAATTGTGGTGTTATTCGGTACAGGATTATTAAAGGCATCTGCTAGTCGGATAGTTGCTTGGACCGTAACTCCGTCATGCTCCCATGCAGCAGGCCCGATATCTGTCAACGATAGGCTCATGCTGTTCTGATCTGGAATGCCAGTTGAAACCGCAAGCGCACTCGATTGGGTGCTAAGTCCATTAGCTGTGGTTGCAGTTACTCTAACGGGGGTAGCCACGGTACCGGATTGTACAATTGTTGACACGTAACCGTTCGCGTCTGTTGTTGCGCCGTACGTTTCGCTTCCCGCTGGAGTGCATTTACTCGGCACTAACGTTAGGCCACCTATACTTGTGCTTGGTGCAAAATTGACACATACGTCTTTCAGTGGGGAGCCGCCCTGCCCGAGAACTTGAAACTTGACGATGGAGGTCTCGGTGCCCCCTGTTCCTTTGATGCTTATGAGCGGTGGTGAAGCGCTTGTAAAGGATATTGTTTGCGCCGTATCTGTTTTAATTGCTAAGTCTGCGGAGGCACTAAGAACTGCTGATCTCACAACTGCTGTTGCTTTGATTGCATCTACTCCAGCTATTCCCGCGCAGCCTTTAGAAGTATAAGTCGCAACCGCTTTACCATTAATTGCTTTAACAGTTTTGCCATCAGTAATTGAGGCGTTGTCCGAAGATAAGCATGGAGAGCTAAAAGTTACATTTATGTCATCATCTGCAGCTAGATCACCTTTTGAGTTAACCAAATACGCCGTGACTGTTGTACTTCCTCCAGGGGATAACACTCCCGAGCCTATACCTAATTCCAGCGCGCCAATAATAAAATTATCCCCAAATCCCGACCCCAAACGACGATTGTCAATTGCGAGCGTTGCCTCTGCGCTTGCACTGAAGCTTCCATTAACGATAGTTGCCGTAACAGTATCGTCTAAATTGCATTTTCCAACTTTGTACTGAGCTTTGGCAACGCCGCTAGTGCTGTTGACTATATTGCCGCCAACAATTGATGATAACCCCGCATTAATACATGGTGACTCAAAGGTGACTTGCGTGGCTTGATTAACCAAACTATTTTTATTGTCCACAATATTAACGCTCAGTTGTGTGGTGTCACCTTCAAAAAGCGTTTTGATATCGGTTGGTAAAGTTATCTGGCTTGGGGTAAAGTTTTGTCCGACATCACTTCCGATGCGTTTATTATTAATTTGAGGAATGGTGCCGCTTGCAGTTATCGATTTTCCTGCGTGACTTATAGATGCGTCAATATCATCGTCACCGAAGCATGTTCCCGCTTTATACTCAACTTTTGCCTTTCCGTTTACACTGTTTGTTGTATTGCCGCCTGTGATAGTTGACGTTCCCGCCTTGATACATTGTGAAGAAAATGTAACTGGAACCGTCTCAGTGACTGCAACACCTAAATCATCAACTATATCAACAGAAATAGTGGTAGTTTGATTTGAAAATATAGCTTCAAAATTATCGCCAAACTCAAGTTTGGTAGGGACAAAATTAACTCCAGTTCCAACACCAAGACGCCAAATAGCAATTGAGCTAGAGCTGCTAGAAGAGTTTGATGAGCCCGTACCACCTGAGCTGTTTGAGCCGCTGGATCCATTTAATGAACTGCTCGCTCCATTTAAAATATTATCCAGCGCGGATCCATTTCCGCCCCCCCCGCAAGCCGTTAACATCAAGCTTATGAGCGACGAGCTAATGAGTTTAAAAATTGTTTTTGTTTGCATGGTGTCTTCCTAAGTTACCGGGAGTTGGGGCAGTGTTATAGTCAGTGAAATTTTGTCGCACAAAAGTCAGTTCTTGTTAGTATAGACTCTTACGTTAGCCTATATCTGGCGAATGTTAAAGTCTCACTGTCGTAAAAGTTATGCTGTAGGTCTGGATGCTATAAGTAATCGTTCATTTCCAGCTTTTTTAGTGGCTTAGCGAATCTTGTTCGTACTGATTCTAGTATCAGGCATGTTTTTTCGCGTCGATTAAAGCATTTTTGAGATCCAAAAAACGTGCTTAAGTGCGTAGTTGGTGTCGTGCCACTTTGCTTGCCAATTATAGCTCAAGCAGGTAATATCCTGCGCCCATTTGTCCATAGCCCCTAGACCTCAGGGGCTTTTTTGTCTGGGGTGTGATCTGGCTCGTCTTTTGTATTAAAAAAAGTT
>Ga0247739_10000839_pt1 | contig 11036 bp, 6 predicted proteins | sample UWRJL058202B2_FD_180943 | JGI IMG/M metagenome (GOLD analysis project Ga0247739, IMG submission 180943) | Plant litter microbial communities from Arlington Agricultural Research Station in Wisconsin, United States - UWRJ-L058-202B-2 | ecosystem: Environmental > Terrestrial > Plant litter >... | reverse complement strand
GGCGACGGCGATGATCACCTGCCACACCCCGATGGCTTGCGGCAGGATGAGCGCCCACCTCGTGTCGAGCATCCCGAGGTTCTGCACGACGAGATAGGTGGGGATGATGCCGCCGGCGAACAGCATGGTGAACACCACGAAAACGGTGATTCCGCGACGCCCCCAGAAGTCGGCGCGCGACAGCGGATAGGCGATCGCCACCGTGAGCACGAGGCTGATCGCCGTGCCGGCAACCGTGTAGATCAGGGAGTTACCGAACCCGGTGAGGATCGAGTTATCGCTCAGCGCCCGCTGGTAGCCCTCGAGCGTGAAGCCGATGGGCCAGAAAGTGACCTGCCCGGAAGAGACTGCCTGCGGATCGCTGAACGAACTCGCGACGATATAGATGAGAGGGAGGAGCACGACCAACAGGAAGGTGGTCAGCAGGATGTACACGCCGACCATGAAGACGCGGTCGCCGACCGGGTCTTTGATGCGCGTGGGCCGCAGCCCGCTTGCCGTCTTCGGTGTCTTCGAGGCCCTGCGCTCGCGGGTTCCGGTCGGGCGTTCCTCGAGGGTCGAGCTCACCATAATCCGTTTCCTGTCAGTCGCTTCACGATGGCGTTCACGCCGAGCAGCAGCACGAGGTTGATGACGCCGTTGAATAGTCCGATCGCGGCAGCCTGGCTGAAGTCCGCGCTCAGCAGGCCGACCTTGTACGTGTAAGTCGCGATGATCTCGGACTGCGAGACGTTGAGGCTGTTCTGGAACAGATAGGCCTTCTCGAATCCAATCGCCATCACGTTGCCCACGCCCAGGACGAGCACGATCATCGCCGTCGGCAGAATGCCCGGAATGTCGACGTTGACGATCTTCTGCCACCGGCTCGCTCCATCGACGCGGGCCGCCTCGTACAGGGTGGGATCGATTCCGGCGAGAGCTGCGAGATAGATGACGGCCGAATAGCCCATCGTCTGCCAGACATCGGTGAAGACATAGATGTGGCGGAAGTAGTCGGGGTTACTGAGGAAGTCGATTGACCCGAGCCCGAAGAACTCCGTCACGTGCCCGGCGAGTCCGAGCCGGGGAGAGAGGAAGAGGATGGTCATCGACACCACGACGACCGTCGAGATGAAATACGGCGCGTAGGTGACCATCTGCACGGTGCTCTTGAAGAACTTGAGCCGCACCTCGTTGAGCGCGAGCGCCAGGATGATCGGGATGGGGAAGCTCGCGAGCACCACGTATGCCGACAGCAGGAACGTGTTTCTCAGCAGCGGCCAGAAGACTGGGTTGTTGAAGAAGCGTTCGAACTGCTTGAGCCCGGCCCAGTCGCTGCCCCAAACACCATCCACAACGTTGTAATCCTTGAACGCAATGATGGTGTTGGCCATAGGCACGTACTTGAAGACGATGAAGTAGGCGAGCGGGACCAGGATCAGCAGGTAGAGCTGCCAATGGCGCCGCCAGCTGCGCTTGAGTCCGCGCATCCCGCGTTCTTTACTGTGGATCTTTCGGGTGACACCGCCCACGTCGAGGCCGATGCCGCCCGGCATCACCACGCGGACCTCGCGCACGGATGGGGGCGGGAAGGAACATCGATCAACCTCGAGAGAGATGTCATTCGGTGTTCTCCTTTCTGCAGCGTCGCAGGCACACCTCACCATAAACGTCGGATCAATGACTGTCAACGAATCTCGTCGTTTGTGCTGAGCCGATGAGCGGGTACGGCGAACCGAGACGACGATCCGCGGCCGGTACCCCCTCAGTTGTGGCTATTCCACTGGTATCGGGCGAAAACTCCGTTGTGGATCTCGGTTTGGGGCGGCAGGTCGGCCGGGACGAACTGCTCAACGGCAGGTCAGGAGAGCGGCTGAATTGATTCAATCTTTAGGTCGGGCCGCGTACCTCGTCCGGGGGCGGCTCAGATCCCGCCGGCCTTGCGCGGGTCAGACCGGTTGCACGGGGCCTTTGAGCTGGGGAACGAGCCGGGTGCGACTGCGCGGGGCGGCCCACTGCACACCGTTGGCAATGACGCGCTGGATGTCGGGGTGGTGATAGACGGGATACTCCTGGTCTCCGGGGCTGAAGTAGAAGATCCGGCCTCGACCCCGCGTGAAGGTCACCCCCGACCGGAACACCTCGCCACCGGTGAACGAGCTGATGAAGATCAACTCGTCAGGGGCGGGAATGTCGAAGGGCTCGCCGTACATCTCCTGCTCGGGTATCACGATCGGGTTGGGCACGCCCTCCGCGATCGGATGGGACGCGTCGACCGTCCAGACCAGCTCGCGCTCACCCGCACTTCGCCACTGCAGCGTGGCGGTGGTTCCGAGCAGGCTCATGAAGATCTTCGACCAATGGCCGGAGTGCAGCACGACCAGCCCCATGCCTCCGAGCACGTGCTGCTTGACCCGCTCCACGATTGCGTCGTCGACGGCGTCGTGTGCGGTGTGCCCCCACCACAGCAATACGTCTGTCTGCTCCAGGGCCGACTCGGTGAGCCCATGCTCGTCGTCCGCGAGCGTCGCCGTGCGCACATCTGCCCCGGCCAGCTGCTGACGAAGGGCAGCCGCGATCGTGTTGTGAATGCCATCGGGATAGATTCGTATGACGTTATCGTCGCGGGTCTCGTGGATGTTCTCATTCCAGACAAGGATGCCAAGGGGCTCGTTTTCCATGTGACAACGGTACTTCACCGCGTTTCCCCGACTCCCAGCAGGATTTCGCCTCTCGCAGCACACGGGTGGATCGCCGCTCGTATGGGCGAGTTGGTCGAATCTTTGGCCGCATTGGCGCGGCAGGCCCATACACTGAACTGGTGGCAACCGACAGCGGAGACTTCCCCGCGGGACCAGGGTCGCGATCTGACCATGTGATCGACCACGTCAAGAGGATGATCGGGTCCGGCGAGCTCCGAGCCGGCGATCGACTGCCCATCGAGAAAGACCTCGCCGCGAAGCTGGGCGTGTCGCGTGGCTCGCTTCGCGAGGCGGTGCGATCGCTGGCGACCCTCGGTGTGCTCGAGACGCGCCAGGGCGACGGAACCTACGTGACGCAACTCGATTCCGGTTCGTTGTTGCGCCCGCTCGAGTTCTGGGCCGGCCTGCAGGAGGCGACGCAGTCCGTCGACCTGCTCGCGGTTCGACGCGTGCTCGAAACCGAGTCTGCCGGGCTCGCTGCAGTGCGACTCACCGACGACGAGTTGGGCGAGCTGGAGAGCACCCTCGCTGCCATCGACGTCGGACTGACCACAGGTGACCTCGCCCCCGAGGCCTTCATCGACGCGGATGCCGCCTTCCACCGCCAGATCGCGGTCGCGAGCGGTAACGCGGCGCTCGCCGCTCTCATCGATAGCCTCATGACCCGCACGCTGCGGGGCAGGCTCTGGCGCGCAATCACGGAGCGCGACTCGCTCGGCGAGGCGCACGCCGACCACCGCGCGATCCTCGCCGCCCTGCACACGCGCGATGGGGAGCGGGCCCGCATCCGGATGGCCGCCCACCTGCTGGGCGTGGAGGTGTTCGCCGCTGAGCACCCGGTCGCGGTCGACGAGCCGCCGACCGCAGAGCCAGACCCCGGCGACTAGCCGACCAGCGCTCCCTCGGTGTTTCGCGCCAGCCAGTAGCTGCCGAGCGGAAACTGGTAGCGCTCGACGCTCTCCTCGTACAGTTCCGCGCTGTAACCCGGTTTCGACGGCAGCACGTAGTGGCCGTTGGCAACTTCCACCGGATCGACGAAGTGCTCGTGAAGGTTGTCGACGTATTCGGTGAGACGGTTGTCCAGCGATCCCGAGACGGCGACGTAGTCGAACACCGACAGGTGCTGCACGAGTTCGCACAAGCCGACGCCACCGGCGTGCGGGCACACCGGCACGCCGAACTTGTGCGCCATCAGGTACACCGAGAGGATCTCGTTCACGCTGGCCAGGCGGGCGGAGTCGAGCTGGCAGAAGTCAATCGCCTCGGCCTGGAACATCTGCTTGAACAGCACCCGGTTCATGCCGTGCTCGCCGGTCGCCACTCCAATCGGTGAGACGGCCTTGCGGATGGCGGCGTGCCCGAGCACGTCGTCGGGGCTGGTCGGCTCCTCGATCCAGAGCGGTCGGAACTCGGCGAGGGAGTTGATCCATTCGATCGCCTGCGGAACATCCCACACCTGGTTCGCGTCGATCATGAGGTCGGCGTCCCATCCGATCACCTCGCGAGCGATGCGCAGGCGCCGGCGGTCGTCGTCGAGGTTGGCGCCCACTTTCAGTTTGAAGTGTCGGTACCCATCGTCGACAGCTTCCTGCAGCAGCGCACGCAGCTTGTCGTCTGAGTACCCGAGCCAGCCGGCGCTGGTTGTGTAGCAGGGGTAACCGCCTCGAGCGGTGAGATCGTCGATCCGCTGCTGCCGGGTCGGGGCGGCGGCGCGCAGCAGTTCGAGGGCCTCGTCTCGCGTCAGCGCGTCGGAGAGGTACCGCAGATCCGCGACATCCACGAGCTGCTCCGGAGTCATGTCCACGAGCAGGCGCCACAGCGGCACTCCCGCCCTGCGGGCGGCCATGTCCCAGAGCGCGTTCATCACCGCGGCCATCGCCAGATGGACAACGCCCTTCTCCGGTCCGAGCCAGCGCAGCTGGGAGTCGGAGGCGAGTTCACGGTAGATGCCCCCCAGATCGTCGAGCAGGGAGTCGACGTCGCGCCCTATCAGCGGCAGCGCCCGCTGCCGGGCAGCCTCGGCACACAGGTCGTTGCCACGCCCGATCGTGAAGGTGAACCCGTGACCGCGAAGGTCTGAGTCGGTCTCCAGCACCACGTACGCCGCGGAGTAGTCGCCGTCCTTGTTCATTGCGTCAGACCCGTCGGCATCGAGCGAGGTCGGGAAGCGCACGTCGTGCACGCGAACACCAGTGATGACTGTCATGGGTTGTCCTTCAGTTGCGGTTGTTCTGAACCAAGGCCGTTCGCTCCCTCGAGGTCGGTCACGAGTTGCCGGGCGATAGCTGCCGGATCCTGCCCAGCGCGAAGTGGAAGTATGCGGAAGAGGAGTCGGTATGGCCCCTTGGCCGGCGTGTTGCTGTACTTCTCAGGCCGCGTCAGCAGGTCCCAGTTGCCGCCCAGGAGGCCCTCCTGTGCAGCGTCTGCGCGTACGACGGTCCGCCATGACTCCCCCACCTCGTGCCAGTGGCGGTGTCCGACCAGCTCATCCGGACTGTTCGGTTGGGCGTTGAGATACATGCTTCCCTCGGCCACCATCAGCACTCCCGTTCCGGCGTCGTCGGTGAGAGCAGCCCAGCGCGTCTCGGCCTTGGTGCCGCTATCCTGCGGCCGCCCGTATCGCGTCACCTGATCGGCGACCGATCCCGAGAAGCGACCGAAGAAGGCTGAAGCGGACCGATCGGCTGTCGACTCCCACGGGCCACGCCCATACCACTCGATGGTCGCGAGCTCGGGGCGGAGCCCGAACGTCGTCCCCACGACCTGCGGGTTGGGGGTGCCGGGCACCGGCTCGAACGTCGACAGCACGTCCACCTGCCCGTTGCCGTAGATGGTGTAGACGATCGACTGTGGTGACGTCGTAATGACGTTGTCGGGACGGAACGGAATCGTGGTGGTGACGCTTCCGCGCACGGTCACCCGCACCGCACCCGGGATGGACGACGTTTCGATCTCGCCCACCGCCCAACCCTCCCCGACGCCGCGCCATGGTCCAGAGGGCTCCGGGCGGGTGGGCCTGAATTCGGGGATCGACAGCTCCGAATCATTCGGCGCGCGCCAGTAGTTCGGCATCAGGTCGCTTCCCAGCGTTTCGCGATCGTCATATCGCAACGACGTCATCCTGCCGGTGGAGCGGTCGATCCTGACCGCGTAGCCGTCACCCTCGACTTCGATCGTCTCCTCGGTCTGGTGAAGTTGCGGCGAGGCCAGCTCGGCCGCAGGAAGGAGGGAAAGAGCGGGAGCAACGACGGGAAGCGCGAGTTGTGCCCTGGCGACGACATGGCCCGCCTCCGCCCAAGGGGTGGAAGCGTCCAGAACCATCGAGAGTTCCACCCGGTATTCGGAACCGGGCCGAAGCTGGTCCGGCAGGGAGTAGGGAAGCGCGATGTCCGCGATCTGCAGCGGGCCGATCGAGAGCTGAGAGCCCGGAATCGTTCCGCTCTCGAGTGACATTCCGTCCTCGGTGACCGCCCAGTGCAGGCTGTATCCGTCCAAGCTCGTGAACAGGTACTCGTTCGCGATCCTGATGGTGCGTGTCCCCAGATCTACCGGCGTGATGGTCACTGGCTGGTACGCCAGCTTGGCCTCCTCCAGCTTCGGTGTCGGCGTTCGATCGGAGAGCACCAGCCCACTCATGTGCACGCCGTCTTCGTTGGGATCGTCGCCCCAATCGCCGCCGTAGGCCAGGAATTGCTCGCCGGGCCGCCCCGGGAGCTCCCACCACAGCCCCTTGTCGGCCCAATCCCACAGGAATCCACCCAGCACTTGACCGGGATTGTCGCGGATCGCGCCCCACAATTCGTCCAAGTAGCCCGACGTATTGCCCTGGCTGAACGCGTACTCGATGAGTAGGTAGGGCCGCGGATCGCGGCCTGCGCGCTTAATCAGCTCGGGCGCCGGCGGGTAGAAGTCACCGTCGAAGTCGGAGATGTCTGAGGGCACGACCCACGAGCCCGACCCGGTGCCGTCCTGGTAGCTCACCGGGCGGGTCGGGTCGTACCCCTTCGCCCAGTCGTACATGGCCTTGAGGTTCGAGCCGACGCCCGACTCGTTGCCGATCGACCAGGCGATGACGCTCGCGTGGTTCTTATCCCGTTCGACCACGTTCTGCATTCGCCACACCAGGGGTGCACGAAGCTCTGGGCGACTGCCCGGGATGTTGGGTTTCCCATCCGCGTCGATGCGGTTGATGTGACTCTCGTTGTTCGCCTCATCAAACAGGTACATTCCGTACTCGTCGGCGAACTCATACCACCGCGGGTCGTTCGGATAGTGCGAGGTGCGCACGGCGTTGATGTTGTTCTGCTTCATCAGGGTGATGTCGGCGATCATGTCGTCCGCGCTGAGGGTGCGCCCGGTTCGCGGGCTCCACTCGTGTCGATTGGTGCCGCGAATCGAGAGCGGCTGCCCGTTGATGCGGTACACGCCGTCGACGATCTCGACTCGGCGGAAGCCCACGCGCGTGGAGACGCGATCCACGACCGATCCGTTGGCGTCGCAGAGCTCGACGACCAGGGTGTACAACTCAGGGCTCTCGGCCGACCAGAGCCGAGGCGACACCACCGATTCCGTCAGCGCCGCAGCTGCATCCCGGCCGACAGCCACCGGCTCCACCGGCGTGGATCGTGACCACACTTCGACGGCCCCGTCATCCGTTCCATCGAAGAGAGTCGCTCGAACTTGGAACTCCTGCCCCGCGCCCGTGCCGGCGTAGTCGCGCACCGCGACTCCCAGCTCGATAGCCGCCTCGGAGAAGTCGTCAGCGAGCGGAGTCCTGACGGTGAAGTCCCGGATGAGCACCGGCGGGCGGGAGAGCAGGAACACGCTTCGGAAGATGCCCGAGAGCCGAACATTGTCCTGGTTCTCCAGGTAGGAGCCCGTGGACCACCGGTACACCTCGACGGCGAGCAGGTTGCGCCCGCTGTGCAGGTACGGAGTCAGGTCGAATTCGCCACGGGTGTAGCTGTCTTCGCGATACCCGATGCGCTGGCCGTTGATCCAGACGTAGTACGCCGACTCCACGCCTTCGAACTGGATGAACGTCTGTCGACCGTCCCAGCCGTCAGGGAGTTCGAACGTCGTCCGGTACTGTCCGACCGGGTTGTAGCGGGTCGGGGCGTGCGGGTAGTCGCCGGTGGGAGCCGGCTGTTCGTTCTTGCCGTTCGCGCCGGTCCATGGCAGGACCGTGTTCGAACCGATCGGGAAGTCGTACCCGTGCAATTGCCAGCTCGACGGAACCGGCAGCACGTCCCAGTCCGAGTCGTCCGCGTTCTCGTCCGCGAAGTCGGGCACTCGCGATTCGGGGTTCGGTGCCCACCGGAACTTCCAGTCACCGTCGAGGCTCAACCGGAAGGGCGACGCCGAGCGATCGGCACGCACGGCCTGCGACAGCGTGTCGTACGTCACGAGGGTGGCATGAGCGGGCTCACTGCCCCACTCGAACACCGCGGGGTCGTTCCATTCAGGCGTGGCGTTCATTGTCTCCTCGAGTCCGGTCACATGTTCAGGCGTGACCGCTGAACTTTCATCATTCGATCTATCTGGCAATCGGATTGCCGTGAAAATCACTGTCGCCCATCACTTTCATGGAGTGCAAGGCGAAACAGCCCCCGCTCATCCCGTAAAGATCTGACGTTTACACATGCTACCTGCGATGTTAGCTTGGCGGGAAAGCCGAAAGAGAGCAGGCCCGCAGTGCAGCGTGAGTCGTACCCGCACCCCTGGGAGTTCCGGCACCGGTATGGCGCTACCCCGACGGAATTTGAGCCCGTCGTCGTTCCGCACGATGCCGTGCACGGTTCGAAGCGGGTCGACGAGGCCTCGCAGATGGCCACCGGATACTTCCCGGGCGGGGTTTGGGAGTACCGGTCTCGGTTCACCGCCCCGGAGGAGTGGCGGGACCGCCACGTCGTGCTTGAGTTCGAAGCGATCCACCGGTCTGCCGCAGTCTTCGTCAACGGCGACCTTGCCGTCCGCCGCCCGTCCGGAAGTTCGGCGGTACTGGTCGACCTGGATCGCCACCTGCGGTACGGGGCCGAGAACGAGATCGTCGTCGAGGCACGGTCGAACCGGGATGCGCGCTGGTACACCGGCGGCGGAATCACCCGGCCGATGCACCTCGCGATCGCTCCTCGCGTTCACGTGCCACTCGATGGCATCGTGGTGACGACACCCGAACACGATGCGGAAGCATCGCTCGTGCACGTCGTCACGACGGTGTGCAATCCCGAATCCGTTCCGGCGGTGCGGCGGCTCGAAACGACGATCCTCGGGCCCGAAGGTGATGTCGTCGGCCTCGATCGTACGAGGGTGAGCGTGCCGGCTGGCGGGTCTGCAGAGGTGAGCCAGCGCATTCTCGTCATGGCGCCGCAGCGGTGGTCAGTCGATACTCCGAGCCTGTACCGGGTCGAGTCGAGCCTCGGTTCAGCGCCCGACGACCCTGAGGCCGATCGCAGCGAGGTGCAGTTCGGGATCCGGTCGCTGCAGCTCGATGCCGCCCGCGGGCTGCGCATCAGTGGCGAGCCCGTCAACCTGCGCGGCGCGTGCGTGCACGCCGACAACGGGGTCATCGGCGCGGCGACGTTCGACTGCGCCGAGGAGCGTCGGGTAGAGACGCTGAAGTCAGCGGGGTTCAACGCGATCCGCAGCGCTCACCAGCCGATGAGCCGAGCGATGCTCGAGGCGTGTGACCGTATCGGGATGCTCGTGATGGACGAGCTCACCGACGTGTGGACGATGCACAAGTCGCCGGAGGACGGCGCCGAGTACTTCGCCGATTGGTGGCAGCGCGACCTCGAGGCGATGGTCGCGAAGGATCGCAATCACCCGAGCGTGATCATCTACTCGATCGGCAACGAGATTCCCGAGGCGGCAACCCGAACCGGTGCCGAGCTCACCAGGAGGATGACGGCGGCCACCCGACGGCTGGATCCCTCCCGATACGTGACAGCTGCAGTCAACGGTGCGCTCTTCGTCATGCCCGGGCACGTGGACATCGAGCCCGAACTCCTCGGCGGCGCCTCGATGGCAGCGGTAGACGAGATCAACGCGAGCAAGCAGAGCCTCGAGGACTGGATGAGCGCCCTTGCCACCACAGAGGCGGTGACGGCGTTGACCGAGGAAGCGTACGGCGGGCCGGACATCGCCGGGATGAACTACCAGGACTCGCGATACGCCCTCGACCATGAACTGTTCCCGAACCGCGTGATCGTGGGGTCGGAGACCTTCCCCACTCACATCGACGAGCTCTGGGCGCTCGTGCGCGAGCATCCTCACGTCATCGGCGATTTCACCTGGACGGGCTGGGACTATCTCGGCGAACCCGGTCTCGGTCGGATGCACTACCGGGACGAAGCCGACGGCGGCCCGCTCGGCGGGTACCCGTTCATGCTCGCGGCCTCGGGCGACATCGACATCACGGGTGAACGCCGGCCCGCATCGTTCTACCGGGAGATCGTCTTCGGGCTGCGCCGAGAACCGTACATAGCGGTACGCCGGCCGGAGACGCGCGGAAAGACCATGAAGTCAGCCCCGTGGTCATGGACCGACAGCATCTCGTCCTGGACCTGGGGGGACGTCGGCTCCGACCCGCTCGAGGTCGAGGTGTACAGCGACGCGGCGGAGGTCGAACTGCTGATCGACGGCCACTCGCTAGGCCGGCAGCCGGCGGGGCCGGAGCACCGCTATCGCGCGGTGTTCCCGGTGCCGTACACGCCCGGCCGCCTCGAGGCCGTCGCGATCCGCGACGGCGCAGCTGCGGACCGCATGGTGCTGCCGACGGCGGGCGGGGATCGCAGTCTCGCGCTGACCGCCGAACGCTCCGAACTCGCCGCCGATGGCACCGATCTGGCCTACGTGGTGGTCGAGCTGGTCGATTCTGCTGGGGTCAGGGCGACCGATGCCGACCTCGAGATCCAGGTGCAGGTCGATGGCCCGGGTGTTCTGCAGGGGTTCGGCAGCGCCGAACCCTCCACCGAGGAGTCGTTGGCGGATGCCCGGCATCGCCTCCACGACGGACGCGCGCTGGCTGTCATCCGCCCCTCGGGTGCCGGGCGCATCACGGTGACGGCGGTGGCGCCGGGCCTAGCGGCGGCGGTGACAGAGCTCACGGCGAGCTAGGGCGCCACTGCGCTGACCAGTTCTGTGTGCACGCGGTCCATGGTCCGCATGACGCGGATGGTCGCGGCATGATCGCTGAGCGGGTGCTCGGTCCAGCCCGCCGCGAGCGCGTCATCCACGGCGCTCAGCATGGGTACGTAGCCGCGGCCCACCTGCGGGAACTCGATGCGCTCGGGCTCCGCGCCCGCCCGCTGCAGCACGAGGGCCGGCGTGTTCCAGAATGCCGACTCGAGAACG
>Ga0247739_10000837_pt1 | contig 11047 bp, 7 predicted proteins | sample UWRJL058202B2_FD_180943 | JGI IMG/M metagenome (GOLD analysis project Ga0247739, IMG submission 180943) | Plant litter microbial communities from Arlington Agricultural Research Station in Wisconsin, United States - UWRJ-L058-202B-2 | ecosystem: Environmental > Terrestrial > Plant litter >... | reverse complement strand
ATCCTGCTGCAGGCTAGATGGAATTTGCCTAGTTGTTTACCTAAACTCTTTATATGCGAATCTTCTAGCCGTCTTGGTAAGCGTTGCATTACCCGTGTAGGATTATAAAAAACAACCCACATTTCGGTTTTGCCTTTCTTATAATGATAGGTAAAAACTCGGTTGTTCTTTAACAAACTTTTGCCTACCAAATTTTCGAAAGGGTATAGCAAATTGTTGCTTAAACTGTGGATGATGCGGTGGTCTTCTTTAAAATATTCATATTTTCCAAAACTGCTAACCTTCGCAATAACGAAATCATCGTCTGTAAACGTAAGTTTTAAAACACGGTTAGTGGAAACAAACACACTGATGTCATCTATAGTCGCAATTCTTCTGGAAGGATCGTATGCTAACCAGGCTTTATTTATTATTTCAAGATAATCAATCATAATCTTTGGCAAGACCTTTTTAATAAAGGATTGCAAAAATGAGGAATAGTTTCGACAATCAGGTGTTATCTAGTTTCGACCAATAAACTGTGTATTAGTAAGTTAATGCCAAGACTTATATTTTCAGTAAGTAAGTGCTGTGAACGTTGATAACGCTTCCGTTCAATCCAACAGTTTTACTTTTAGAAGTAAAAAATCCTTAGGACTAAACAAAGGCCAAAAGATTAACGAATTCTTAAAAAATGTTTGGAAAATTGAATATTTCTTATAGTTTTGCGAAGCTAAATAAAAAAAATGGGCCATCTGTAGAAACAGCGGCCCTTAACGATTGCTTGCCATATGAAAATTCGTAATAATATTTTTGAAATAGCGACTTTTAAAACTTTTTATATATAGTTCTCTTTTACGCAATAAACGATTCTTTGCCTTTTTTTCTTAACGATTGCAGCCTATATGATTTCCTCATCTTGCTTACACAAAAGTAGGGTGGGGATTTTTTATGTTCAAATCATATTCAGATCCATTTTATGATGCTAAACCTTTGAACAACCCCACGAAACGTAATACTGTATTGGTTCTTTGTGTATTATTTACACGATGTCCAACGGATTAAAAAGAGATAAAAAGAATTTGTTTCATACGTTTTTTATAAAAGAAACTGAGATTAAAAACATTTTACAGGAAGGTTCTCTATAAGGAAGCAATTTCTTACCGACTGATTCTGAAAAAAATACGCTGTTCAAGGTTCGTGGTAAACAAAAAAATGGGCCATCTGTAGAAACAGCGGCCCTTAACGATTGCTTGCCATATGAAAATTCGTAATAATATTTTTTGATGACAATCCCAAGCGGTTTAAACTTTTTGACATTGTCAGTTGATTGCTTTTGCTGAAATTTGTTTGTGATGATGTGTTATCATCGTTTGCTGGTACAAAAATAGGGTAGTAGTATCTTGTTATAAAATAGTAATTGCTAGCATTTTATGATGCCAAAGCCGAAGTGTTTATCCTGAAAGCTGCGACTGTACTGTGTTGTTGTGTGAAACTTACACGGTGGCCAAACTAAAAAAGTGGAAGATTTTCTTTTAATGCGGTAGGTGTAGTCCTTATTTTTCCCCATTGTATGAGTTGTTTTTGGTCATCTCGTTAAACTTGTTGTCCTACATAAGTTTGCAATGACATTCTAAGATAGGGGACACAAAAATTTTTTAAAAAATTGGATATATCCTTTATTTTCGTACCGTTATGGCAATAACAAAAAAAATGGGCCATCTGTAGAAACAGCGGCCCTTAACGATTGCTTGCCATATGAAAATTCGTAATGATATTTTTTGTGCCCACCAAATCAGCCGGATTTTTACATACGCCGTGAGGTTATTCTAACGATTCTTTGCTTCCCTTAAACGAACGCCAGCGATATGATTTTCTTTTCCTTGCTTACACAAAAGTAAGGTGGAGATGTTTCCGTTCACAACATGTTTTGAGCGGAATTACGATGTTGAAATGCGGAAAAAGTAAACGGAAGCCGCATCAGCATTGATTTTCTAATAAAAATAATAATGATGGCCAACAGGAATATAGATACATTGTTTCAATTGATAAAATCGCTAGAGAAATCGGAGAAGCGGAACTTTAAGCTATACATCAAACGAAATTCAGCAAAGGAAGATCTTAAAATCATCCAACTTTTTGATGCATTAGATAAATTGTCGGAGTACGATGAGCGATTACTATTAAAAAAAATCCCAACGGTTGAGAAGCCACAGCTAGCCAATTTAAAAACGCATCTCTACAAACAATTATTAGCTAGCCTTCGGTTACTTAAAAGTACCGAAAGCATCGACTTACAATTGAACGAGCAGCTAGATTATGCTCGTATTTTATATAACAAAGGACTGCAACTTCAAAGCCTTAAAATTTTGGATAAGGCCCGCGAGATGGCAAGGGCGCATCATAAATATAACTTTATGGTGCAGGTTTTGAGTTTAGAAAAGAAAATAGAAACCCTGCATATAACTCGCAGCATGCAGGGCAAATCTGAACGGCTTGCTGCTGAATCAATTGAAGTAACCAGCCACATCACTACCGTTGCTAGATTAAGTAATCTTGCTGTGCAATTGTACAGTTGGTATATCCAAAACGGGCATGCTCGCAATGCAAAAGATGAAACAGGAGTGAAGGAGTTTTTCAAGAAGAATTTTCCGAAAGATGCCGATAAGCTTACCGGTTTTTATGAAAGGTTGTACCTGCACCAGAGTTATGTTTGGTATGCATTTATCCGCCAAGATTTTTTGATGTATTATAAACACAGCCAAAAATGGGTGGATCTTTTTGATGAGCAGCAAATGATGATCAGTGTAGAAACTGGACACTTTATTAAGGGCATGCATAACCTATTAAATGCCCATTTCGACTTGCGTAATTTTAATAAATTCGATAATACTCTATTTCGCTTTGAACGATTTGCGATGAGCGATTTGGCAAATCGTCATGATAATTTTAGAATCCACACCTTTATATATATCAACAGCGCAAGGATCAATCAGCAACTGATGACCGGTAATTTTAGCGAGGGCTTAAAAAAATTACCCGACGTAGAAAAGGAACTGAACGAATATTCGTTGTATGTGGATAATCACCGAATAATGGTTTTCAATTACAAGATTGCTAGTTTATATTTTGGAGCTGGTGATTTTGGGCGGTCGATTGATTATCTGCAACGCATCATCAATAGTCACGTGGATCTGCGTACAGATTTACAATGTTATGCAAGGCTTATGCACTTAATGGCACATTACGAAATGGGTAATGAAGACATCATGGAATACCTTACCAAATCCGTCTATAGATTTATGTCGAAAATGGAGAACCTGAGGGCTGTAGAGGAGGAGATGTTCAAATTCATCCGGCAGTCGTTTCACATATCGCCGCAAAAATTAAAAACCGCATTTGTTAGCTTTTTAGAGACACTTAAAAAATTCGAAAAGAACAGGTTTGAAACAAGGGCATTTGCTTATTTGGATATTATTAGTTGGGTCGAAAGTAAAATCAAAGAAAAACCGATGAGTGAGATTATTCGGGAAAAATATTTAAAAAGTCCAAGACGATAAGGTAAATGACCAAGTAAAAAGTCGGTTACTTAATTAGGTTACTTACGTGTTTCCAGATGGCTAGATCAGTTCTAGCCATTTTTGTTATTAAAGAATGAATAGTAATGCTTCAAGCACTTGCAATCGTCAAGTATGGCGGCCAGTACGTTATTCTTTTATATCATACAAATCAGCAGCTTACATTTACAGCAGGTTTTTTTATTTTGCAGAAGAACGTTGTTCACTATACATAACCGAGCATAACCATGGATGTAAAAATTGAAGAAAGTTGGAAAAAGGAATTGGAGCCTGAGTTTACAAAGCCTTATTTCTTGCAGATAACGACTCATTTAAAAGTAGAACGAGCGGCCGGAAAAACAATATATCCGCCAGGGCCGCTTATTTTCAATGCATTTGAGAAAACACCTTTCGATAAGGTCAAAGTTGTTATCCTTGGTCAGGATCCATACCATAATCCAGGGCAGGCGATGGGGCTTAGTTTTTCGGTTCCGGATGGTGTTGCTCCTCCACCATCTTTGGTAAACATGTATAAAGAGCTGAAGTCCGATATTGGGATGCCAATACCTAAAACCGGAAATCTTACGCCTTGGACAATACAAGGCGTGCTATTGTTGAATGCCTCGCTTACGGTGCGGGCAAATGAGCCCAATAGCCACGCTTTGATTGGCTGGCATAATTTTACCAATGCCGTTATCCAAAAAATTTCGGACGATAATAAAGGCGTTGTTTTCTTGTTATGGGGAAAATTTGCGCAGGCGAAACAAGTGCTCATTGACGAAGGAAAGCACCATGTATTAAAGGCGGCACATCCATCACCTTTGAGTGCACACAATGGTTTTTTTGGTTGTAAACATTTCAGCAAAACAAATGAGCTGTTGGCAAAAGATGGAAGTGAACTGATAGACTGGAAAATATAATGCCTCTATCAGATCCTTCAAACGATTGCTTGTCCGTAAACATCAAGGAGTTACATGAAAGTATTTAAAAATATATTTGGTCGTATATGGGCGGCTTGGGGCATTATTGCTTTCGTTTCAACCATGTTGGTCGTATTGATACCTCTATGCATTACCTATCTCATTCCTGAACCTACTGGTATGCGCATTTACGCATTTATCAGCAGGTGGTGGATGCGGGTTTTCTTGTTTTTAATTGCCTGTCCTTTTAAGATATATGGTAAAAGTAATTTTAAAAAAGGCCAAAACTATGTGGTGGTAGGAAACCATAATTCTTTGCTGGATGTGCCACTATTAACGCCTTTTTTGCCCGGCGGAAATAAGACCATTGCCAAAAAAGCAATGGCGAAAACACCGCTTTTTGGATGGATATATGCAAGAGGTTCGGTACTGGTAGATAGGGATAGTGATGCCAGCCGCCGTAAAAGTTTTGACGATATGAAGCATGTGTTGGATACGGGTCTTAACATGGTCATTTATCCTGAGGGCACGAGGAACCGAACAGGTAAACCGCTTAAGACTTTTTATGACGGTGCGTTCAAACTTGCTGTGAATACTCAAAAAAACGTAGTTCCTGTTTGCATATTTGGTACGGGTAAAGCACTGCCTGTTAGCAAGCCCTTTTACCTGATGCCACAAACTTTAAAAGTGTTTATACTGCCCGAAGTCCCCGTAGCAAATAGAACAGCATCAGAAATCAAACAGATAACTTTTGATGAGATGTGGCATTTTATTGAAACGAAAAGTTGATGCAGACGCATAAAGGTTGGAAACGAAACAAAGATTACAATACCGTTTGGAAACTTCTAGTCCTGTTGATTTTTAAATCTCTTAGAATACCGCTTTTGGGGTTGATCGAAATGTTGAAGAAAGGATAAAGGCCTATCGGTGTAACATTGATGGACAACTGCCAACAGTGCATTTCTCGAGTGATGAACATGGTGAATTGTTCCAATTTCAAATTTTGTGCGTTCACATACCCAGAGCCACCCATTTTCCACTTAGGAGTAAGGCTGAAATCTCCATTTAAGTTCAAACTGGCGGTGGTAGTGGTCGTAAAGCCACTATAATTTGCTGTTGGTGCTTTGGAAAGGCTCATGGTGAATCCCAAACTAAGCGTCCATGGAATATTGAAGTCGGTAAATTCAGCGGGGTGATTGCGTATATATTCCTGTTGCCGTAAATCTTCTTCTGGGTTGTAATAGTCGTTGTTCTCATGAGTCTTCTCTTCCTCTTTTTTCTTTTCGTCATTCTTCTTATTGCTTTGCAAACTAGTGCTCATGCTAAGGCTTGCATTGTTGATGTTGCCCAATTTTGGGTTGCTGCCCGACCATGCGTATTCCTTTGTCCTTTGTCCGTATTTATTCTGTTTGTAAGGCACCAGCGATGTGCTAGCAGTAATATTTATTTTGTTCAATAAGGTAGTACCAATATAGATCGAGATATCGCTGAGCTTGTTGCTATCTGCAAAAAAGTTATAACCACTATTGATAGAAATGTTGTCGATCAACTTGATTTTCTTCGTTGCCTTACCACTGGTATCGCTCTTATCTCGCACTTTGGCCTCAATTTGTTGGTTGATGCCAAAACTCAATCCCCCGAATGGCCCCGGGGCATTGCCAGCAGCACCGGTTATGGATGAGAACGTAACTTTTTGACCAGTAGAATCAACTGGCGTATCATAATAAAAACCTTTGCTCAAATCTGGCGTATAGTTCAAGCTAATATTAGGACGGATTGTATGCCGTATGGCCACTAGGTTTCCCTTTTTAAAATTGAACGTTCCGAAAATACCTGTTTGGAAACTGAGCGATGTACTAAGGGATCTGGCGGCATAAAGTCCACGGGCCAAAACGGTATCAAGTCTTTTTTGTGAAGGATTGTAATTGTGCAATATCTTTTGACCAAACCATCTTTCGCTATAAGAAATGCCAGGCGAAACTTGGAATGGCCCTAAAGATGGTAAACTTAATGTGATAGGAATTGAATGCGTGGCACCCCATTGAGCGGTATCCAGCAAATGTTTTAAGAAAGAACCACTTCTTGAATTTTTATAATCGACCGTATCATAAAAAGCAAATTGGTTGGTGAGTGCACCACTGTAAGAAATACCAAGCTTTTCATACCATCTTTCTTCACCAATACGTTCTTCTTTTTTGAAAGGGAAAAAGGTAGTGGCATTAAAATTTATATTCGGGAAACTGATGTTATAATAATGCTGCTGATTGTTTTGCGAGTGTGTAGCAGAAGTTTGAAGGTTATATTTTCCTTGGCCCCAAGTTTTTGAATATTGAATGCTTGAACTCAACTGGTTGGTGTAATTGGCAATCGGATTATTAGCAATCAACTGGTTGAATTTCGAACTGCTAATATTTACATTTGCACTGAAACTCGTACCTGGCCTTGCTTTGCTATCTACCGAATGGAACCATGCAAGACTGTAGGTGTTATTTACGTTATAATCAGGGTCGCCCTTAAAATTTAGCTTGGTATGCTGGTAGGTAAAATTAACCCCACCATTAAACCGGTAGCGTTTTCTATACGAAGTAATCAAATTGGCCATATAGCCACCATAGCTATAGATATTGGCTTTAAGGGTGGCATCTACGTACTCATTCAAAACCTTGTAATATCCTAGGCCTTCTAGCCCAATACCATAATACTGCGTAGTGGAATATGCTGGCGGTAAAAAGCCACTATGTCTGCCTTGGCTCAAAGGAAAAATCCCAAATGGCAAAGCTATTGGCACTGGAACGCCTTCAAACTCTGGATAAACCAAGCCTGTGTAAGCCCATTTGTTGTTGATCAATTTTGCCTTGTTCGCTCTAAAGTCAAAGTGAGGGTCATCGAGATTACAGGTCGTAAAGCGTAATTGTGATGCATAATAGGCATTTGCCGAAATTTTCTTTATCCGTGCCCCTTGTATGTAAATTTCGCTTTGTTTAACGAAAGATCGTTTTGAAAGCCCACGTTGCGTTAACGTGTTGAATCTAATTGAATCACTTTCTGTCGTCATGTCCCCATCCTTCATCAACGGCCTGTTGATAGCAAGACCATTGCTGTCCAAGTCGCCATAGGCTTCCATCAAATGTTCCTTGTTATCTATTACAATGGTACCTGCTGTTAAATCCAAGGTTTGGTATTTTGTATTGGCATGGCCATATAGCATAAATTTCTTGTTCGGGATGTCAAGCACCCCACTATCGTCTGCAGAATATTCTATTGGCGCAGCCAGGCTGTCTTTTGAAAGATTATCCAAACTAAGGGAGTCCGTCACAATAATGGTAGAATCATTCTTCTTTAAAGTATCACCAATAGATGTTTTGATGATTCTTTTAACCGTATCAAAAGGAACGTCATCTGTAATAGTATTGGATACTGGAGTTATGGTTGGGGTTACCTTTTTTGTTAAAGGCTCTTTAATTTTCCGTTTTTGTCTTGGCTGTGCAATGATTATATACGTTATAGATATCAATGAGAAACACAAGCCTAGTATAGCTAATGGTTTTACCCTATTTTTACGCTGATCATTTCTCATAAATGTGCTCAAAAGTAACGTGATTGATGTTACTCATAATTTCAAAACCGTTAAAAATATAGAATAAGGATGTTAAAAAGACTGATATTCTTTCATTGCTGCTTTTTATTATTTATTTTATCTGATGCAAATGCTCAAATGGCAGGTGCTGTAAAAGGAGTAAAGCCGCCTGTGCAAACTATTATTATCGATGCTGGTCACGGTGGAATGGATGTTGGGGCACAGGGAAGCGAAACAACAGAAGCAGCGATTACTTTAGGGATTAGTTTGAAATTGCGAGATTTGGTAAAAGACCAAATTCCCGAACTTAAAGTATTGATGACCCGTGAAAAGGATGAATTACCGGGTGGATTACATGATAAAAATGCAGCCCTAAAATGGAGGGCAAATTTTGCAAACGAGAACAAGGGCGACCTCTTTGTATGCATACATGTAGACGCATTAGCGGCCCGTTACGAACGCAGGCAAGTAGGTACAAGAACCGAAACGCGTTCTTATTTTACCGGAAAAGGTAAAAAACGTAAAAAGGTTAGTCGGGAAGTGGATGTTCCCATCTATAAATCTTTCAAATTACCCAATACTAAAACAGGCTCTTCCACTTGGATTGTGGCCGCAAATGCGTACGACAACAAAACCAAAGCTGTTGGAAATATGAGCGAGCTATACGAAGGTGTAGATCTTTCCGGAGCCGATTCTACTCAGCCATTGATTGACCCTATTGAGGCTAAAATTAGAGTACAACAATACACCAAATATTTTTTTACCAAGAGCCTTACGTTTGCTGAAATGGTTCAAGAAGAACTGCAAAAAGCCGGACGGATAAACCGGGGCGTTGCTCAGCGGGACTGGGAAAGGATTTGGGTGCTACAGGCAACGCAAATGCCAAGTGTATTGATAGAAAACGGCTTTATAGACAATCCCGATGACGAAGCTTTTTTAATGAGCGATGATGGACAAACTAAGGTGGCCCAAGCTATTACCAATGCAATCAAACGCTATAAACTACAATTAGAAACTGCGCAAAAACATGCGCAGGATGCAAAAAACAATTTGCAATCAACGCCAAAATAAAGTTTCAAACACTTATGGAATCAGTATAGGTACGAATCTCAAAATAGATGAAAGGTGCCAAAAGAAAGGTTTTAAAAGCCATCCATGCAATTGCAGTAACTGGTCCAAATTGGGGAAAAGATTACCATCTAAAAGAATTTTCTCTTATTGGCACTATCGAAAAAAAACAAAAAAAATTAGCTGTTAAATAGTATTTTGGTCACAACTTTCTAATCATTTATTCTGTTTAACAAATCATAAAGGAATTAACGAATGCTAAAAAACATTTTTATTTTGGGATTGAGCATTTGTACGCTGTATGCAAATGCCAAAAAGCCCAAGGTTGCCAAGCCACCGCTACAAACAATTATTATCGATCCAGGACACGGTGGTGTTGATCAAGGCGCTGGAGGAGCAAAGAGTACCGAGGCTGAAAATGCGCTGGCCATTAGTTTTAAGGTAAGAGAGTTATTGAAACAGCAAATTCCTGAATTAAAAGTTTTGATGACCAGGGAAAAAAATGAACTGGCTGGAGGGGGCAATAAACAAGAGTCGCTCCACTACATTGCCAATTTTGCCAATCAAAACAAGGCCGATCTTTTTGTTTCTATTCACCTCAATAGCACAAATGTTCGCTACGAACGTAGGTTGGAGGGCTATCGGACAGAAACCTATTACGTAACCACTGGAAAAGGAAAGAAGAAAAAGAAAACACCCAAAACACGGGAAGTGCCTATTTACGTACGTTATAGATCCGAGAATCAAGCTACTGGTACTCAAACTTATATATGGGCAGCCAATAACTATGTCAATGGAACAAAAGAAAGTGCTGTTGGCAGAAATACAGAAGAAGAGGAAGGTATCGATTCTTCTTTTCAAACGGAACTTACCTCGGTAGAAGCAAAAATTAGGGCAAACCTTTATACCAAGGCTTTTTTCAATAAAAGCAAAAAATTGGCTGAAATGGTAGAAGAAGAATTTGCCAAGGTAGGTCGTAAAAGCTGGGGCGTTATGCAGCGGAACGAGAAAAGCATCTGGGTGTTACAGGCTACAGGCATGCCGAGCATATTGGTTGAAACAGGTTTTATCAGCGATTTAAAGGAAGAAGATTATTTGAGTAGTGAACAAGGACAAACAGAGACCGCACAGTGTGTTGTAAATGCTATTATCCGCTATAAACAAAATCTAGAAGCCGCACAAAAACACGCTGACGATTTAAGGGCTGGTGGAGATTCTTTACCTACCCAAAGCATGATTAAAAATGTAGGTTCTAATAATAGATAACAACTGATATACGTCTTTTGAACATTTCCATCGGTTTCAAAGGCCTTATTGGCACGACTTTAGCGAATCAATTTTATTATCCATCCCCGTTTTACAGTTTTGAAAGTTGACGGGGATTATTTATGCTTACTTTTGACTCAATATTATGGCATTCAAAGTATCAAACGAAACGAAAGTAGGGGCGCTGACTGCCGTCTCTATTGCGCTCCTAATTCTAGGCTTTAACTTTTTAAAAGGGCATTCGCTATCCAGCAAAACATTCTTGTATTCCAAGTTTAAATCTGTTGACGGACTAGTGGTTTCCAATCCTGTAAACATCAATGGCTTTCAGGTAGGAACCATCGCAGAAATTGGTGAATCCGATGAAAACATGAGCAGCATCTTGGTGAAAATCAAGATTGTAAAAGATGTAAAAATTCCTACGACCTCAAAAGCTATTGTACGTTCAAACCCGTTGGGAACAACTACGTTAGAAATTGTGTTGGACACCCTTAATACAGTTGCTTACGCAAAGGACGGTGATTATTTGGCGTCTTCCACATCACCAGGTTTGTTAGGAGGTATCAATGATGCCATCGACAAAAAATTACAACCTACTATTGACCAAGTAAGAGCTACGTTGATTACATTGGATACACTTTTGTATAATTTTAATACGGTGCTAGATCCCAATACCAAAG
>Ga0247739_10000836_pt1 | contig 11050 bp, 12 predicted proteins | sample UWRJL058202B2_FD_180943 | JGI IMG/M metagenome (GOLD analysis project Ga0247739, IMG submission 180943) | Plant litter microbial communities from Arlington Agricultural Research Station in Wisconsin, United States - UWRJ-L058-202B-2 | ecosystem: Environmental > Terrestrial > Plant litter >... | reverse complement strand
TTTCCGGCTAACTCCTTCACATATGCTAACTCCGACAAGCGCAGTGAAGTCCGATGATCGCTGTCGAGGATTTGTGGCGGGCCGTATCGGCTAGTGCCCGCAAGCTGGCTTGCGTGCAGCGGCATCTGAACGTAACCCTTGGCCAAAAAATATCGCAGTTCGCGAAAAGCATTTTCAAGCCACGTTTCTTAGCTCTCAGGTAAGTGAGGGCGCTGCCGCATACGGCGCATCTTGTTGAAATCTTTCCGATTATACCACGGCACTAGCAACACGGTTGTTTGGTCAACCTGTTTCATGTCCTTCCCCTTTGCATTCCCCTTGAGGTTGACCACGGCGGAGAGGACTGGACATTAACTTTCGCTAACTTAGGCGTATGCAATTGTTGAATTTACGGGTTCAGTCTTTCCCCAGCTGACCTTTGACTGAATTGCGGAGCGACCGACGTCGTCTTCGGCGCCGATCCTACTGGAAACGGTCAGCGTGGATGTGGGATCAGACAGCGGCTATACTGATACACACGTGATAGATGACCAGCCAATTCTGAACGATCTTCAGATCCAATCCTGCAAGGCCGCTTCCAAATCGACGTTTGCGAAGTCCTTGCGATCACGAGACGGCGATGTCAGCGTCCTTGCTCAACCACGCCCGCTCGGAAAAGCCGGGTGGCTTAACGAGCGCGCTTGCTCGTGAGTGACCAACTGGCTCGTCTCACCTCTAACGTCGGAGTTGGTCGATTGGCTAGCCCAAGTGCAGATCACCAGCGGCCATGAGTCCTAGAAGAAGGCTCGCCACGTGCAAAGATTGGCCGATCACGCCATCACGTAGCCCGGCCACGACTTGCGGGATCGGCATGAGATGCACCGTCATGCCGTCCTCACCGCCATCCCGTTTCAGTTGGCCTGAAGGCTTGGCGCCGTCCACCAAGTACACATGGACCCGATTGGTCTGAAGCGCTGGGTTTGCATAGAGCGACGAGATCAATTTCGGGCGCATCCCAACATAGCCCGTCTCTTCCTCGAGTTCGCGCGCTGCTGTCACCATCGGTGAGGGGTCGGCCTCGTCCACCGTGCCTCCTGGCAACTCGAGGAACTCGGAGCCTCCTGCATGGCGGTATTGCCGAACGAGAACCAGCCGCCGATCCGGCGTCAAAGCGACGATATGAACCCAGTCGGGATAGCCAAGCACGTAATACGGGTTCAGCCGATGCCCAGAGGGCGTCTCACAATCATCGGCTCGCAGGTCGATCCAGCAATCCTTGAGCAAGCGTTTCGAGGAATGGACACGCCAGGCGGAACTCATTTCATCTCCACGCTTGGATACCCCATCTTTGATGCCACGCGCCGTCGCCAACACGGCGGTAGGTGTCCAGTCTGCAGGAGGTATTCACCGACTGTCGACCTAAAGCACCGGCTAATTCAACGGCAGCCCACTGCCCTCGCGACGCTGACTTGGGACGCCCGCGCCCGGCGTCGCCGAATTCACACGCCTGCCCTTTTTAGTGTGCTGATAGATGATCACGGCTAAGGCCCGTGCCCGGGGGATTTTCTTTGCCAATGACAATTCGACCGCTTTTGGCGCGATCACGCTGCCAAACCGGGCCAAGGCGTCAACGACGGCGTCCGGCTCCACATCTCCATAGATAGGTGCATGAAAAATGGCGTCGATCGCGTTGATCATCTCGGCACTGATGGGCGCAAGCTGCGCCTTGACCAGAGTCTCGATGACTATACGCGCTTGCATGGCCGAGCGGCGCTTGACCAGTTTCATGAGCGCAGCCACCGCGATGATTTCTCCGGGTCGGAAGGGACGCCCAGGAGACGGATTTCGGAGAACCGTTGCCCCTGCCCTTTGGCAAACACTCAGGGCCGTATGCACGTCCTCGTCACCGCTTGCCGCCGCCGCGAAGAAAAGCTCACCGTTCGTAACGGCAATCCGATCTCGATTATGACCAAGAAAGGCTTCGGCGCGGTCGCCAACGGCGTCCGATTCCACCACCATCACCTCAATTTCGCCGATGCCGCCATGCGACAACGCGGCGATGGCGGTATGCTGTCCGTCGATCACGTGCCATGCGCCGTCCACCTTCGTCACGACAGGCACACTGAAGCGCCGCCAGTCCCACTCCCGGACGAGCTTTTCGATCAGCTTGAGCGACTTGGGCGAAAGATCTCGCTGGTAAACACCATCGACCCAAAGGTCCGCAGGATCGAGCCTGATGATGTGGGGACGGGGGCCAATTTCAGCCCTCGCCACGTTGGTCAGAGCGAGAGGTCTGATGGGGCGAGCTGTCGTCAAGTCACGGCCTCATGAGGTTGCGATAAATTCCAAAACGATGCCCTTGCAGCATCATCCCAAGTTCCCGCTATCCCCATCAGTCAGCTTAAGCGCGAAACGCGGCAGTGCTTTAACCTATGATAAGCTTGATAATTCACCCACCACCGGAAGCGCGGAACGACAACGTGACCTGCCGTTCTAGCGATCGGCTCGAGCGCACCGCGCCCCTGCGGAGGGCCAAACGCTTGGCAGTCAGGCGCCGGAGATTAACGAAGAAGGGAACACGCGCCTGCCTTCCTTGTTAGACCGCGAACAGTCTTGAGCACCTTCGGTACCAGCTCGTGCTCTCCGGACTCGACGATTGATTCGCGTGTCACGCCTCGGCGTCACATGCCAAAGCAGGAGATGCGCATGCGAGCGCTGGTATGGCACGGTAAGGAAGACATTCGATGCGACGAGGTCGACGATCCCGAGATCGAAGATCCGCGCGATGCCATTATCCGAGTGACCAGTTGCGCAATCTGCGGCTCCGACCTGCATCTGTTTCACAACCTCATCCCCGCTATGAAGCCCGGCGACATAATGGGACACGAAACCATGGGAGAGGTCGTGGAGGTTGGCTCCGGCGTCAACGGAAAGCTCAAGAAAGGCGATCGGATCGTCGTACCGTTCACGATTTTCTGTGGCGAGTGCGAGCAGTGCAGGCGCGGCAATTTCTCCGTGTGCGAGACGACGAACCGAAAGAAGCATCTCGCGGAGAAGGTCTTTGGTCACGCGACGGGCGGTCTGTTCGGATACTCCCATCTTACCGGCGGCTATTCCGGTGGTCAGGCCGAGTATCTTCGCGTGCCGTATGCCGACACGACCCATATTAAGGTCCCAGACGGACTAAGCGACGAGCAGGTGCTGTTTCTCAGCGACATCTTTCCGACGGGTTGGCAGGCTGCTGTGCAATGCGACATTCAGCCGACTGACACGGTGGCGATTTGGGGCTGTGGGCCAGTGGGTCAGATGACCATTCGCAGCGCCGTACTGCTCGGCGCTAAGCAGGTCGTCGCCATCGACTGCGTCCCCGAAAGACTGGCGATGGCGCAGGCCGGAGGTGCCGTCACCATCGATTTCGAGGACGAAAGCGTTATCGAGCGTCTCAACGAGCTCACCGGCGGCAAGGGACCAGAAAAGTGCATCGACGCGACTGGTATGGAGAGTCATGTCTCACCAAGCCAGCCGGACACGCTCCTAGACCGGGCCAAGCAGATGCTATTGCTGGAGAACGACCGGCCGCACGTGCTGCGCGAGATGATCTATGTCTGCCGCCCAGCCGGCGTCATTTCTGTTCCTGGCGTCTATAGCGGCCTGATCGACAAGCTGCCGATGGGCATCGCTATGAACAAAGGCCTGACGTTCCGAATGGGTCAGACACATGTCAATCGTTGGACCGACGATCTGCTGCGGCGGATCGAGGAAGGGCAGATCGACCCTTCCTTCGTCATCACCCATACGGTCGGTCTGGAAGATGGGCCGGAGATGTACAAGGTGTTCCGCGACAAGCAGGACAGCTGCATCAAAGTCGTGCTGAAGCCTTAAGGAGCCACTGATGAACCTCATCGCCAACATGATGCGCTCCAAAGGCGATCCCAAGATCCGCCGCTCCGGGCCCAGTTCGCTCAGCGCCTCCGATAGGATGGCCCGCAACCTCGGCTGGTTCAGCATCGCGCTCGGCCTGACTGAAATGGTGGCGGGTCGCGGGATCGCAAGAGCACTGGGCATGCCCGATAAGGAAGCGCTGATCCGGGGTTACGGCCTGCGGGAAATCAGCAGCGGCATGCTGTGCCTGTCGATCGACAAGAAGGCGGGACTATTGAGCCGGATCGCCGGTGATGGTCTCGATGTCGCGCTGCTTTACCAAGGACTTGATCGCCACAATCCAAAGCGCGACAACGTCGCGCTTGCACTGGCCATGGTCGTCGGAATTGGCGTCCTTGACGTCGCCGCGACCAAGCTTGCGTTGGCGCAGCATGGTCGCGATCCGGGCCCTCCTCGCGACTACAGCAACCGCAGCGGGTTCCCGGGTGGTGTAAAGGCGGCCCGAGGCCGCGCCCGGGAGACCTTCAGGACGCCCGCCGACATGCGAGAGAATCCAGTCGTGGCCTGATCGGCCACGGCCTCCGAAGCGCGAGTAAGGCCAGCATAAGCAACTTAAATATTTGACCGATCAAAATGGGATCTGCACTGGGTCGGTCAGCGCAATGGCAAGCCCGTATGCGTCGAGGATTGCGGGCAAGGACAGCGGAGAACCTGCGCCTCGACTTGTCGGGATCGGAGCTGGCTTGCTCGCCGCGGTTGTCCGCGCCATTGAAGCTGCTGGTCTGCAGCGCGCGCGCTCCGCGGGCACACTTTGGGCGCATGCTTTTGGCAACGTACTCGCCATGATCGTCTGCTTCGGCAATCTCAAGCTGCGCTGGGAAGCGGAGGGGGTTTGGGTCACAGCAGGACCATATCTCTCAGCCGTCGTCTCAGCCTTGATTTTGATTTCGGACTGGCTCGGCGGCAGCCTATCTTTCCAACATGGAATCGGCGTTTCAAGTCGGATTGGGTCGCCAGAGCCGAATCCTGACCCCGATAGGACACCGACCGGAACTCCCGACGTGGCGATCGAGCGCTGAGACCATCGTCCAGAGCTGCCGCCCGTTGGACCGTCGATCCGCCTATTGTTTGGTCCGGCGGGTGCAGCGACTTCGGGCCGGCCCCTTTGTTGCCTACCGTCACGACAGGCCACCGCCTGGCGTGCGCCACACGGAGACCATGTACGCACTGGCCTTGCCTTCCGCTCTCGCGACTGGATTGGGAGTCGCAGGTGTATCTCCGTATTGACCTGTCCCATCGGTTTTAGGCTGGGTCGGATGGCAGATGGGTCGTCCTCGCCGCAGTGGTCGGCGCAGCCTGCCGCAGCCGATTTACATCGTGCGAGCGCAAATTTGGGTGGTTACCTCGGTTCCTACGAAAGCGGTCACTGGTTGCTGCGGGATTCGCGCTCGGCCCGTGCCAGGTTTTTACCTGCTCCAGGATGCCGGGAACTATCCGATTTCAGCGCCGTTGCCGCCAAGAGTCTCACCCCGAACTGGCAGCCGACCGTTCATGACCGACTACCAAACTCGTAGGCCGATTTCTTCCACTTACCGCCTGCAATTTCACAAGGGCTTCCCGTTCAGAGAGGGCGAGCGCCTGGCCGACTATCTATCTGACTTAGGTGTGTCGCACGTTTATTCATCACCGATCCTGAAGGCCCGAGCCGGTTCACTACACGGGTATGACGTCGTCGACTACGGGCAGATCAATCCGGAACTGGGTGGAGAGGAGGGGTTCCGCTCGATGGCCGTGGCATTGGCCGCGCGGAACATTGGCCTGATCCTCGATATCGTTCCCAATCACGTCGCAGTCGGCGGTGACGACAATAAGATGTGGCTCGATCTACTCAAGTCAGGCTCCGCAAGCCGGTATGCCCACTGGTTCGACATCGATTTCGCGTGCCATGACGAATTCGTACGGGGGAAAATTCACGCTCCCTTCTTGGGAGAACCATTGCGCCGGGCAATTGCCGAGAAAAAGCTGACAGTCGTCAGCGACCCGCCGCGGGGTGGCTTCGCGCTTCGCTATGGCGAGCATCTCTTCCCGCTCCGCGTGGAGGATGACGCCGCAATCTATGCAGAAGGCCCACTGGCATTTAAAGAGCCCGACTCGATGCGGGAGCTGGCCGAGCGGCAGCATTACCGTCTCGATTACTGGCGCAATGCAAGCGACCGTCTCAACTGGCGCCGATTCTTCGAGGTCACGCAGTTGGCAGGCATTCGCATGGAGAACGCGGACGCGTTCGAAGCGGCACACAAGATTGCTTTTGCGCTTTACGCTGACGGTCTGATTGACGGCATGAGGATCGATCACATTGATGGTCTGGCTGACCCGGCCGCCTACTGCATGAAACTGCGCCGGCGTCTAAGTGAGCTGGGGTGCGGTCGCCCTCCCGCCTGGCTTTTGGTTGAGAAGATTCTCGCGCCGGGCGAGACACTGCCAGCTGAATGGCAAGTAGACGGAACGACCGGCTATGACTTTATGGATCAGGTTTCTGGTCTGCAGCATAATCCTTCGGCAGAGACTATGTTGTCACAACACTGGTCGCGGGTCAGCGGCCGTTCTCCGGCCTTCGTCGACGAGGAACATACCGCGCGACGGGAGGTGCTGGAGAAGAGCTTCGAAGGGCAGCGCGAAGTCCTGGTCACTAAACTCTTGGCTGTTGCCGGAAACACGGGCAATGCCGAGGATCTAACGCGAGGCGGCGTCCGTCGTGCGATCGTTGCGCTGTTGGGTAACATGAAAGCCTACAGGACCTATGCAACGGGGTCCGCGTCGCCGGAGTTCGCGGGGCCGTATTTCGATGAAGCCCATCGTCTGGCGCTAGAAGAGCCGCTGGCCGACGAGTTAGCGCTGAATTTCATCGCTGCCATCATACAAGGGACAATTGCAGCCCAGGATCCGACGCGCGCAGAGATCATTCGGCGCTTCAACCAACTCAGCTCGCCGCTCGCGGCGCGCGCGGTAGAAGACACAACGTTCTACCGCTACGGGCGGTTACTCTCCCGCAACGACGTTGGCTTCGACGCAGCTTCGTTATCGATGGAGCCGGCGCGTTTCCACGGTTTGATGGCGCAGCGAACAGCGACGATGCCGCGGTCGATGCTCACGCTCGCAACCCACGATCACAAGCGTGGCGCAGACGTTCGAGCGCGGTTGGCGGTGATATCGCAATGTCCGGAAGAATGGCGGTCGGCCACCCAGCTGTGGTTTGCGCTCAACTCCGATATTCGACCTAGCGGCCTGAATGCTGCCGATGAGTATTGTCTCTACCAGATGCTTGTCGGGACATGGCCGCTGCAAGCAGAAACGTCTTCTATAGAAGACGAATATGCGGAGCGTATTTTTGCGTGGTGGATCAAAGCTCTGCGCGAGGCGAAACTGCGCTCTAATTGGACCGCTCCGAATACAGCGTACGAGGGAAAAGCTGAAGCTTTCGTGCGTTCTGTTTTCGATCGAGGCAAGTCCATCCCCTTTCTCCAAGCGCTTCAGGTATTTGTGGATCGCGTCGCAGCGGCTGGCGCGCTTAACGGCCTGACGCAGTTGATCCTGCAATGCACAGCGCCTGGCATACCTGACACTTACCAAGGGACCGAGCGCTGGGACTTCAGCGGCGTTGACCCCGACAATCGGCGCCCTGTCGACTATGAATTACGCGCATTCGAAAAGCCTTCGACATCCTGGCAAAGTGCGGCTGCGTCCTGGCGCGACGGGAAGATCAAACAGCGGATCTTGCAGGAACTGCTAGGGCTCCGCAGACGCATGCCCGAACTTTTCCTAGAGGGGGATTACGTCCCTTTGAAAACCACCGGAGCCCGCAAAGACGAGGTCATCGCGTATTCGCGGGTAACGTCGAAGGCGCGTCTGGCCGTGATCGTCCCGATCCGCTCACTTGGGGCTGTTGAAGCTGGATCCCTAGGCGTTACGCCGGGATGGTGGGGCGACACCGCCGTTGCTTTACCCGAAGCGTCTGGTTTCACCGACGTGTTCACGAACCAGGAGCATGCTGGCACCCTATCAATTGCTTTGGCCTTCGGCTCATTGCCATTCTGGACCGGTGTCGCGGGTGTTTGATTTGGGTGGAGTCGCGTTCTCTGAGTCCCAGAATGCTCGTCGTATCGTCTCGTAATGCTCGATTGCCCGGGTTAGAGTTTCGGCCCGCCCGGGATCCTCGCCGCTCCGCTGCAAAGCTGTCAGCTCTGCCACCGCGCTTTGATAATCGGCGTTTGAGCGGATGGTAATGGGCATCATCGATTGGCCTTCAAGTTGGGCTTGACAAGCCTTTGCCGGTCGAATGGTCCAACGACGCTTCCTCTCCGCGGTTCCGCTGGTCCAAAATATCGTGCGTTTGTTATCCGATGGCGATGTGAACAAAAATCGATTCGGTTGTGCTGTCAGTCTACTGACCGCTAAACGCGCAGCGCGCATGGAGTGGCCTGCCGGGCGCGTGAATTGCGGTTATATGTGCGCTAGCCTGGAACCGCTTCCGTCTTTCCCCGTTCAAAGACCACCAATCGCGATATGCTGCGAGGTCGGATTGATAAAGCGGAGGATCAACCCATGGAAACCGGGTTCAAAGCCATGTCGCAGAACGCAGACACGGGCGATAGCAACGCGTCTTCTGAAGCGCGCAGCGGAGGTGTTACGGCTCAATTGAAAACCTACGGCGTCGACACCGAACAGATGACGGATGCTGCTGCTGAACATGCGAGCGAGCTGCAGCAGCTAATCATGGATGAGGTTCGCGCAAGGCCTATGCGTGCGCTTGGCTGGGCTGCAGCAGCAGGCGTTATCCTGGGCTTCTGGGCTGCGAGATAAGACGTGGGCCCGCTCGTCATTGGCCTGATTGCGCCGCTCGTCGCCTCGGTAAAGCAGAAACTGGCCGCGTATGGTCTGATGGCCTTAGCCGGACTGATCATCTTGTTTTCGGCGGGCTACGCTCTCGACGCCGGCCACTCGATGCTGATGTTTCGTTACGGCAGCGTTGCTGCGAGCCTAATTGTAGCTGGAGGATTGTTCTTGGCCGCCATCGCGTGCGCAGTTACTGGGCTCTATCTCAAGTATCGTCGAGCCCCGAGCCGTCCCGCATTGAAGGCCTCGCCTTACAGCAACCCGCCGTTCACATCTCCAGTCCGCTGGAGGAGCATCGGTGCGATTATGGCGATGGGCGCCGGCGTGGCGACCTCAGCAGCCGCCGTCCTGAGCTCCGAGCGTCTGCGCAAATTCATACGCGATCGCGGCGGCAACCGACCTACCTAATCTCACCAATAAACCTGTTAGATGGAGAAGACAACAAGAGGCGAGGTTTTCAAGGCGATTTGTCAGAAAGTCGTGCGCGCGTGAAGTCTGGCCAAGCGCCGACGGAGAAGTGAAGCAATTGGCAAATAACGGTTGCGGCGGCGAGGATTGACTATGTTACCTCTCTTTATTCGTTCGGAGCGTGAATATTGCGTCGCACGGGATTTGCTGACGCAAACGGCAAACGAGGCTCGTCCAGACCAGTCGACAGAGGTGCGCCGTTCATGGCTGCGCGATGCGATCAAGCGGTGGGAGGCCGGCGCTGCGCAGATGCAGGGGGCTCGGTCCCATGCATATCAAGTCGAGCACCAAGCGTGGTCGGCTGCGTTCCGCAGTGTCAGTCGTCAAGTTGCGGCTTCATCCCCAGAACTGCAATTGCATGACTACGATTGAAAACCACCGACTCGTTTATGCCTCTGCATTCAGCTTGGGGCGTATCGACAGTGCGCCTGTCGCATTACGAGACATCCTGTCAGTATCTCGGCGCAACAATGCGCGAGACGGCATCACCGGCTATCTCATTTTCGATGGCGAAACGTTTCTCCAAATTCTGGAGGGACCGAAAGCGACGGTTGAAGCGACTGCCGCTAGAATCGAAGCCGACAAACGACACCGCGAGATGAGTGTGCTGGCCTTCAAGGCTTCTGCGAATCGGCTCTTCCCGGATTGGTCGATGGCTGGATACCTTCGCTCGCCAACCCATCAAGCGGTTTTCGAGCGCCATGGTTTTGCGGGCAAACTCGATCGCAGTATGTTGTCGGAAAATCGGGTGGTGAGCCTGGCGGTTGACTTATCTGATGCTACCGCCTGACGCTCGGTACGACCACTCACTCCCCCCACGTGGGAGGGTCAGAGGTTCTGACGCCACCTGTCCGGGAACGAGGGTCGCTCAACCTACTGTATGATGCCGCGCTTAGTCAGACCGTCGATATCACAACGGCAGGACGTCCCGACCGGTCGCGGCCGCGTCTGGCAGGCGCCACGACCAGTTGCACAATAATCTCCAAATCGCGCACCTCGGCGAGGGCCCTCATCATAACCTCCCCGCGGCTGCCGCCCACGATCATACTCCCGCCGATCCCGGCGGTCGTCATTTTCCCGGTCATATGGATTTGCCTGTGAGGGAGGCGCTGCTTGTCGCAGAATGCCCCCGAAGGGGTCGCCATATAGCTGCGCCGTAGCTGGCGCCGTTGAAGCGAGCACGGCAGCGAAAATGCTGAATAGTGCGAGTTTGCGCAGCATGTGCAGGTCCTCCTGGAACATATGAATGGCCGGCCAAGCCAGAATGTTCCGCAAACGAGGCCACGCGCCGCTAGCGGACCTTGCCGCCGGGGCGACGAACAACCTTGTCTCTGGCTGCGACAACGTCATGTGCTCGGTCAGGGGCGCAGCGAGAACGGCAAGAGCGCGCGCCTAGCTCTGCAAAGGAGCGACGGGAGATGCCTCGCGATACTGCTCCACCGCCAAACTCCCCGCTTAAACGCGAACCACGATTGAAATAGGAGCTGCAGTTCGCAGAAGCGCATCGTCAGCGTCAGACTGTTCCCATTCATTAGCCGGGTCGTGAAGAGGTTCTCGCCTGCTGCATCGGCAGCCTGTCATTCGAGTTCCGCGAGGGTATGCGGGAGCCGTTCGCAAAGCTCGGCGGCAGGCCCGCGTGTCCGCCGAACGATCTACGAAGCCATCCGAGCTGTCGTGCCGGGTTAACGTGGTGGCGTCGGCCACCGTGATGCTTGGTGGCGGCAAGCGGCAGCTGGCGTAGCCATGAGTTTTCGGGAAAAATAGCCCGGTTCCGGTTAGCGGGTTGCCTTCAACAAGACCCTTTGCGATGTGCATCACGATCGAAATG
>Ga0247739_10000835_pt1 | contig 11057 bp, 9 predicted proteins | sample UWRJL058202B2_FD_180943 | JGI IMG/M metagenome (GOLD analysis project Ga0247739, IMG submission 180943) | Plant litter microbial communities from Arlington Agricultural Research Station in Wisconsin, United States - UWRJ-L058-202B-2 | ecosystem: Environmental > Terrestrial > Plant litter >... | reverse complement strand
GAGTAAGGTGCAAAGAATGTTACTAATCCAAGATCACCTAATTTATAAAGATTCTGAGGATAATGAAGTCAAAAAGTATGGCAATTCACTATTTCTCGATTATATCAGTAATAATCGGTGACAGTAACGGTGGAAAGCTGGTTTATATTTCTGCCTATATTAGCTACCATTACTAGTTTGCTTTCTTTATATCTCTAATTAACAGCATTTTCATATTATTTGAATTTAGCGTAGAAAACGGTATTTCAGTTATCTCATGAATCAGACCCACCTTATAAGAATATCCCAAAATGGAAAGATGGCACTTGGCACGACGAATACACCTGTTGCGCAATTCTATTGGCCGAGAAGTTGCGGATCCATTTCTGGGGCCATTTACAAGTGTTTACTTATTACGGATACCTGAAGAGAATGAGATAACAAGGCACGCCAGAGTTCGAACACATTAAGTCTGAATGCCACCATCAATTCTTCAGGTGCGGCGGTGCCTTCCCTCGCTCAAAAAACTGGGTATATGTGCTCTCATATCTAGCATCCTCCTCGCCCTAGTTGCTATCCCCGTTCTATTCTTGATATTTCTCCCGTACGGACGTGCCTTAACTCACGAAGTCGCATATTTCGAAGAAAAGGCTCGCCTCGATGATATCACATCGCAATGGCAAGTTCGGCAAGACTTTCCAATGAAGGAATGGGACGACTTGTATCCTCCAGCAGTACCAGTGCCGTACAACGAGCGCTTGGTGCCATTGATTCATGATGTGGTGCAGCTGAGCAGCTGGGGCTGGCAGGAGGGCTTGCGTCTGCACGAGGATGGCTCTGCTCAGTATCCGGCACAGGAGTACTGGATATATCTCGGGGGTACCTATCGAAAGCGAGGGTTGAGAGAGATACTAAGTCTTTATACGGAGCCAGGTGGCAGTTGTATTGATTCTCCGTACATTTGCGATGCTTTCAACGCCGCGGTTAACAGCTATATTGAAAGACGCCATATTCTCGGTACTGAGAGGTCATCATCAGCTTCCCTTGGATTTGTGGACTGTGATGCTAGTCCTCTCTTATGTGATGACTGGGGCATGGATCCGGTTATGTTAGTTCATATACGAACTCATATGCCGTGTCGGACGGAGTGGCCTTCGTTTAAGATGGCTTGCAGTGTTACTTGGCGGTTCGTAGAATTGCCTCTGAAGAAGATGCCTTTCCCAATTACCCAGAAGGTAGGGGGGCACGTTGTGCCTGTGTTCCCAAGTTCGGAGGAGCAAATTAGGGCAATGGTCAGCCTAGGGGGGAGTCAGGATGCATTTGAGTATGCACCTCACGAGAGGGCAGAATTTGTTGTTGGCGATGACTATGTCTTTGAGCAGCACGACATTACTGAGGATATTGTTAAGAAAGAGGAGGCTGGATATGAAGAGGACACATAGATAGAGAAGATAGAAGGTGCCTTTCTCGACTGACTGGTAGCCAGTAGTCAGGCTATTAACCAGTCCGTGTCTTCAACCTCCTATGACCTGAGTTTCAAGATGATAATGCATACGGCTATTTAGACAATCGCTTTTTCTGGCAGATGTGTGGGATTTCAAGTGATGGAATTGGAAGTTGCAAATTAAGTGCCTATAGGATAGTCAGCCAACGATATGATGTTATTTTGTGTATCAAGGAGAAGCGGATGGTTGAGATTGGGCAGTAGGGCATAATGTAAATATTGGATCTTTTAGAATTAGTCGAGCATATTAAAAAGCGTGATTGGAGGCTCTTCGCACGGCTTCCTAGAGTATATTCAGGATTAGATTAGATTAGAATAGTGCATTGTATTGTATGTATAGATATTTTCATTACTTTTCTTTTTTTTTACTGCATACCCTGCCTATTAGTTGATCTCCACATTAGACAAGTGGCTGGCTGGGAGTACGCACAGATTTGAGATATCTCTACCATATCTGATTAAATACGAAACCGAAAACTAGACACACTAGGCTGGGTTCCTTCCCCCTCTTTTTGTTGATATCCATAGTTTCAGAACGGTAGTAAACATGCTTATGTGTAACTAGACTGTTTTTAGGCACCTATTTTATATGTATAATTTATATCTTTTTCCATCTAGAGTGATATTTAACCCTCGGTAGGTAGCATAGTTAACGCCGTTTAGACTCATCCCATAATCCCAGCCAATCTAGAAAATTACAAACACCAAAACCACAACGGAAGCCACAAGAATCCATTTTAGGGACATAAAACTATCCAATATCTAAAAATGAGGTGCGTTCAGCGCCATAACCATCAAAAGTCCGGATATTAATCCCGCGATCGGAAGCGTCAAGAACCAGCCGCTAAAGATAAACAATACCTGTCTCCAGTTCACAGCCCCTAGGTTATAGTTCATCAATGCCACACCAACTGTTGCACCGGTAAGACACTGCGTCGTGCTAACGGGCAGCCCCAATCGAGACGCAAGCAACACCGTGATCGCGGCACCAAGTTCCATGGAAAACCCTCTTGTTGGGGAAAGTTGTGTGATTTTATTCCCAAGTGAACGAATGATGTGATAACCAAATACCCAGAATCCCAATCCGAGTAATAGTCCAGCAACGATGAGCATCCAAACGGGTGTAGGTGAGCGTGTCTGCACAACACCCGCTTCATATGTGGCATATGCAGCCGACCAAGGACCCACAGCATTCGCAACGTCGTTGCTTCCATGTGCGATGGACATCAGCATCGCAGATGCAACTTGGGGGTATGTCCACAAGTGCTCGACTCTGTTGTCGTAGTGGATTGCCAGTTGATGTGTTTTAGCAAGACTTTTGGAGTCGTGCGATACGCAGTCCCTCGTCACGCCTTGCATGACTATGAACTTCGTCCATGACCACATGCGTTGGGGATTGTAGAGAGCAAGATGCGCTGTAGGTGCTAGGAAACGCTCTTGAGGGGTTAGAAACCTTTTGGGGGTGGTGGTAGGAGCGACATAATGCTGTTCGAGATCGACAGGAAGCGGATCGGCTTCCTTTCCGCTATCGCCGGCTGGAGACTCAGTTTTGCGGGAGGGCTTATCCAGATTCTTTTCTTTGTTTGGGAGTATAACTGGGGGGTTGGCGGGTTCCTCATGTCGATGTGTGGACTCGTAGTGGTCGATTACGACGTCGCCGTTGGGGTCACCAGGGAAGTAGAGCCAGCAATCGTCTTTACGGAGGAGAGGTCCAAGAGGAATATGCCAGAATTTTAGCCGGGCATCGCCTTTGATGAGACGGCGGTTGAAGTATGGCATAAAGAAAACGTAGGCAATGAGAAGCATGCCGAAGAAAACGCCTAGGATAATGCCAATTGCCTTGCCAGCTCCGAATTCCTCGAGGGATGGTGCCATTGGCGCCTCGACGACAATGAAGAGAGCAAGCATAGCAGCTGTGAATGCTAGATAGAAAGGGATAAATCTTAGAGCCCACTTCAATGGATCGCTTCGCTCCAAGACGGCATACTTGATGGTCCCAAAGATGAGAGCAGACATAGCTCCTGAAATCAGGGGAGCAATACCCCAAGAAGCAGCAACTTGGGAAACACTTCCAGATTTCCAAGCCCAATTTACCGGTGACTCTGCCGCAAAACCAACGCCGATGAGAGCACCGACAATAGTCTGAGTGGTGGATACTGGCATTCCCAGACGCGTTGCAACCATCAGCCAGGTAGCACTACCTACCTCAGCACAGGTCATCGCCAGCATCAACACACCCGGTCTTCCCTCAAAGCGGTCAATGGAGATGATTCCATTTTTGATGGTGGACGTGACACGCGCACCGAGGGCCACGGCACCAATAAATTCCGTAACTATGGAGAGAAACCCGACCTGGACCATTGTCAAGGTCCTGGCAGCCACCGAGGTGGCGTATGAGTTTGCTACATCGTTTGCTCCATTACCGAAGGCACTAAAGCAAAATGCAATGGTGATGATAGCAAGAAGCCACTGTAAGCCATATATCACGAAATTAGCAGTTATTCGTAGCCAAAGAAGTACAAAATAGGTAATGGATATAATATAAACAGGCGCGGGGATGCACATAGGTGCAATTACTTGTACTTACGTCGTACTGGGCAAGAACTGCCATCTGAGGAGCTATTCAAAGGGTTCCAACGAAATGTGAAGCGAAAAGAGTAGATATTCTGATACTGAGATATTATTCAACAGAGGGAAAAGTCTAAATTCAAAGACACTTTCAGTCCCAAGAAGATGGCGAAAGAAGAGACGAGCTTCAGAAGAGTAGAATGCACAATACTTTCTCTCGTCAGGATCAGACATTGTGAGTTTTCTTTTATTCTGTCGAGTCTTCAATGCCAATATGCCAATATTTGATCAAGACACTACAAATGCAAGTATTTACATCTTACCCCTTTCGCTACCACTCACCAGCGTCTATCAGCGCTTGGCGCTTGGCGCCTAGCTGGCAAAGATCAATTGTATCCAAGATCGATCCACCGCCAAATTGCACCTTCATTGGCCACTTTGACCACGTTTCTCTTTTCTGGCTGTCCATTGGATGAATGCATGTTTTCAGGAGTCCAAATGCGACCTCAGAATTTTCAGAGAGCACGCGACACAAACTCTGCTGGCGAAGAATGGATATGAACTACGGACCGGAGCTATGACGCTATATTCTTAACTTGACGTCAAGGAAGCAGCCGTCGAAATGGAAATATGGAAATATGGAAATTTTGAATCACAGAAACTATTATAGGGGTATCTTCGCCACTTTGTTATGCACTTGGCATATTATATCCGTGGAAAAAAAAGAGAAAAGAACCGAGGAGAAAAAGAAGGAAAGGAAAGGAAAGCAAGAAAGAATATCTAGCCTATGGACATATTGGGATATCAGGAGACATCTCAACTCATTTCCTGAGACCACTCGGCATATTTTTCATGTATCTCTTCTTTTCAAAAAAAGAAGCAACTCCAAGACCTTGGCTAACCTTGAGTTCTACTGCCGAGATTCGTACCCAAACATTTTCAAATATACATAAACTTAACTCCCAGAATGATTCTCAGAGAGTCTGCTTATATGCTACTGTAGCTCAGCATCAATATCCATTCAAACAATAGAAACCAGCACTATGAACGGGATAGAAGGCTCCTTATAAAAGGTAAGAGAAAGACAGACCAAGCTGTGGATTTCACAGATGAATTGTTGGAGCAAGAGCTTGTTCGTCTTGTATCTCAAACTGATAGTACTTGTGATCACAAAAGAGTAAGGCAAAGTCTTTACGGCACTGAAAGATGTTGGTGTATCAAATATGAAAAACTTTGATCGCGAGAAATAAAACTGGGCATTGGTGTGAAAACACAAAGTGTGACTTAAAGAAAACATTGGTCTGAAAAGTGGAAATCGCTCTCTTATTAGAGAAGAAAATGTAGAAGCGATTATTGCGTTCATGTGAGTAGGAACATTGCAGAAATAAATAAAGGATGTTATATAGTTGCAGAATCATCACGACAGCCTGCGTTTGTAACATACTTATCTTCTTTAGTGATGGATTCATGGACTCAATCAAATCTATCACATTTTCAATGCAGCAGTGCACCATATCTCATCATCTGATATAAAAGAAGAAGAGAAAAAACATAATTGAAGATTTCGATCCCTAGAGATGATTCTAGGATATGAACAAGTGCTCTACCGCAAGACTCTCATCACAGTCACAGCAAACTATGAAGAAACAGCAAAGCAAAAAGTAACAGCAAGGCAAAAAATGACAGCATATAAAATATTACACTTAACAGTAAGAAAAAAATGACTTTCTATCAAATACCCTTTCAATCCACAGACGTTACTCCTTTCTAAAACACGATGTTTACTTTGGAAAATGTATACAACTTGCTGAGCTTAACATTAGACTAAAGACTCTTCCACACCACACATATTTGATTTCCTCAGATTCTGGTTCTCTTCCTGAGTGATGTTATGAAACAGCTGGTTCCCTGAGAATATATATAGTTGTTTCGGCAAAGGTTTATGAAGTAATAATAAACTGAATCTGTGAATGTGACGTCCTCATGAAGGAACCTTATGCCAGTGAAGTTTTGGGTTTGCATATATATATATTGGAAACGTGATATCATTGTCACCTTTCTGAAATATATTTGTTGTGCTTTAAACTGCGCGGTCTATAAGTCAAAGAGTTGATTGTCAATTGCATAAGGATTTTATAATTGCGTCAGGCCAGTATGGTAGTGTAGTCTAGTCCTTGTAAATACAGGGGGCGGGGCTAGTCAACGTCCTAGAATAAGCGGCCCAATAGCAGAGGTAAGATCGAAAGCTACCTACGAAGTCCAAAGTTACAACATAGAGGTTCTAGCCTCCATTATATCCCATAACATAACCAACTATCTTGAGAATATCGTAGCAATCTTAGCTGCTCAGGGTGGAATTGAGAAAATAGAGGACGAGGGTACCAGTGAAGCCTCGAGGAACTCAAAGGGGTGCATCTACTCCGATTCATGCATATCCAGAAGCCTCGCGCTCTCACCTCCCCTCTGCTAGAATGCCTTTTACAATTGGGCAAACACTCAGGGGAGGGAAGGCATCCTACAAATTACTGCAGTCTCTGAAAGGTCACTCGGTTTTCAAGGCCAGTATCGTGGTTCCGAATGAAACCCAGCAATCTGAGGCAAAGTTGTAAGTAATTTGGCTATCTTGAATTATTAGACCATCTGCTAACATTGGACCCTTTAGGGTCGTCATCAAGACCGAACCGCTCGAAGACCGAAGGAAAGTTGTATACAAACGCGAGTATGAGAACCTTGACAATCCCAAGGTTGCGGCATCGCCCTTCATTCGGGCACTTGAGGACTGCATCAACCACGATGGAAGGAATGTAAACCAGCGAGCCATGGTGCTTGAGTGGATGGACACAGATCTCTGGAACGCCCGGATGCACTCACGATGCCACGATCCCAAATTACAAAGGTTGGTAGCCAAGTCAGTACTGGAAGCACTGGTGGTTTTCGCAGATATTCAGGGGACGCATACGGATATAAACCCAAATAACGTGCTGCTATCTGGTCTTGACACATCTACACCTGTCGTCAAGGTTGGAGATCTTGGGAACCTATGCGGAGAGGGCATCGACTGGGTCCGTCTCCAAGGCCTTGCCATTCGAGCACCTGAGGTATGGAGCGGACTAGGCTGTTGGCCTGCAAGTGATGTTTGGTCTTTGGGAGTGACTGTATACTTTACTTTGCGGAATTCAATACTCTTGCTGACAACTTTTAGATGGTCCACTGGCTTGCTAAACGACCTATATTCGGTGCCTCGGATAAAGTCGTGGAGGGATTGACAGAATCGTGGTGCATTGCAAAGTTAAAGAGACTAGTGGGACCCCTCAAACCTCCTGTTAACCCTGAGTATATGGATGAATTTGAAGCGGCCGATGTTCTAGAAACAGAAACCTTTCAAACTTCTAAGATGACTACACCAAGAAAGTTTATCACTTCTAGGACATTACGACAAGAACTCGAGAGCCTGCCCTCTGAGTATATCTCGAAGGATTGTATGGATTTCATCGAGTCATTATTGATTATAGATCACACAAAAAGGCCTTCCGCAAAGCAGGCATTAAAACACCCATTCATCACTGGGGTCACATAAAGCAGATTAGGTGACAATGAATTTATCTGGTCAGATATACATATCTTAATAAATAAATATCCGAAGTACTGATGAGACTAGGTCTGTACTCTGAGAGAAAATCGCGCCTATCGTGCTGGCTGTTTCGAATTAGTATTTGTCCACCGAAGAAGTTTCTTCTCAGTAACTTTTCTGAACTTTTCAAACTGACCTGTTGCCTGGCTGGGTCATTAGAAACATGTCCTGTTGCAACCTTTCTACCTTTATCATCCAATAATTCAACGGTAGCATGTGGCTCTGGATCAGCGTCGCTGCTGTGGTCCATTGAACTAACCGAGGTTAGATTTTCCAGCTTCTAGGGCTTTCACTTAACTTACACAATCCTTGCTGTTACAACAGACTCTTTTAAATTCCCTTGTAGAAAGGTGGGCCCTTGAATTGCATCTTCAATTCGCTTTGCTGTTGCATCTTTGAGTTCTGGCTCAATCGCAGATACGAGACGGTTATACCCTCTTTCAATGACCTGTTCGGCGATGACAATAGTTCTCTTTTGCCCACCATAAGCAAATTGACGAAGAAGCTGTCCAGACATAATAATCTTAGAAACATAGGATGTGTGTGTTTACTGGGCTTTTTGCTTCACGCAGATATGGGTAGATGTCTTCTATACCTAGTTGAAGTATCATAAGTGCATAGGTCTCCATGAAAAATTAAGAGATATTGTAATTGGCAAAGCTATTTGAATCCAGCGTTACGCTTATGCAGGTTTAATACATCTCATCAACTGATTAAGCTGGTTCATTGGGTAGTCTAAGCGCTAGACTCTGATTGTTGGATTCAATGTTGTTATGCCTAAAGCACCATATCTATGTATAGATAGCTTCCTAGCGTAAGAGATGCGGGGGATGGCACTGATGGCAGGCGCCAAAGTGACAAGCTCGAAAGTTTGTGCGCATCGAACAATTTATCAAATTAAGATATATCCAGCGTGGTGATTGTGCAGTCGTACCAGTGTTTCCTGCTCAATTACATTACCTTCCGAGTGCCTTTCTACAAAGAAAGAAACTGCCCCGCCGAAGAACTTGTTATTCTGGTCGACTCCTCTCAACACTGAAAGCTCTGCGTGTTTTGAGTAGTAGTCACCAATCAAGCCAACCAAAGGCTAAACTTTGGTCTTCAAGATTCAACCAGCGTCTGGGAAACAATAAGTAGATGCAAGTATTGTACATACAGTACATGCCTAAAGATTTAAACCCTGGAGATTTAAACAAGACATCCGGGGTAAAGATTTCATACAATATAAGGCGAACTAGCGTGGCGTAGAAGCTGGTCAATGAAGGTTAATGTATGGGGAGGATTGTGTGTTTTGAGAGGCATGCATGCTGTACATACACAGGTATTTAGTTTAGGATAGTGTCAGACAAGATATGAAGAATTCAATAGAAAGAAATGTCATACATAGCATTCAGCTATTATTATGATATATATAATAGCAAAGCAACCTGGGGTATCTTGATGGCTCAAACTCCACAGCAAAAATGCAATATGCAACGCTAAAAAAACACCACCCACTCCAAATCTACCCTATCCTCATGCCGTCCGCCGCTCAAATAGGCAATATCAAAATGTATGCAGTAGATGCACGACCATACTCTTCAACATGCCACTCCACGACGGCGCAAGGCTCTTTCTTTCTTCATCCTCAATCACATCCTTCAGGGCTTGCAGGCTCGACAAGTCGATTTCCATATCCGCACCATCCATTTCCAGCGCCACGAAATCCGAGTTCGAAGCCAAAGAAATAATCGAGTCTGCAAAGCCAAGGAAAACAGAAAAAGTTAGAGTCACGCCTTACGAGCTGCTTGACGGGGAGTAGAAGGGGAGAGGAGCTTGCCACGCAACACGCTCTCCCCATCTCGCCTCATACCCTTGAGTTCGTCGTCATAACTGGCGGACTTGCCTCTGATCATCTCCTCCCGCAGCTCGATCTCGCGTTCGCCAGCCGCGATAATGGCGCGACGGTTAGTTCGTGCTTCTCGAAGCTTTTGCATAAGGCCACTGAAACGAACGATAAAGAGATCGCCGGTCTCCTCCCACTCCGACATGGATAACTTTGAGTAGTATTCTTCTTGTTCTTCCGGTCCGCTTTTCATGCATTTATTCCAGCTACCTTCTAGGTCTGTAGGCTCGGGTTGGCCTTCGGTCTGGCTTTTAGGTTGACTTGCGGGTTGATCGAGTTCGGCTGAGTTTTGATCTTCAGCTGCGGCTCTGGGGTTGTGCTCGAAGGCTTCTTTTTTAAGATCTTCAAATGACATGGCTTTCAATTGGTCGTCCTCGTAGTCCTCGTCCGGTCCTTTGTCGGACGACTGTTCTTCCGAACACTGTATATGTAAAATGTCGTTCCGTAACTGGCCGTTTGGTTGTGTGTGTTGTTCCTGTTTGCGTCGATCACTTTCAACTTTCGGAAGTGGTTGTTCGTTGTATTCCTGGTGAATCTCATGCTGTTGTCCTCGGCTCCGCTTCTTAGATCCACCACCTTGGTGACTACCATTACCATTCTGGATAGGCCGATTGACCATGGTAGTATGCTCGCGTGGTGTAGGATTTTGGAATCGTGAGCCATGAGTTGGCTTGACATGGACTGGATCACCGACCAAAATTGGGATCATAGGTGACTGTCTGCGAGGCTGTTCCTGTTGTACTGGGTAGACCGGCCCTAAATATTTGCCATCTCTATTATATTGCTGGTTTTGATGCCTGTATGCTTCATCATCTCGAAAGTCATCTCCATTTCCAATATCGTATTCCTCGTCTGGGCCTGAACTGCCTGGCTCGTCATCGGTGTTCCAATCATCATGCATCCGCCCATCGAATGGCAAATTAATAGTGACTGTAGAATCAATTTCCGCGCTGTTTAAGGTATTTCCATCGTCAAAGCCGTCTCGCGGGGAATGTGGTCGGGCATCTCCCCTCTGGTCGTCCTCATACCCCTCAGGTATGAAGTTGTCTCGGTATTCGTCTTCTCTTTCATAGGCAGGAGGAGATATGCTGTTATTTGGCAGCTGCGAGTTTAGCTTTGCCTGTTGTAACGCCTTATCGTTTGTGGGAACTCTATGTTGGAATGCCAGTCGAGCTCGTGTTGGGTTGGTTTGCGTAGGATGATCTGGCTCATGTTTGCCAGTAACAAAACGGCTAACGCCAGAACCTTGGTTCCCTGCCATGGTTGACTATGTCTATGATATACGTGGTAGTCGAATTGGGTGTTTGGGTGTGGCTACAAAGGATGTGAGAGCCAGAAGAGCTCGCTGAGATTTATGTTGAGGAATGGCGGTTGTCAAAAAGGTACGCGAGAATCAAGTCACGTCGGCACGTGCTCAGGTCACCCATTTTGGGAAATATATAGAACCTTCGTTTCTCTATATAATAGAGCGGATTTTAAAAAGATGCCTC
>Ga0247739_10000833_pt1 | contig 11062 bp, 9 predicted proteins | sample UWRJL058202B2_FD_180943 | JGI IMG/M metagenome (GOLD analysis project Ga0247739, IMG submission 180943) | Plant litter microbial communities from Arlington Agricultural Research Station in Wisconsin, United States - UWRJ-L058-202B-2 | ecosystem: Environmental > Terrestrial > Plant litter >... | reverse complement strand
CGCATGGAGGTTTCATCAATGCCTCCAATCAAACTTCGGGAGCTTGCTTCCGCTTCACACTGCCGCCGGCCGCGACACAGCAATAGTCCCATACGAAGGTGTGTCCTTGGCATCCGTCCGCGTAACAGATTCCGCGGATCGGAAGGCCTAGCCCGACTGGGACAATGCGCTGGAGCACACGCCATGTTCGGACTTGCCTTCCCACTTCCGCCGCTCGGCGCAACCGCGCTCGTGGCGTTAAACCCCCGTGTGCCGATCGCGTCGCTTCCGGTGCCGGTCAGCACTGTCGTGGAGATGTCATCTGCGCACCGGGCGGCGCTAGAGCTTGAGCCGCTGCGCCATCTTGACGAGGTCGGGTAACGTCTTCGCGCCCATCTTGCGCATCCCAGACGCGCGATGAATTTTGATGGTGATCTCGCTGAGACCCAGGTCGAACGCAGCCTGCTTGTTGAGCCGGCCGTCGGTGACGAGCGCCATCACCTGCTTCTCGCGATCCGAAAGCGTTGCATACCCCTGCCGGATCACGGCCAGTTCATGGTCGCCGATGCGCCGCTCGCGATCCTTCTCGATCGCTACGGCCACGGCGTCGATCAAATCCTGATCCCGAAACGGTTTGGGTAGGAAGTCGGTGGCCCCGGCCTTCATGGCCTGCACGGACATCGGTATGTCCCCGTGTGCGGTCATCATAATCACTGGCAGCCTGATGCCGAGACCCTCGAGCTGAGACTGGAAGTCCAGTCCGCTCACGCCGGGCAACCTGACGTCGAGAAGTAGGCATCCGGGAAGGTCGGGCAATTCTGCCGCGAGGAAGGCCCGGGTCGATTCATAGGTGACGGCGACGATATCGACGGAGCGCAGAAGGCTCTCCACCGAACGTCGCATAGAAGGATCGTCGTCTATCACATGAACGATGGCTTCGGTTTCCATGGACACCCTAGTCACCGCTTTCAGCGAAAGTTGAAAGGCATACGATGGTATGTTTTGTGGGATGGTGCTGCGGTGGAGAGCATTCCGGCCAAGGCGTAGTCCGGATGTGGCGTGGCCAAATGGCAAGGCTCTTCGGGTCATACGAACGGATTAACGCGCGCTCCGAGCGTAGAATGGTGGAGGCGCTCCGTTCGCGCGATCCCTCTTGCGAGTTCAATCACCCGCAAGGAGCCGGACATGGCCGCGCTACCCCCCAAGGCCGCACCCCGCGCACGATCGCAGGTGATGGCCGGCTTCGGCATGCTGGCCGCATGGGCCGGCACCTTTCTGCTCCTGTGGATGATGTGCCGTTACGCCATTGCCGATCAGACAGTTTGCGTCGTCGTTGCCGGACTTGGTCTCGTCACGTTCGCCCCGCTACTTGGCAAGCTGAGCGACCCGACCCGAGGAACGCGCCGCCATGGCCGATAATGCGGAATACGACGTGGCCATCATCGGCGGGGGTCCGGCAGGTTACAACGCGGCCATTCGCGCCGGGCAATTAGGTCTGAGAGTCGTCTGCATCGAGGGGATGCCGCGGCTTGGAGGCACGTGCCTCAACATCGGATGCATGCCCGCAAAATCCCTGCTCCATGCCTCCGAGCAGTTCGAGGCAGCCGCCACCCGGTTCGGCGCGTTAGGCATCCAGGTCGAACCAAAACTCGATCTCGCCCAGATGATGGCCCAGAAGGACGACGCAGTGTCCAAGCTGACAAAAGGCGTCGTCTACCTGTTCAACAAGAACCACGTCGAGTGGCTTCGGGGGTGGGGCCGGATCGAGGCCCCCGGTCAGGTCGCAGTGCGCCTGCCCGACGGCGGCTCCACTGTCATTCGCGCACGTCATATAGTGATCGCGACGGGCTCCGCTCCCACCACGATCCCCGGCGTCGTCATTGACCATCATAACGTCGTGACCTCAACTGAGGCGATGACGTTCGACGAGGTGCCCAAATCGCTCATCGTGATCGGGGCCGGTGTCATCGGCCTAGAACTCGGCTCGGTTTGGCGTCGCCTAGGCGCGGAAGTGACTGTCCTGGAGTATCTTGAGCACATTCTGCCGGGCACGGACGGGGAGACCGCGACACTGTTTCAGCGCATCTTGAAAAAGCAGGGCATGAAGTTCCGTCTCGGCGTATCGGTCCGAGGAGCGCATTGCATCGAAGGAGGCGTGGAAGTCTCCCTCACTCCCGCCGCGGGCGGCGAGCCCGAAACATTGGTCGCGGAGAAGGTCCTGGTCGCGGTTGGCCGCCGGGCCTTCACCGAAGGCCTTGGCCTAGAGAACGTCGGCATCGTTCCAGATGCGCGCGGAAGCATCTCGCATGAAGGATCGTTTCGGACTTCCGCACCCGGCGTCTGGGTGATCGGCGACGTCACCCATGGCCCGATGCTGGCGCACAAGGCCGAGGACGAGGCGATAGCCTGCATCGAGACCATCGCCGGCATGGCGAGCCCCATGGATCACGACCTAATTCCCAGCGTGATCTACACCCGTCCGGAAGTCGCGACGGTCGGGAGGACTGAGGAAGCGTTGAAAGCCGCCGGCATCGATTACAAGGTCGGCCGGTTCCAGTTCATGGCTAACAGCCGCGCGCGCATCTATCACGAGACCGAGGGCTACGTGAAAGTGCTGGCGGACGCCAAAACCGACCGCATACTGGGTGTGCACATCATCGGTTCGCAGGTCGGCGAGATGATCGGCGAATACTGCGTCGCCATGGCATTCGGGGGCACCAGCGAAGACGTCGCAAGGACCTGCCATCCCCACCCGACGCGCTCCGAGGCGCTGCGGCAAGCCGCCATGGATGTCTCCGGTTGGGCAATGCAGGCCTAGGCGCCGTCCGAGTCTCTCGGCAGTCAAACCTTAGTATAGCCCTGTAATGCCAGCCGAAGGGTTTCCGCCGCTCGCGGCAGGGCGGAAGATGAGGAATGAAAATCTATCTCCTCTCGCTCGGCGCCGGCATCCTCGCAGGCATTCTCTACGGTCTTTTGGGCGTCCGCTCACCGGCCCCGCCGGTCGTCGCGCTCATCGGCCTGCTCGGAATTCTCCTAGGTGAGCAGGCGGTGCCGATGGTGAAACGCATCTTCGCGCCCCCGCCGCCCGTCGCCACGCCGGCCGAGCCGCAGCCATGAGGGGCCTTACACGAAGGCAGACCCTGACTGCCGGAGCAGCCTTGATCGCCCAGACCTCCATCGCAAGAGCAGGAGTCACCGCAGTGCCCGAGATGATAATCATCAACGCCAAGGTTACGACACTCGACCGGTCGAACCCGGTCGCGCAGGCGGTCGCGATCCGCGACGGCCTCTTTCTTGCGGTTGGATCGGAGCAGGAGGTGAGGGCGGCGGCCGGGCCGGAGGCGATCGTGATAGACGCCCAAGGGCGCCGGCTGATCCCAGGTCTGATCGACAGCCACATCCACGTCATACGGGGCGGTTTGAACTACAACATGGAATTGCGCTGGGACGGCGTGCCGAGCTTGGCCGACGCCATGGCGATGCTAAGGGCGCAGGTGGCGAAGACGCCGACGCCGCAATGGGTCCGAGTCGTCGGAGGCTTCACCGAGCACCAGTTCGCCGAAAAGCGATTACCGACCCTCGACGAGCTCAACGCGGCGGCCCCAGACACGCCGGTTTTCATTCTTCATCTATACGACCGGGCACTGCTCAACGCCGCAGCTCTCCGCCAGGTGGGCTATGCCAAGGATACTCCCAATCCGCCGGGAGGCGAGATAGTCCGCGATGCTGCGGGCAATCCGACCGGGCTGCTCCTGGCTCGACCGAACGCGATGATCCTCTACTCAACCCTCGCCAAGGGGCCCAAGCTCCCCGCTGACTATCAGAGGAACTCGACACGGCATTTCATGCGCGAGCTGAACGGCCTGGGCGTGACCAGCGTTATCGATGCCGGCGGCGGCTTTCAGAATTACCCCGACGACTACGCGATCGTCGAGGATCTGCACCGTGCTGGTCAGCTCACGCTGCGTATCGCCTACAACCTCTTCACACAGAAGCCGAAGGAGGAACTCAAGGATTTTGCAACTTGGTCCACCCAGGTGAAGCCCGGAGACGGGGACGACACCTACCGCCATAACGGCGCCGGCGAGATGCTGGTGTATTCGGCAGCCGACTTCGAGGACTTCCGTATTGAGCGCCCGGACATGCCGCCGTCGATGGAGGGCGACCTCGAGCCCGTCGTGCGTCTGCTCGCCGAGAGGCGCTGGCCGTGGCGACTGCACGCCACCTACGACCAGACGATCGGTCGCGCACTCGACGTGTTCGAGAAGGTCAATCGCGACATCCCGCTTGAAGGTCTGAACTGGTTCTTCGACCATGCAGAGAAGATCAGTGATCGCAACATCGACCGGGTCGCCGCCCTTGGCGGAGGCATCGCTGTCCAGCACCGCATGGCCTATCAGGGCGAATATTTCATCGAGCGTTATGGTGCGCGGGCTGCGGAGACCACGCCTCCGATCGCCAAGATGCTGCGCGCCGGGCTGAAGGTTGGTGCCGGGACCGACGCCACCCGCGTGGCAAGCTACAACCCTTGGGTCTCTCTGAACTGGCTGGTCACCGGCAAGACGGTCGGCGGGACATCGCTATATCCGGTTTCCAATCGGATGGACCGCGAGACGGCGCTGCGCCTGTGGACCGAATCCAACACCTGGTTCTCAAACGAGATTGGCAAGAAGGGCCAGATCAAGGTCGGGCAGCTTGCCGACGCGGCCTTGCTTTCGGAGGACTTTTTCACCGTGGCGGAGGATGCCGTTCCGCACCTGCGATCGGTGCTCACGCTGCTTGGCGGCCGGGTTGTGTTCGGCGCGGGCGACTATGAAGCGCTTGCTCCGACGCTGCCCGCACCCATGCCCGACTGGTCTCCGGTCGCAACGTTTGGCGGCTATCACCGGTCCGAACGTGCTGCCCTGGCCAATGCCTGTGGATGCGCGTCGGGCTGCGGGGTCCATGGCCACGACCATGCTGCGGCGCTCGGTGCACAGCTTCCGATTGCGGATGTCCAGACTTTCTGGGGCGCCCTTGGGTGTGGCTGCTGGGCCGTGTGACGGGATCAATTTGGCGGAGTTACTCTTTCGGGTAATGCCCAGCTACACTACCGAAGTTGCTGCTTACTCCCGGCCTTACCTAATCAGGTGAAGGGGTTGGTGCAGGGATATCTGCCGGGCCCAACGACAATTGTCCCGATTTTAGGACGTGTCGAGAGCATTGCGGTGGAGTCGAAAAATGCAGCGATCATCTGCACCGTCATCGCAGAGCGGAGCTGAATCGCCGCCGGCGCTAGACGGCGAGATTTCGGATGTCCTTCACTCGGCCCGGGTGGCTTTGGTCGGAGCGATCGCTAACTCGATCACGCACGAATTGATGCAGCCTTTGTCAGCCATAAAGCTCGATGCGTTCTCCTGCTTGCAGTGGAATACCGGAGCACAGCCCGACCCCGCCGAAGCCCGATCCGCTTTGGCGCGCATTACTGGCGAGATTGACCGCGTTGTTGCGATCTTTGAGACCATCCGATTACTTCTAGTGTCTCAACCGGAGGTTAGAACACAGCTCTCGCTGCGAGACTCCTTGCGGCAAGCCATTTTACTTCTTCGCCAGGCGGTTTGTGCGAAAAGGGTCGATCTGCGGGTGACCATGGCAGAGGATCTGCCAGACATTATCGCCGATGCCCCTCAGATGATCCAGCTTATGCTCGGCCTCCTTGCCAGCGCCTTGGACTCGGTAGGCAGGTCTGACGAGGCCTTGAAGTGGATTACTGTCGATGGCCGCATAGAGGGCGACTGCGTTGTCATGCTCATCGCGCAAAGCGCTTCGCACTACCCGGACGCGCCTCGCAATACGATCTCTGATACGCGTTATGAACCGGATGCGATAAGCCGTCTCGTTGCCGAGCATCATGGTGGAAGCCTTCTGTTCGGCGGCAGCGAAGATGCCGCTATGGTGCTGAGATTGCCGGTCGCTCCGCCTCGAACACGCTTGCCGGCGCGATCGGAAGCACTTGCTTCCCAACCGGGGTCTGTGAATTCCTCCTCAGCTATTGCGCCGACCAAAATGGTCTCCGATCAATAGTCATGGGCATAGCGCACCGATTGCTTTTTGTGTTAGCGGGCATTCTCTCGTTCGCGCGAGCCGATGATGCCCGTGCGCTTGAGCCAGGCGACGGAATCGCGCAATTCAAGCATACAAAATGGACGATCGAGGAGGGTGCGCCCACCAATATCTCGGCAATCGCTCAGACGCCCGACGGCTATTTGTGGATGGCTGCTGTCGGCGGCGTCTATCGTTTCGACGGCCTTAATTTTGAGCTGATCGCGCCGCCGGCGATCCATCCGGAACGACGCACCCGGCCGTCGAGGTTGATGGTCTCAAAGACAGGCGTGCTGTGGGTCGTATACTCCAACGGCGGCGGCGCGGCGACGTTTCAGCATGGTCGCCTTATCGACATGGGCATGCCGAACCCGCCGGTGAACATTACCCGTCTCTTCGAGGTCGGCGATGGCACTATATGGTTTGTGAGTCAGTCTCTTCGCCAGGCGCCGACGCGCTATCGACGCGGCATTTGGGACCAGCTCGACGCCAGTTGGGGCCTTCCCGTGAACGAGATACTTTCCTCCGCCGTTGGGCCGGACGGGACGTTGTGGTTGGCGACCGCGAAGAACATATCTTTTCTGCCACGCGGCGCGTCTCGCGTGACGGTCACGAACTTGCAGACCAAAGCCGCCAGTCTCGCCACCGATCGTGGCGGTCATGTATGGCTCACCGACAAGTTCAGCACGCGGCAATTGCCAGACACGCCCCAGCAATTCGACAAGATGGCCAACAGGCCTACCTACGCGACCTTCGTTGAAGCGCGAAGGCCGACGACGATATTCGATCGCCGCGGCGACCTCTGGGGGTCGACTAGTTCGAACGGGATTTTTCGCTTGGCCGCCGCCGAGGGAAAGTTCGCGCCTAGTGTCGACACCTATGACGCCGGCGCAGGGCTGACGTCTGACGAAACATTCACGATATTCGAGGATCGCGAAGGCAATATCTGGGTCGGAAGTGAGTTCGGATTAGATCAGTTTCGCGCGGCGGATGTCGTCATGGAACCCGGTATCCCCGCCAGTCCCGCTACGGGAATGTATGCTGCAGTAGACGACGCTGGTGTGGTCTTCATCTTGGCAGCCGACAAGCTCTACGAGATCCAACCAGGTCATGCGCCCCGTGCGGTAATGGAAGACTTGGTCGGCACGCGCGAGGGCAGTGCGCTTTGTCCCGACCGGAGCGGCGGGATGTGGTTGGTGCTCGTTGGGGCGCTGATGCACCGAACGGATGGGCGATGGGTGCCTGAGCCGATGTTCGACGGCGACGGTCGCATCGCGAGCTGCGCTGAAGATCGCCTAGGGCGGCTATGGTTCGGGCATTTGTCCGGTTTGCGATGGCGCGATGCGCGCGGGTGGCGATATCCGAATTCCCTACTGATCGATGGCATGCTGGCCTACGATCTCGTCTTGAGCGAATCCGGTAGCATCATGACCTACGCAAACGACCGATACGCAATTGAAATCAAAGATGATCGGCTATCCCAGATCGATATGCGCGATCGGCCCTTTGGGCGCCTTTCGGGCATAAATCGGTTCAATTCGGGGTATCTGCTTGGTGGGGGTGAATCGCTGATCTTCTACAAGAATGGCGCTTTGGCGTATCTGTCGGCGTTGCAATATCCTTGGCTGAGTAGCGTAAGGGGCGCGGTGCAATCGCCCGACGGCTACACTTGGCTCTCGCAAGGCACCGGGATTGTCCGGGTGCTCACCACTTCGCTGGAACGCGCTTTTAATAAGCCGGGATCGTCGATTCCCCATCGGCTGTTCGATCAGCGGGATGGCCTCGCGAGCGCGGCGCAGCACGTCGGATTTCGCGGCCCCCAACTCCTGCGAGGCGGCGACGGCAGGATCTGGCTGCTCACTAGCGCCGGTGTCGCTCGCATTAACCCAGCCCGCTTGGTCACGAACGAGCTTCCACCGCCTGTTTCGATTCGATCTCTGACAAGTGGAACGACGAGGATCGTAGATCCTGAAAAGGTGAGGCTTGGGGCTGGGACATCAGCTTTTGAGGTCGGCTTTGCCGTGCCGAGCCTTTCGATACCGCAGCGCAACCAGGTCAGATATAGGCTGGAGGGCGTGGACGCTGGATGGGTCGATCCAGGTTCACGTCGAGCGGCCTTCTACACCAACCTCAAGCCGGGCGATTATCGGTTCGCCGTGATCGCTTCGAATAATGACGGGGTTTGGAACCTCCAGGGGGCCAGTCTCAGTGTGTCGATTCCGCCGACCTTCTGGCAGACAAACTGGTTCCTGGTGCTTTGCGCCTTGCCCGCGATTGGGCTGCTCTGGCTGCTGTATGCGCTGCGGGTGCGAGTGGTCGCCGCTCGCGTTCGAACAAGAATGGAAGAGCGCTCCTCCGAGCGAGAGCGCATCGCCCGCGAGGTGCACGACACCCTGCTGCAAAGCATTCAGGCGCTGATCTTGCGCTTTCAAGCCGTCGCTAACCGAATGCCCAAGGACCAAGAGGAGCGTCGCTTTATGGAAGAGGCACTCGATCGCGCCGACGAGGTCGTTGTCGAGGGGCGTGACCGCGTTCGCGATCTTCGCGTCGTCGATCGGGCCGGTAATCTGCAAGAGGTGCTGCGGGAGATTGCTTGCCGCCAAGCGTTCGGACCTGAGGTAGAAGTCCACGTGACCGAGGAGGGAGTAGTTCGCCCGGTTCATCCGCTCGTCGTCGATGAAATCGCGCGGATAGCCAGCGAGGCCTTGTTCAACGCGGCGCGCTACTCTGGCGGTAGTCGCATCGATATCATTCTGCGGTATGGGCGACGGCTGGAAATTAGTTTCGAGGACAACGGCGTCGGGATAGATGACGCCATCCTGGCCGCCGGGCAGCGGGAGGGACACTACGGTCTGCCGGGAATGCGGGAGCGTGCAGGTAAGATCGAAGCCAGCCTCTTAATCACGAGGCGCGAGAGGGGCGGCACCGCGGTGACCCTGCAGATACCGGGGCGGATCGCCTACTATCGTGTCGAGGATCGTTGGCCTCGACTTGCCGCCATGCGTCTATCTCTATTCGGGGCTTAACGTGGCCGGGCAACAAACCAGCGGGCGGATTCGGGTGTTGGTCGTCGATGATCATCCCATGCTGCGTGACGGCATCGCTGCGGTGCTGGGTTCGGAATCAGACATCGACATTGTCGGTGAGGCGACCAATGGCCTCGAAGCGATCGAGGAATTCAAGAACCTCCTGCCTGACGTGGTGCTCATGGACATCCAGATGCCAGGGATCGACGGGATCGAGGCAATTGAGCGAATTCGCATTGAGAGTCCCGGTGCCCGCATTATCATCCTGACCACCTATGCTGGTGACGCCCAGGCGCTCCGGGCACTGCGGGCCGGGGCGGTCGGCTATCTGTTGAAAAGCAGCATGCGCAAGGAACTCCTTGAAGCAATTCGAGCCGCCCATGCCGGCAACCGGTCGGTCGCGCCTTCTGTCGCACAAGAAATTGCACTGTTCGCTACCGCCACGTCGCTGAGCGAGCGCGAAATAGCGGTGCTGCGCGGTGTTGCTTCGGGCCATGCCAACAAGAACATCGGGCGTTCGCTCTCGATCTCTGAGGATATGGTCAAGGCTCATTTGAAGAACATCTTCGTCAAGCTCGATGTCACGGATCGCACCCGTGCCGTTACCGTCGCCCTGAAACGCGGCATCATAACTATCTGAACTGGGATCGACGCGGATTAACAACCCGGAATGGCAGAACTAGGTCGTTAGCTGACCATTTGCTTCTGGCACTGCATGATTCCCGCCGGAATGGCCGGGATTGGGTGTGGATAGCTGCCAGTCGCGGGCTTCCGCCAAAGGCCGCTTGTGGGCCGGAAGCGGATTGTCTGGTTTTGACGCGAAAAGTGACAGGGCTGACGTTCGCCACGCGCTCAGAGCTACTCTTCGTGGCGTTCGGTGGCTGCGGCGCGAAAGCGGACACAGCCCTCGAAAGCGTCTAACAAGTGCCGATGGATGACGATGCCACCATGTTAACCTGGCGGGAGGATACGGGCTGGGATGCTCGGCGCGGCAACGCCATAAGCATCGTTAAGGTCGATTCCGCGACTTGGACAGCGCTCCCGGACACCCTTACGCCGCGCGCCGAGAAGGCCTATCGCGCATTCGGCCAGCTACCGGACTACCTGAAATGGTGGGCGAGCGCCTGCGGCGGGACGGCGCCGGGCATTCGGCGCTTCGCGATGTCGACCCCCGCGGATCATTGGGAACGCCCTTGGGAAGCCACGATCGCGGCACTCGAGCAACCGCGATGGAGCTCCGTCTCAATCGTCCGTATCGGGAAGGGTCCGCCGGTCCAGTCTCCCCAGGACATGGACGTCCCGCTGCGCGTCATGGTGCTCCAGGGAAGCGAAACGGGCGAAGGCCTCGACCGCCTCGACCTCGCCGCCGAACTCCAGGGGCTGATCGACGCACGCGATAGCCTGGACGAAGCGACGCGATCTCGCGTCCCGCCAATAGCTGCGCGCCAGGTCGGCAAGGCGGACCTTGTCGCTGAGTTGATCGCCACGAAGCCCTCCCTGCTCTGGCTGAGCGGACACGCCACCAACGCCCCGCCGGGTTTCCTCATGGCCGACGGCTCGTGGCTGACCCCCGCCGATCTCGCCGCGGCGATCAGGGAGTCGTCGGAGACGAACCATTCGGTGCCGCTTTACGTCGTCCTTTGGGCGTGCAGGACGGCGGCTGGCGAACGCTATGCAGCACCCGGCGCCGCACCTCCATTCATCGCGGCGCTCGCCGACGTTGGCGTCGCCGGCATGCTGGCGACGCTCGCCCCGCTCGCCGACGACGTGGCTATCGACCTCGCCGCAGCGATCCTGGCCGGCGTCGTCGCGGGTCGCCCGCTCGACCACGCGGTCGCGCGCGGCAGAGCCAAGCTCATGGACGAGCAGGTCGACGCAGGCACGAGGAATGACTGGGCATGTCCGGTGGTCTGGTGCACCGCGCTCCCGGTAGGCCAGACCAATTGGTCAGCTGCCGCCGATGACGCGCAGCGGCA
>Ga0247739_10000832_pt1 | contig 11069 bp, 11 predicted proteins | sample UWRJL058202B2_FD_180943 | JGI IMG/M metagenome (GOLD analysis project Ga0247739, IMG submission 180943) | Plant litter microbial communities from Arlington Agricultural Research Station in Wisconsin, United States - UWRJ-L058-202B-2 | ecosystem: Environmental > Terrestrial > Plant litter >... | reverse complement strand
AATTAAGGCAACCTACAAAAAACAACAGGAAAACTATCCTCCAGGCACCATTTGGTAACAGGGATCTATTAGCGGTACTCATTGTCTGCATATTATTCATTTTCTATGACAGCTTTCTACCGCCCCATTTCTTCTTTGATGGGTTTAAAATTAAGCTAAAATATTTAAATGAAGAAAAAGCCAAACGCCTAATTTGACCTGAGACCAGGAAGTGATAGAAGCTGTAAATCAAACGGATAAACCAAAAGGCTGCCTCAAGAGGCAGCCTTTAATTAAGCGTAATGGTATTTGAGAAAGGATCATGGCATTCTGATCACGGCTTTTAAAACGCTGCCGTTTTCTGATTCTGCAACTGCCCTGTTAATATCAGCCAGGTTGTAAAAGGTGATCAACTTGTCGAATGGAAAAATTCCTTTTTGATACAAGGAAATTAGTTTTGGTATAAATACATCCGGCACACTATCTCCTTCCAAAACGTATTCGATGGATTTGCCACTGAACAATGCTGCATTATCTATTTCTAGTTTTTCTGAACCTGACACGGCCACCAGTGCGCATTTTCCACGCGCTTTTAATGCATGTATGGCCTGGTTAATGACCTCGTTTCGTCCGGTAGTATCTATGGCAAAGTCTACCCCAAATGGTAAGATGTTCTCTTTGATATATTTGGAAGGAACATCATCCTTGCTGTTAACGAGGTGTGTTGCTCCAAGTGACCTTGCAAAATCAAGCCGGTTTTGGTGAATATCAACTGCGATGATCGTTGTACAGCCGGCTAATTTAGCAGCCATCAGGGCGGCAAGCCCGACCGGACCCGTTCCAAAAACAACAAAGCTATCACCAGGCGAAGGTCGCATAACATTAAGCACTGTTCCCGCGCCGGTTTGAATTCCGCAACCCAATGGTCCCATAATTTCCAGCGGGACGTCGAACGGTATTTTCACCACATTGCTTTCCGTAGTAAGGGAGTACGCTGCGAAGGAGGACTGGCCAAAAAAGAATCCGCCAACGTTATTGCCGTTTTCGTCATGATAAGGGCAAGACCCATCGTTACGTGGACCATAAATGTTTAATTTTAAAAGGTCCTGACAGTACGCGGGGTGTCCTGACTGGCAATAACTGCACTTGCCGCAACTGGACGGAGCAAGTACGACGTGGTCGCCAATGGCAACTTTGGTTACGTGAGTTCCTATACTTTCCACTATGCCCGCCCCTTCATGACCTAAAATAGCCGGCAAAGGTACAGGCAGGTGCTGGTCCCTCACCGCAAGGTCCGTATGGCAAAGGCCGGTCGCAACAACTTTTACCAAAACCTCATTGGAACGAAGTTCTGTGTTTAATTCAATATCCTGGATATGGAATGGGTTATGCGGCTCTTTAAGAACTGCTGCCAAAATGTTCATAAAAAGATGGGTTTAATATTCAACCGTTTAGTGGCCATTGGTGATATATGATTTAAGAATTTAACCAACCAATGATTCCATGATGGCTATCTTTTCTGGTGTGTATGGTGAATACTTAATGTCCGGCTCTGATATGAACGGCTTTTCCATTATACTTTTATAGTGTGAAAATGATTTAAAGCCTTCTTCACCATGATAGCTACCAATACCACTGTTTCCAACGCCGCCAAAAGGCAGTGCCCCATTAGAAATATGCATTATGGTATCGTTTATACAACCACCACCGAATGAAACTTCGGAAAGTACTTTTTCTTTAACCGATTCATCATTGGTAAAAAGATACAATGCCAGCGGTTTTGGTCGGTCTTTGATTTGTCTGATAACGTCATCGAGACTTTCAAAAGCTTCCAAAATTGGTAGAACCGGACCGAAGATCTCGTCTTGCATGATTTTATCTTCCCAGGTAACTTTAGTCATAATAGTAGGCTCCAAATACCTCGTGCCTTTGTCATGATTGCCACCGTAGGATACTTTAGAGAAGTCGATCATTCCTAAGATCCGGTCGAGGTTACGCTCATTAATGATCTGAACATAATTACCATTGGTAATAGAGTAGTCCCTGAGTTTGATCTCCTCGGCAAGTTTTTCCAGGAACGGTGCCTCAATTTCCTTATGAACAAAAACATAATCTGGTGCTATGCAGGTTTGTCCACTGTTTAAAAATTTTCCCCAGATTACCCTTTTAACGGATAGGTCCAGATCACTGCCTGGCATTACAATCACGGGACTTTTACCACCCAGTTCCAATGTCACCGGGGTAAGGTGTTTCGCTGCTGCCTGGTAAACGATCTTTCCTACAGGAACACTTCCGGTAAAAAATATCTTGTCAAATTTTTGTTCAAGTAAAGCAGTGATGACCGGTACACCCCCTTCAACTACGGCAATGTATTGCCGGTCGAAATGCTCATTTAAAAGCTTGGCAAGCAAGCCGCTGCTATTTGCGGTGAGTTCACTTGGTTTGAGAACAACCGTGCAACCTGCAGCTATGGCAGCCACCAGTGGGGCAAGAGATAATTGATAAGGGTAATTCCATGGACCAATGATCAAACTCAGGCCTAAAGGTTCAGGCATAATAAAACTCGATGATGGCTCGTTCAACATATTAGTAGGAACCGGTTTACGTGATGCCCAACTCTCCAAATTGGCTATAGCTGTATCAATATCATCAAATACTACAAAAAGTTCCGTTAGCAAGGTTTCAAATCTTGATTTGCCGTAATCCTGATGAATAGCCTGATCCAGGAGCGACTGATTGTCCAGCAGCAGTGCTTTCAGTTTTTTTAATTGTTCCAATCGGAACTGGACTGGTTTGGTTGCATTACTATTAAAGTATGCCCGTTGCGAATCGATTAAATTTTCCATCTCTTTGGTTCTAAATAGTAGGAATTTCGATTTGGCTTGGTCTAAAGTTTAATTGTGCCATGCCCGATTACTCCTTTTGGGAGTATTGTATCCCATAATCAGTCCAAAGTTTAAATACTTGCTAAATAGATAGTTACTGTTTTTTTTTGTTTTTACATCTATTGATATACCATTAGTTGGCGAAAGATTTAGCGGGATTTCATCACCCATCGCTAGGAGGCCCGGCTCGTTTTGACCATGTAGTCATCCATGATGTCTAAAAAGCGTTGTTTGTAATAGCTTCCCATCATGATCTCAATATCATTTGCCAATTTCAAACGATTGCGTTCAATGATTTTGACATAACGTATATTGATAATAAATGACCGGTGCACGCGGGCAAAGAAAGTCAAAGGCAGATACTTTTCAATGTCTTTCAATGTTAGATAAGTTACATGATGCTCTTTAGCAGTGATGATCTTAATATAATTTACTGCGCCTTCTATATACAAAATGTCGTTTAATTGCACTTTCAGCATTCGTCCTTTTACGCCACTTTGTATGTTTAGAAAATCATCTGTAGATAACATCCGGGATACTGACCCTTTGCGCTGTTTTCTTTTATAATGCTGTATACATCCAATGAAGCGTGTATAAGTTATAGGCTTAAGCAAATAATCAAAACCCTCTTTTTCGAAAGCTTGCAAGGCATACTGAGGAAATGCTGTGGTGAAAATTACGGTTGTATAAAGATTGATCATCCCCGCCAGCTCTAAACCGGAAAGTTGGCGCATATCAATGTCAATAAAGGTGATGTCCGGAGCATCCGGCCCCGTGATCTCGTCCAATGCGGTAAGTGGATTTTGGGAAGATCCGACCAATAAAAGGTTAGGCGTTTTGGCTATATAATCTTTTAATAGTTCGATGGCGGCAGATTCGTCATCAATGATGTAGCAACGTATCATGATAGTGTTATTAAGATGGTTAGAGAAAAATAGTCCTTCTCATCAATGACCTTGATGGTAAAGAGGCCAGGGTAGCTATTAGCTAGCCGCCTTTGCAGGTTTTGCAGTCCTATACCAACTTTGGCACTAAGGGGACTTGGCCGTTTGGGATTACTGGCTGAGATCTTTAATCTGTCATCCTCCCAAATAAGATCTAAAATCCCGGGAGAGCGTTTGCTGCTCAGATCGCCATGTTTGATCATGTTTTCGACCACTGTTACGAGTACAAGGGGTATAATGCGCTTTTGGGCGATCTTTCCTTTTTTGCGAATTCGGATATATAGCTCGCCATCGAATCTAAGCCTGTTGATCTCTATCAAACCTTCGACCTGGTCCATCTCTTGGGAAATGGTAACTTTCTCATCTGATGTACCGCTATTCAAAGAATACCGCATAAGATTGGATAACAACATAACTCCACTTCCTGCACTTTCAGAAAGCCTGTATACCGAACTGTAAATAAAGTTAAGGGAGTTAAAAAGGAGATGAGGGCTGATCTGACTCTGCAGGAATGCATTTTCGGCTTGTATAACCTTGTTTTCAAGGATCAAATTATGTGCTTCCTGCTTGAATCTTTGAGTTTCAGCACGGAAGTTCTTATCCATAAGTTTAAGGGAGTATTGAACAAACCAAATCGCGGTACTTCCCACTACGTAGTATAATTCCCGGAAGATGTTTGACAGTAAATATTGCTTGTTCCACATGAGCTTCCATCCTATGGGGGTTGGATAGAGATAATGATCAATGGCAACTTTCAGCAGGTAGAAAATCGACAATTCTACTATTACCAATACCGTCGAAAAGAAAACAGGCTTGCTGGTTTTATAAAAAGTGAAGTTTAGGAGCGCATAGGCATTGACATAAAAAAGGGAAATATAAAAGCCATAAAAAAAGGCAAAATGCAGTACAGAGCCTTTAAGTCCAACTGAAAATTCAATACAAGCTAATTCATAAACAATATAGAGGAACCACCCAACCAAGTGTCTCAACCATAGTTTTCTGTTTCTCATAGGGCAATAAATAAAATTTTAAACAGTCTCCATACGCCTCTCTACATGGCGCAAGCTGCGCTTCGCGTAATAAAGTTTTTCAGCCTGCTTCGGCAAAATATTTTTGGTTAAAACAAATGACCATGAGAAGCAGCAAATCAAAAAAACTCAGCAGGAAAATCAGCACGATCGCTGATTTCAGCGCACCGGTATCGAACCTTTCGCAACGTCAGCCAAGTGGGAATACCGATACTACGGTCACTATGACCATCATCACCACTACTATTAATACGCATAGTGGTTTAAAAGGTTAATCAATATTTCGTATTTGTTAATTCATTATTAATGAATAGTTAAGTGAATGCTAAAAGGGCATTTTAGGATGTACTTTTTATAAATTTTGAAATTTGACATCGTCAGAAATCATATCGATCCAGCAGTGGGTAGCTAATGCGACCGAGTTTTGGGGTAAGGAAACCGGAAGGAATAAAGGCACCGGACGTCCTGAAATACATATTTCAGACTTGTTCCTGCTAACTGCAACCCTTCGCGACCGGTGGCTCAAGAACTGTTTGGGACCTGTAAATGATCACAGTTTCAGAAGGTACGTCCGTTTTCATCAGGTAGCTATAACTGATTTGTCTAATTCACTTAATAGTATTTTAGATAACAGACCAAAGGAAAATGATGACCAACAGGCGGAACTGCTTAATCAGGCACGAACAGAGTTAGAGAAACAGCTCCATTTTTTACGACACACCTTCTATGATCATTTTGATCTGCATTATCATATCACTGATTATTTCCTAAGGGAAAAGTTGCCTTTTCTTAAACAAATTCTTTCCGAACTAATCCAATGGTTTGCCAAAGGTGATATTGATCCCGAACTAACCGGAATCATTGAGAATACCTTTAACGGCCTATTGGCGTTGTGCGTAGAAAACGGATCCAGCTATGATCAGATCGATCGTTTACGGGTTCACCTGGAAAACCTTGCCGGTATGGCTCGAAAAAATAAGGTTGATGCCGAAGCCCTGTTTTTGGTGCTTTTCCGCCACAATTTCAATATTCCGGCGATACTTCATTGGTTTGAGCGCAAGCATAGGCGTAAAAATGACAAGAACCGGAATAATACCCTTGGCGGAGATTCTGCCCTTCAGCAATTGCAGTCGGTTTTGGTAGAAAAAAAAACAAAACTGGTTGTCGACCATCCTTCCATTGATGAACAGCTGGATGTTTTGATCCGCTCAATCAGTTTATCAACCGATAAGCAAATAAAAAGTCTGGATACCTTACCACTGAGAATACCGGTAGCCCAGTTGGCATTGTTTGCCCGCTTGTGTCAAAAGAAAGGATGTTTCCAGGTGATACCCGATGCGCAGATCATTAAATTTTTTTCCAGGCGGTTTGCTACCAAAAAACAGCAATTTATATCGCCCAAAAGTTTTGGACGGCTATTTTATAAAGCAGAACAAACCACAGCCGCGGTGTTAAGGGGCAATTTACATGAAATGATCTTGTGGCTTGATATGACCTACTTTCCCAAAAACTAATTTCTATGAAAAGATGGTACTTCTGAGCTTTGTTAAGTACACCCGGCACCGATGATCAGGTGGCAAAGCCATTTATTAAATTTTGAATTATGATCTTAAAATTCAGTGAACGGCTATATGCTGACCTAAATAAGGACCTGAACGCCTTAATGCTCGGTGATGACGAGACCATCCAGCGGTTAGAGAAATCTATACATGTCTGCCTGAAATATTTGCGAAAACTCAAGGACTATGTCAAGGCTCACGATCCTGAAAACCCTGATGAGCAGATACTTTTTTTCAAGCAGATAAAGCCCAAATTTAAATCCCAACTGATCTATCATCAATCGTTGCTTCATATAGAGATCCGTAAACCCATTGGTGACGGGCAGGTCGTGGCAGACTATTATGGCAATGAGCTAAAAGTACTGCACCACTTTTTTGAAAGTAACCTATCCTTTTACCAGTACGTCAGGACGCAGGCGACCTACCTCGATGAATATTATTATGTACGGGGGAATTACGACGTCCACCTGGATCCGGATCAATGTATGATCGACTTTGACCCGGCCTTCAGTACGACCCATGATCATAAATTGGCTCAGGTACTGGCCAGTGAATTATTACAGGTTCATCTTGAACAATCCATTGTCAAGATCAACCAAAAAGAAGCCATGGTCCAGATGGATTCCGAGTTCAAAGACTTCGACTGGAAGCAGACCAAATGCGCATTGATCGAATTGATCTACAGTTGGCATGCGACGGAGGCTTTCGGTAAAAAGAATCTCAAAACGATCGTCAAGTTTATTGAGCGCGCTTTTAATATATCATTGGGTAATTTTTATGATACGTATGATTGGTTGTGCGGTAGACCCAGTCCCACGACTTACATTGATGAAATGCGACAGGCATTCTTACTTCGATTGGAAAAGAAATATAAATAAACAATGAAGCGGCTTTCAGCCGCTTTTTTTTTGCCCAAAAATGAAAATAACCTGGCTCCGAGTCGGATGAACTCGGAGTATTCCGCCAGTCGGTTTGGGCAATTTTGTCCTGTCGCCGCAGGTAATGGAGCCTGCGGGTTAAACCAGCCAGTTATGTTTCATTTCATATCGTGGACCTCCTACCTGATTGGGGTCTTTCTACTCACCATCCTGTATTATTCTATTATCGGCGCAGCTTTTTACCGTAAGGAAATCAGTTTGATCCTGCGCCGGTTTACACAACAACCCGGTGTCAGACCAGAATCGATCGCCCCTGTAGCCCATGCTGATCCTGAATATCAGATCATGGGCGACGCGCAAGCGGAGCCTGCCCAATTAGTCGATTTACAAGAACTCAGTTTCGGCCCTGCAGAGATCTCAGATGAAGCAGATGGAAGTAATAGCCCAAAACAGGCTCATACCGGCATAGTAGGCAATGCTCATCTGGAAAGAGAATTCAGCGCCATGAAAGACGAGGTCAAGACTCTGATCAGTGTCATTACTGATGGCAATGAAAGCCTGGAGAGCTTTCGAATGCTTTTTGTACTGATCGCCCAAAAATATCCTGATATACCAGGTTCACCCTATCAGGAACTTATCAACGCCATTTTATTCCAGGAATTGCAAGGCAAAGCCGGCTTTGAGCTTAGCCGGGAAGGCCTTCAATCTTTTTGGAACGATTCATTAACCCCTAAAAACGCATAGTATGAAAAATCAACAGTTAAAAAGGGCAAAACACGTTTTAAGTGCAACCCTAAAAAAAGTAACATTTTTAGTAGTAAGCATGCTTCTGGGCTGGAGCCGGTTGATGGCACAAGACGGGAATGCCGGGATCACCGAAGCCACCAACCAGGTGAAAGGGTATTTCGATACTGGCACTAACCTGATGTATGCGATCGGCGCAATAGTCGGATTGGTGGGAGCAATCAAAGTATTTAAAAAATGGAATGATGGAGATCATGACACCGGCAAAGTCGCTTCCAGCTGGTTCGGAAGCTGTATTTTCCTGGTAATCGTTGCAACCGTCCTCAAATCGTTCTTTGGCGTTTAGCATCCTAATTCAATATACGATGATCAATCAAGAAAGTCAAAGCAGAACATTACCGGAACTGAATATTGCAGGAACCCTTTTCACTGTAGATGCGCGGCTGAATGAATTCAGACAAAAAGATGCGCCTTGGAACCGTATCTCGATGGACGATATCGCAGAGGAAGGTGAGTTAAGTGGTTTTCTGTTCGATAAGAACACAAAGCAGGTATACAATGGAGAAGCAGACCCCGACAACCTGCCCGGCCATATTTGCCTTGCTATTATCCCACCCATTATCGAGCTGGATCCCGTTGGGCTTGCCAGGCGCTTCGGTTTGGCTGATCATGATCTGATCCCCACCTCAAAAGAACATCAAAAACCGGCAAAAGCCACGCCGTTAGCGAAAGACCTAACTAAAAGGAATCAACGCAAAAAAGGAAGGAGAATATAATATGCCAGTCTATCAGATCAATAAAGGGATCAACAAACCCATAGAGTTCAAGGGGCTTAAAGCGCAGTATATCGGCTACCTCGGTGTAGGATTGGTCACATTGCTTATCCTGTTTGCTGTGCTTTACCTGACAGGGGTGCCTGTGTATGTTTGTCTCACCTTCATCCTAATCATGGGCGGCTTGCTATTTCAGCAGGTATACCGATTCAGCAATCTGTACGGGCAGTACGGCCTAATGAAGAAGAGTGCAAAAGCTTACCTGCCCCGCTATCTCAAGTTTAATTCACGGAAGGTATTCACCCAAATTAAAAACCGATCATGAGCGCATTTCAAATTGCCGAGAAAATATTTCCTATTTACCAGGTGGAAAACGGATGTATGGTTTCCAACCAGGGTGACCTTACCATTGCTTACCGGCTGGACCTGCCGGAAATATTCACGCTATCCAATGCCGATTTTGAAAACTATCACCAGGCATGGATCAAGGCCGTTAAAGTTCTTCCAAAGAACAGCATTTTACATAAGCAGGATCATTACCACCGCAGCAGGATCACCAAGATCTCAACGGAAAATGGTTTCCTTCAAAATGCTGCCAGCCGGCATTTTGAAGGAAGGCCTTACCTTGATCACTGTTGTTATGTGATGCTGACACAAAAAGCTGCTGACCGTAAAGTTGCCAGCAGCGCGTTTTCTGCACTCTTTCGTAAAAGTATATTCCCAAACCAGGTGACCGACCCAATGATGCTGCCTGCGCTGCTGGAAAAGGCCGGTCAATTCGAGCGGATCTTATTTGAAAGTGGTTTTGTGAATATGACGCGGTTGACCGAGGACGAGTTGGCCGGTAAGGCCGAACAGACCGGTCTCTTAGAACAATACTGTTTCCTGCAGGCTGAGGGCGAAAAGCCATTGCTTAAAGATATTCATTTACAAAATGGTTTACAGATCGGTGATGCTAAGGCGTTCCTTTTTAGCCTGGGTGATGCGGAAGATCTTCCTGCCCTCTGTGGAAGCCGCATTACTTACGATAGGTTCAGTACGGATAAAACGGCGTTTCCGGTCGGCTTTGCAAGCCCCATGAATCTGTTACTGGATTGCCCGCATGTGGTGAACCAATACCTATTCATTGGCGATTCGAATAAAACGATCAAAGAGCTGGAAGCCAAAAAACTGAGGTTGCAATCCTTATCGGCTTACAGTCGTGAAAATGCGATCAGTCGTGATGCGACCAATGATTTTCTGAACGAAGCCATTGGACAGCAACGGTTACCCATCAAGGCGCACTTCAATATATTGGCCTGGACAGAAACCGAAACAGAAGTACAGGAATTAAAGAACAAGGTCAGTGCCGCAATTTCGCAGATCGGTGCATGTGCCAAACTGGAAACAGATGGTGCCCCACAAATCTGGTGGGCCGGGATACCGGGTAATGCCGCAGATTTTCCGATGAATGATACGTTTGATACCTTCCTGGATCAGGCCGTTTGTTTTCTTAACCTGGAGAGCAATTCGCGGAGCGATGACCCGGCAGCGGGTATCCGTTTTTGTGACCGCTTGTCGGGCAAGCCGGCATTTATCGATCTCTATGACGCCCCCCGGCGAAAAGGTATCACTGCTAATATGGGCACATTGGTCTGCGGTACTTCCGGTGGTGGGAAGAGCATGCTGGTCAACCACTTGTTGCATACGCAATATGCACAGGGAGCACATTGTGTTATCGTAGATATCGGCGGGAGTTATAAAGGGCTGTGTGAACTGGTCGGCGGCTATTATTTTACTTATGAGGAAAGTGATCCCATCCGGTTCAATCCTTTCTACCTGCCAGCAGGGCAGGTATTGGATACGGAGAAGAAGGAAAGCTTAAAGGCGCTGCTAGTCACCTTGTGGAAACACGAAGACGAGGCTTTTAATCGTAGTGAATATGTCGCGCTGTCCAATGCATTGCAGGGATATTACCAGGAGCTCGCCAGAAACCCTCAGATCTTTCCCTGTTTCGATACATTCTACGAATACCTGAAGGGTACTTATACAAAACTGCTGAAAACACAAAAGGTAAAGGACAAAGATTTCGACATTGATAACTTTCTATATGTACTTCGTCCCTACCATAAAGGTGGTGAGTTCGATTTCCTTTTGAACGCGAGAGAGAACCTCGACATTTTAGAACAGCGGTTTGTGGTCATCGAGCTGGACAATATCAAAGATCACCCTATTTTATTTCCGGTCGTTACGCTGACGATCATGGAAATGGTGCTTTCCAAAATGCGGAAACTACCCGG
>Ga0247739_10000830_pt1 | contig 11075 bp, 6 predicted proteins | sample UWRJL058202B2_FD_180943 | JGI IMG/M metagenome (GOLD analysis project Ga0247739, IMG submission 180943) | Plant litter microbial communities from Arlington Agricultural Research Station in Wisconsin, United States - UWRJ-L058-202B-2 | ecosystem: Environmental > Terrestrial > Plant litter >... | reverse complement strand
ACCAATCACCAGCGCCCTCAGATGGGCGGCGTCCAGCGGCAGGGCGGTGCAGCCCTCGGGTCCCGCCGTCCCGGCCGCGAGCGAGGCCCGGCCGGCCAGCTGGCTGACCTCGCCGGTGAATTGACCCGCCGTCTGGGTGGTGATCGGCTTTTCGTGGCCCAGACCGTCGCGGCGCACGACCACGATCGACCCGCCAAGGATCAGCCACACAGGTGCATTGTGCTCGCCGATGTCAAAGACGGTCTCGCCTGCCGCAAAGGTCCGCCCGGCGTCGCTGGCGAACCGCGTGGCCGTAGCGATCTGGGCCGCGTCCAGCACCGGGAACATCTGATCCAGGCGGGTGTCGATCAGGCTCATGACGGCTTCCTGTGGTTCAGGCCGTCAGCCTAGCACGTCACGCCCCGATCAGCGCCCGGATCAGTGCGCCCCGGCGCGCACCGGCAGGACCCAACCGGGCCGGATGAAGTGGCAGGTATAGCCGTCCGGCAGCCGCTCCAGATAATCCTGATGCTCGGGCTCGGCTTCCCAGAAGGGTCCGGCCGCCTCGACTTCGGTCACGACCTTGCCGGGCCAGATGCCCGAGGCGTCGACATCGGCGATGGTGTCCAGCGCCACCTGCTTCTGTTCGTCCGAGGTGTAGAAGATCGCGGAGCGATAGCTGCGGCCCCGGTCGTTGCCCTGACGGTTCAGGGTCGAGGGATCGTGGATCTGGAAGAAAAACTCCAGCAGGCGACGGTAGGAGATCACCTTGGGATCGAACACGATCTCGATCGCCTCGGCATGGTCGCCGTGGTTGCGGTAGGTGGCGTTGGGCACGTCGCCGCCGGAATAGCCGACCCGGGTGTCGATCACGCCCGGATAGCGACGCAGCAGATCCTGGACGCCCCAGAAGCAGCCGCCGGCCAGGATCGCGGTTTCGGTTTCAGCCATGATGTCAGCTCCTTGTGGGGTTTCGCCCTCCAACATAGGCGCCCTTTCTGCGGGGAGAAGGGCCCGCATGCCGGTCTGTCAGAGGCCCCGCGCGGACCGTCCGTCGGATCATCGCTGGCAATTCCGGCAATCGTCCCCATCTGGGGACCATGGTCGCCGAGAGCGAACCGCCCCTTGGCGGTTGATCCGGTCCGGTTTGATCACCCTTCGAAACCTGTGCCCCATGACATGGCTCATCGAGCTGACCGTCGCGCGCGCCCGCGCGTCGGCCCTTCCCTCCGGTGACGGAGGGCGGCTCGCATGATCGGCTATCTGATCCTGGTCCACCGATATCCGGAGCAGTTCAAACGCCTGTTCCGGGCCATCCACGATCCCGCCAACCAGTATGTCGTCCACGTCGACCGCAACTCGGGCCCGGCGCTGGAACAGGACATCCGCGACTTCCTCGCCCCCTATCCCAATGCCGAAGTGATCGAGAGCCGGCGCGCCCTGTGGGGCGGCTACAGCCTGATCGACGCCGAGTTGCGCGGCATGGCCCGCCTGCTGGAGATGAGCGACGACTGGGAGGTCTTCATCAACCTCAGCGGCCAGGATTTCCCGCTCAAGTCCCAGGCGGACATCAAGGCCTTCCTGACCCTGAACCGGGGCAAGGAATTCATCCGCGCCCTCGACCAGCGCCAGATCCGGCCCGACACCCTCGCCCGCATCCAGAACGTCGCCTTCGAGCTGCGCGACCGGATTCTGCGCACCGTCGTTCGACGACCCTTCCTGCGCGGCGTCACACCCTACATCGGCACCCAGTGGATGATGGTCAGCCGCCGTTTCTGCCAGTTCGTCTGCCATGACCGTAAGGCGGACCGGTTCAAGGCCTTCTACCGGAACACCTTCATCGCCGATGAGGGCTTCTTCCAGACGGTGATGAAGAACACCGACCAGCATGGCCGCATGATCAATGACGACATGCGGATGATCGACTGGATCCCGGACGGCGACATCAAGCTGCGCCCCCGGACCTTCACCCTGGCCGACGCCCCGATGCTCAAGGCCAGCCCCGACCTGTTCGCACGCAAGTTCGACGCCGAGGTCGACGACGGCATCCTGACGCTTCTCGAAGACCGGGTCGCCGACGCCAGCGCCCCGCTGGACCCGCCCGCCGTCCTGGCCGCCTGACCATCCGCCGGCTCGGCCTCGCGTCGAGCCGGTTCAACATTCCGGGCACGACTTCGCGGCCGCCGGGGCGGTGATTTCAGCCAGCAATGTGATGGGAAGGAATGGTGGACGCGACAGGGATTGAACCTGTGACCCCCTCGATGTCAAAGCCCCCAGAGGCCATTTTCAGGCCGTTTCAGCCCACTTCGTTCTGTTCCAAAGTCATTTGTTTACAGCAACTTGGGTTGTTATCGGCCATTCCCGGTGTTTCAATGGACCGCTCTGATTTGCGCGCCGACTGACCCACTGCTGACCCACCAGAAGGGTCGGTCAGCCGGCGAGAGATCAGGTTCTAGAGCGGAGAGAACCATGACCACGGCTGCGATTTCGACTGACAGACAGATCGCTGGCCTTAAGCCAGGCGACAAACCGTATGAGGTGGCTGTCGATAGATGTCGGGGCCTCCGGGTGCGTGTGTTTCCTACCGGCGTGCGCCACTTCGAGTATCGGTACATGACCGACGCCGGCACGCGCCGGAGGCACAGGCTAGGACCATATCCAGGGCTTTCTCTGGCCGATGCTCGGGCCGCAGCGACGGCCTTGGCCGTCGGGGTCACCGCGGGTCAGGACCCGGCTGGCGAACGCGCCGCAGCCCGCGAGAGGGCGCGGACGGGAGACACGCTTTCGGAGTTGGCGGAAAGTTTCTGGAAAGCGTCCGCCAAAGGCCTGCACGGAGGGCGCAAACGCCCAAAACGACAGATCACGATCGAAAAAGAGCAGCAGTGGTGGCGCTGCCATATTGAGGCCGCCTTAGGGGGCCGGCGTATCGAAGAGCTTAAGCGCGCGGACATCAAGGTCTTCATGCGCGAACTCGCCACTGACAGCGGCTTGGCGCCCGCGAGTATTGGCGGCGTCGGCTCGCTGCTTCAGGCCGTGTTGGGCTTTGCGGTCGATGAAGAGCGTATTGATGCAAATCCGGCTACCGGACTTGCCCGTCCGCTCGCTCTGATATCGCGCGACAGACTGTTCAACGACGATGCTCTGAGGATCCTCTGGAGTGCCGCAACTGTGGCCTCGCAGCCGCGAAAGCCCGGCGAGCGTCCCGCGGACATCCATGCGCGGCTTCTACCTGAAATGGGACTGGCAATCCGCTTGCTCATGCTGACGCTCTCCCGGCGGAATGAGATTGCGGGTGCGAGATGGAAGGAGTTTGACCTCAACGCGCGACAATGGACGATCCCAAGCGAACGCGCCAAAGCCAAACACATCCACATTGTCCCTCTCACACCTGCTATGCTCGAGGTTCTGGAGATCGCGCGAATCCTTCACCCAAGAAGCGAGATGGTGTTTCCCGCTATGAAGGGGGACGGCGAACATCTGGACCCACACGCCCTCACCCGTGCGTTCTCTCGGATTTGCAAGCGGAACAAGCTTGAATCCGGATCCCCCCACGACGTCCGTAGGTCAGGGGCGACGACGCTGGTCGGCCGTTACGGAGTGAGCCGCCTCGTCGTGGGCATGCTGCTGGGACATACCGCCAAGGAAGGCGCTGCTGTCACAAGCATCTACGACCGCCATACCTATATGCCCGAGAAGCGCCGCGCCCTTGAGGAGTGGTCCCGACACCTCACAAACCTCGACCTGTCGTCTCCCATAGCCGATGCTGCAGCCACCCTCTCGGCGCGCCCCCAGTTGGTTGAAGATCTCGCGACCACAACTGACCAAACCCAGATCCTAGAGCGAGCGTCCCGTGATCCTCACTTTCGCAAAGCCTTGATTGAAGGCTTGCTCCAAGCGTCCATTTAATGAGTGGCACGCGATGTCGTGAAACACCGCATCCCTGGCACGCCCGTGACTATCAACTCCAGCGGCGCGCAGAAGGTCGCTGACAGGATCGGACTTTCGCCCTGCATCAAGGACCTCGACGCGGGGACACCTCAAGGTCGTCGCTTCATGCTCTGGCGCTACTCCAGTTTGTAGCGTCAGGTGAACATCTCCTGCTAGACAGTGGGTAGTCGTGACCTGAAGTTCCACCTTGCCCATTGCCCCACCCACCGCCGCCTACGGATCAACCCCGGCCGAACTGGCAGACGCCGAAGCGGTGCGCAGCGGCCTGCAGGATCTCCTGAAAGTCTGGAATCGGACGAGGGCGGCGACCGGCGGGTTCAACGCCCTCGCAGGCTTCGACTACCAGATCTCACAGGCATTGCTGGAGGTCATTCGGTCGGACGCTGCTGGCGGTGAGCTCGTCCTGATGGAGGTTCTGTCCGACATCCTGAAACAGGATGGTGGAGGCCTGATCGTCGCCCAGCTCAAGAAGACGCTCTCTTCGGCTGCGGTTTCCAAGGCGCTCGACGAGCTCTGGTCGATCGAAAACCTGGCCCGGTCCACCACGCCGGTCCTGAGGCCCAGACTTCGGTATCGCGTGCAGGGCGCGCGCGCTGAACTGCAGGACGTGAATGGGGCGATCGGACGGTGGAGGCCGAGTAGCGCCCATAACCCTGCCGAGTTGTCCGACTTCCTCTCCCGGGTGAGCGCGGACGTCTCGAGTGCGCCGCGCTTGGAGGCGGTCCGTCTTCTGATCCAGGAATTTGCGGATGACGCCGCCGCGGCCACTTTTGATCGATTCGCAGGCCTTCTTCTCAGGGCGGGACGTCCTCAGGGTGTCGCTGAAGCCATCGAAGCCCTGCGCGCGCATCTTCATGGTCTGAAGGCGACCCTGGGGCGGCGTGACTTCGATTTCCGAATCTGGGGAGCTTCTGACCACCCACCCTCTTTCATCGAGCTCGAAACCAACTCGAAAGCGGCTGTTCGTATCGGTGAGAGGCTGGAAATTCGCGACCTCATCGCCGGTCGGCTCAGCCGTCGTAGCGTTTACGACGCCATCCATCATGCCGCCGAGGACTGGCTCGCAGAAACCTCTGAGGGGGTCGATAAGGTGCCCTGCTTCTGGGTGGAGGGCCGGTCTGGCGCTGGCAAGAGTGCCGCCTTGTTGCATCTTCTCGCGATGCTTCACGCCAATGATCCCGAACGGGTGATCGTCTGGCTCGGGTCTCGACCCGAGCGCGTCGGGGAGGTTATCGCCAGATTCAGGGATCATGTGCTGGCCGGGCGACGCCTGATTATCGCGCTCGACGACCCTCTCGCTCCCGACAAGCAAAGCCAGTTCGCCCAGGCGATTCAGAAAGCGGGTGAAGAGTGGACAAGGCTCCATGGGCAAGGCGATCCCGATGTGTTGCAGACACCGGTCATCATCTGCTGCGGGCCAACGGAGCAACGCGAATACGGGTCTGAAGTGCTCTATGCCGAACTGGATATCCGGGCTTACCCGTTGCCCCGGGAGCGGCTCGAAGATCTTGAGGAGCTGGCGCACTGGTACGCCAAGCGTACTGGTCGCCCGGCTCCGGATCTTTCGGGGGACGTGCTTCTCGTCCAGCGGTTTTTTGAATGGAACAAGGGAGACATTCCGGATTTCGCACGGCGTTTCCGCGACAGGCTGAAAGGGTTCTCCAGACCCAACCAGACCACGACGGTGTTCGACATCGTGGCCCGCATCCTAGCCTTCGGACGGCTCTATTCTGACTACCCCGTCGTTGATATTGAGGTCGCCAGGGCCGGCGACGATCAACTCGCCCGGGATCTCGATCAACTTGCCGAGAATGACGATCACCTGACCTTCGAGGATGAAGGTGGCGGTGTACGTTTGACCCATCCCCATCTGGCGGACGCGATCTACAGGGAGTGGTTCGGCAAACCGGGGGACCGACCCTTCCGCAAGCGACACCTGGCCGACGGTTTGCGCGCTTCCTTGGGTAGGCAGGATGAACAGCCGGAGGTTCGCCTTGCGCCGCTCTGGGCGATTGCCCGTCTCGTGCGCTCCCCGATGGGCGCGGGCGCCTTGCCCGATGACGTCAGGGAGCGGACCACTCTTATCCGCGAGGAGCTTCTGGAGCTGCTTCCGGAGCTGTACGCTGAATGCCTGCCCGACCTGTTGCCGCTGTCGGATCTCTCTATCTGGCTTAATCTCGATCAGGATCTGGAACTCGATCTGTCGCCGTCTCCCAGGGCGCTGCTGCTCAAGGAACTAGCGGCGGCGCAAGAACCCACGACCGGTCTCCGCCTGACGTGCCGGTCGCTGCTTCACCACGGTGGCACGGCGGACGGGACGGGCACTATGGACACTGTGCTGGCGTTTCTTGAGCGTAGCGCCGACTGGCGCATCGAGGGGCATCCTTGGGTGGACTGGCCCTTCGCGGCCGTCGATTTCACGCGCTACGGGGGCGCGGCAGACCTTGTGGATACCGTTCTAAGGTTGATCGACAGCGTTCCCCAATGGCGAAATCTTCGTCGCGTGGTGTTGGCGCTGCAGCGTCGCGCTCCCAGAGCGGACGCGGAAGCGGCCACCTCCGCTTGGCTTTCAGCGACCGAAGCTCGTAGCCGTGACTGGGCGCCGGTCATCGAGACGGCGCTGCAGCACCGTCTGAGCCCGCCAAACCTCCACGACTTCGGCTATCGCTTTCTGGTAGAGAACCCTCGCCATGTCCGATGGGCTCAGGTTTGGGACGCGTTGCACCAAACCTTCATCGACGACCGGGTTCGACTGGATGCCCTAGCTCTGTCCTGGCTGAAAGTGGACATCGGCGTCGTGCCTGGGGCCGACCCCGACTCCAGCAGTCTGAGCCGTGTATTAAGCATTTCGCTGAGCAGCGCCTCTGGTGAGCACAAGGTTGAACTGACGCGTCTAGGTCTCAGCTGGTTGGAGGAAGCAAGCGATGAGGACCAGGGCTGGACCTACATCTGGTCAGCCCTCTGGACGCATGGGGATCTCGACAGCTCACTCAGGGAAGAGCTGAGGTCCAAGGCGCTGAATTGGCTGGACGTTCAGACCGGCCATTTTGGCTGGTCGTTTGTCTTCCACGCCCTTTACCATCGTCCCGAAGGTGTTGATCACGACGCCCTCATGACGGTCGGACGGCGGTGGGTGGTGGCTGCGCCAAATGGCCATTCAGGTTGGCCTTATGTCTGGGAAACCCTCTTCAAGGCTGGTTCCGAAGGCGAGCTGCGTCAGACCATGGCAGACGTGGGTCAGGCATGGCTGCTCAAAGCGGCGGATCAACCCGGTTGGTCGGCTGTGTGGTCGCTGATCTACGAAAATGAGCCCCGTCGGCGCGTCGCCATGCTCACTGTCGCCCGCGATTGGTTGAAGACGGCAGGGCCGGAACACCCATCTTGGCCTGTCATCGCCAAAACGTACTTTCCGCTCATGCGGGTAGCCGATCAAGATGATCGCATCTCGGCGGCGGCTTTCCGATGGCTGCGAACTCACAAGGAATCGACTAGCTGGGCGCCAATATTCTCAAGGAGCCTCCCCCTTTTGACGTCGGTGCAGAGGGAGGGCGTGACGGTGGATGCGGTAGCCCTCCTGCGCGGCAAAGGCCCCCGGTACAGTCCTCGCGTTCTCCAGGCGGTGCTGAGGGCGGGAACGAGCCCGTCAGACCGCCAGTCTCTTCTTCGGGACCTCGTTGAATGGCTACCGGAAAACCTCGACCACAGGGAGTGGACCACAGCGTGGCGCCTCGTCAGAAACGAAGGTGCTGCGCTCATCGACGAGACCCGTCTGTTCGATTTGGCGACAGCCTGGGCTGATGCCGGCGGAACCCGTTCTCCGTCTTGGCCCTATTTTTGGCCGTCTTGGCGGCATGCTCTCAGGGCCGCAGGAAAGGCATCCCTGATCAAGGAAAGAAGCGAGGTCGTTCTCACCTGGCTTTGTGAGACCAGCCCTAAGCATCCGACGTGGGCAAAGAACTGGCTGGCGTTCAAAACCGATCGGGCAGATCTCCGCAAAACGGCCGGGCTCATGGTCGCGGAGCGCGCATGGCTCCGTCTGGATGGACAGGAGTTCGACATCTGGGTCCAGGTCCTCGAAGCGCACATGCGCAAAACCGATGAGTGGCGATCGGACGCGGCTATTGTCGCCCGCGTTCGAAGGGAGCTGGATGTTTCTCAAAGCCGCAAGAGCTGGGCGACTGTTCTGAAGGCAGCCGTGGACTTGGCGGCATCTGAAGCCGACAAGACTGCTATTCTTTGCAAAGGCCTGGACTGGCTTGAAGCGAACCCGTCGAGTTCCCAGTGGTCGTACGTCCTGGGGGTTATGACTGCCAACACGCCACGAAAGTGCGAGATTGCCGATAAGGTAGTTCTTGCGGGTAACGCTTGGCTAGGATCACGCACTCCCCGACAGGGCGTTTGGCTTCAGGTACTCCAGAATGTGAGTCACCTTGCTCGAAGCCGCACGCTCCAAGACGATGAGACCGCCGTTCTTCTGCAGTGGTTTGAGAGCGATCCGACGTCGCGGACTGGCATCTCGATCTGGCGTCTCCTAGCCAAGGCGACATCGCGCGACATGCGGCGTCAGGCCAGCGCCCAAGCCTTCGCGTCCCTCCTGCGCACGCTCGGTGATTCAGACTTGATGCTGTCTCATGCCTGGTCAGACTTCATCGCCGTTTCGAAACCTTCCGATCACTCGCCGGAGATCGGCGCGATCGGCATGGCCTGGCTCTCCGGAGCCGGCCGTCGCCACAGTTCCTGGGCGTATGTTTTCCGCGACCTGTGGCGGTCCTGGCCAGCGCAGCGCCGGGACCTGCGCATTCTGGGCCAGGACTGGCTTCGCGACGGCGGCGCGACCAAGCCGAGAGCCGATATCGTGCAGACCCGCCTTTTCCGTGGGAAGGGCGCGAGCCAATAAAAAACCCCCGGGATCAAGTCCCGAGGGTCTATAGATGAGAGCGCCAGGCCCTCTCGTAAGCGCTAGGTGCGCGCCCGTCCGGTTACCCAAACAGGAAAGCGTTTTCGCTCTGCCGAGCGACTGTCGGCTAAATGCCTACGCCATCCGTCGCCGTCAAGTACGAAAGTCGGCGGCTGGTGACGACGTACGTATCCCGGCCGAGAACCAGCGAGTGACGTACTCGTTCCGTCGATCGCCGCGTACGATACCGGGTATCTCATCGGCCACCAATCGTGGCCCAAAGCGTGATCGCGGCTGTGACGAAGCCAAGGATGCTGATCGTCAGCTGAATCCACTCGGTTTTGTTGTCGGGTTTCATGTGCGTTCCTTTCGAACGCACCATCACGAGAGCGCGCCGCGAGCGATAGCGCCCTAGCGGAGCTAGGCTCGCGCCCGCGTCTGCAATTTCAGGGCATAGCGCCGTTAGGCTCCGTCGGAAGGCCTGCTCGTACCGCCTCGACTGCTATCGGATCTGGCCGCATGACGCCGTCAGGCCCCTTTGCGAACATCATGTGGATGGTCTTGGATACCGACCTCGCGTTCTTTCCGACAAGGACGCCGACCTTTTCGGCACAACGAGCGAGGACAATTCCAGGTATGTCGTCGATCACTGCGATCGCCTTGCGCCGGGTATTATCGCCGGTGCTGCGCGGCTTCTTGGACGCGATCCTGGCCTGCTCGCGACGGCCCTGTTGGCCCTCAGCGCGCCCAATTAGGTAACCAAACGCCATGGCCGCAGGGTTCGCGAGGTCATCCTCGGCCTTCCAGAGCGCTGCGGCGAGGCTCCGGACGTCTTCGTTGTCGTCCGCGAACTTCGCTATCCAATCGGTCTCGGAGATATCATCGACTTGATCTACCAGATCATCGATCCCGCAAATGCGCTCGAACCGCGTAATCAGGGCTCGACGGGCGTCCGCATAGTCGCCAAGCGCAATCGGCGTCATAACATCCGCCACGCCGGCGAAGAGCCAGCATCCCGGTGCCTCAATGACCTCGCCGTCCGGCCGAGTCACTGACAGGAAAACCAAGCGACGTTCTCGATGGTGAGGGTGGTCGAGCGCGGCGAACGCTGAAGCCGGTCGGCTGAAAGCTTCAACGCGGCTTACCGTCAACCGATCGCCTTCCCGCACGCGAAGGATAGGTGCGCCGCGCAGCTGTAGTCGCTGGATGTGCGAAGGAGCCGTCCAAGGCAGGGCCAGGGATGGTTCAACCTCGGTCGTCGGATAGTCGCCCAGTACGCCCAGCGGCTCCCATTCGTCGCGATCCAGCGCGGGATGGTTCAAGTCCAGATCGACGCCGTCGATCGTAAGGCGCTCTCCCAAGCGACACGCCAACAACAGCCTGTAATGTCGATAAAGATCGTCGGACTCTCGCTCCATCTATCTCTCCTCCACAAACATCGAACCGCGCCAGGTCGGGCCGGACAATCCCAGCTCACATGATACCTGGCGCGATCCGAGTCGCGACCCCAAGGCCGGCTGACAGGGCGCCATACCGCAAGCGCGGCTCGAAGCGCCACGCAGGATCTGACAGTTCGAAGATCTTCACGATTAAATCGATTGAAATAGGTGCGCCGACGAGCCGGCGAAAACGTCGATCCTTCTCCGGATAACAAAAGTCGGGGCTCGGACGGTGGCTCGCAAAGGGGTGCGGGTGTGGAATCCTCCGATGAAGGCGCTTATTGGAGATTAACCGCTTCCGGCGCTCGCAGGTGAGAGCTTCAACGGCCGACTTCGCGACGCTGCTGAACGAGACCCGTTCCGGTCCCTCACGCATGCCGTCTGGTGCTGGACGCCTGGCGGCGCGACTGAAACCAAAGCTGAAGTTAGGATGGTTGACGCCCAACGCCTACCCACAGGCGCTCACCGGACACAGCTGCCGGTGTGCTGCGCGGGTTGATGGCTGCTCAGACCGGCCTGTCGCCAACCCCACCACTTTCTGAAAAGAGGTCATGCATGCTCAATCAAAAAGCGCTTTGAACGAACCTTCCCGCGTTTGAACGCTTGAGGCCTTCTCTGGTATTTCAGGGTTCCCTGAAGCAACTTCGGCGAAATCGGCAGCGTTCCGTGAGGATGAAACTGCTCCCCTCGCTTTGCGCGCCCGCTTTCGCCCTGACGTTCGCTTTAGGCGCATGTTCCCCGGAGACTGAACCTCGTAGCAGTTCGCCGTCCCAACCGGCGGAAGAGATCCCGGCGTCCCCCACGGTCGCAGC
>Ga0247739_10000828_pt1 | contig 11077 bp, 5 predicted proteins | sample UWRJL058202B2_FD_180943 | JGI IMG/M metagenome (GOLD analysis project Ga0247739, IMG submission 180943) | Plant litter microbial communities from Arlington Agricultural Research Station in Wisconsin, United States - UWRJ-L058-202B-2 | ecosystem: Environmental > Terrestrial > Plant litter >... | reverse complement strand
CAGAAGAAAGTGAATCTTACCGGCGCTGTTACCCAGATCCAGTCAAAAGAACTTGAAAACAGGCCGTTAAATAATATGTCCCAGATTCTTCAGGGTATGGTTCCCAATTTAAATATTACGTTTGATACGGGCCGTCCGGGTCAGGGCGGTAAACTTAATATTCGCGGAGAAACTTCTATCAATGGCGGAAGTCCGCTGGTGCTGATTGATGGTATTCCCGGTGAAATAAACCGAATCAATCCCAATGACGTAGAATCGGTATCTGTACTTAAAGATGCAGCAGCTTCGGCCATTTATGGTGCACGCGGTGCTTTTGGAGTAATATTGGTAACAACCAAAACGGCAAAAAGTGGTAAGACAACTGTATCATACAGCAACAATTTTGCGTGGTCTTCTCCCACGGTAAGTACCGATTTTCTCACCACCGGATATGATCACGTACGCATCAACGATGAAGCTTTCAAGCGGTCAACAGGTAATACATACACCCGCTATTCGGATGAAGATTATGCCGAACTGGAAGCCCGTCGTTATGATAAAACAGAAAACCCGGCCCGTCCCTGGACTGTGGTCAAAAATATCAACGGAAAAGATATTTACAATTATTATGGAAATTACAACTGGTGGGATGCGATGTTTAACACCAGCGAACCTTCTAAACAGCATAACATTAATTTGTCGGGAGGAACCGACAAAATAAATTATTACCTGTCAGGATCTGTATTTGAAAAAGATGGTCTGATGAAAGTCAATAAGGATAAATTCACTTCTTATACTTTCCGAAGCAAAATCAATGCACAATTAACACCCTGGCTGAAAGTAAGCAATAATACGCAGTACTTTGATTCTAAATATAAATATCCCGGTTTAGAGTCAACCGGTAGCGCAAATCAAAATTTTGTGGCTGTTACGGTTCATGCGTTGCCAGCTTACGCACCACAAAATCCTGACGGAACTGCTACTTATAATACACTAAAAAACAATTATTCCATAGGTGACGGAATATTTGCAAACCTTATAAAAGGTGTAGCAGGCGGTGAAAAAAGAGAACACGAACTGACCACTATTAACTCCATCACGATTGATATTAACAAGCACTGGAATTTAGTTGCCAATCATTCCTATTCTTTTTATATCGCCGATGACTGGTACCGCTCAGCAGTGGCCCAGTATTCTATTCAGCCCGGTATACTCGCGAACGTACCCAATTTTAATACGGATCAGTTAAAGAAAACATTCTGGTTTGATCCTATGAATGTTACCAACGTTTTTTCCACTTACGGACAACAGTTTGGAAAACATAATATGGGTGCTACCGTGGGGATGAATTATGAAACAAAAAAACACCAGCGGTTATATGGTGCAAGAAAAAACCTGCTTTCCGAAAGTCTCAATGATCTCAACCTGGGAACCGGGGAACAATTAACAGAAGGAGATTCTTATAAATATGCTTTGTTCGGTGCATTCTTTCGTGCAAATTATGATTATGCAGGCAAATACCTGATAGAAGTAAATGGCCGTTACGACGGGACTTCACGTTTTGGGAGCGGCAGCAGATTCGGATTTTTTCCATCCGTTTCCGGTGCATGGCGTATAAGCGAAGAATCATTTTTCGAGCCGTTGCGTGATGTCGTCAACAATTTCAAAGTACGTGCGTCATACGGTACGTTAGGAAACCAGCTTCCTTCCAATACAAATTCGGCCAGCTTTTATCCATACATTTCTACCATGCCGACTGCTTTGTCAACATGGATTTCAGGGGGACAAAAATTGCAGTATGTCAACAGTCCAAGGCCCATCTCCACAGATCTGACCTGGGAAAAAGCGACTACTTCCAATTTAGGTATTGATATAGATCTCTTAAAAAACAGACTGAATATTTCTTTCGACACTTATGTAAGGAAAACGACTGATATGCTCGTTCCGGGCCAGGTGCTTCCAACTGTATTTGGTGCAACTGTTCCAACCAAAAATGCCGGTGATCTGCAAACGAAAGGGTTTGAAATTTCTGCCGGATGGAGAGATCAGTTTAAGCTGGCCGGGAAACCTTTTAGTTATAACGTATCTTTTATGCTTTCGGATTACGTATCGAAAATCACCAAATATAACAACCCAAATAAAATCCTGTCGAGTTATTATGAAGGACAAACAATGGGTGAAATGTGGGGATACAGTCTGGACGGTTATTTTAAAACTAATGAAGAAGCGCAGGCTTTTACAATTGATCAGTCATTGGTTAATGGCCGCCGTCTTAGTTCGGCCGGAGAGTGGGCCAAGTTACAGGCCGGAGACATCAAATTTCATGACCTGAACGGAGATGGGAAAATATCCAAAGGAGCCAATACCCTGGCCGATCACGGAGATTTACGTATCATCGGAAATTCCAATCCAAGGTTTAAATATGGTGTTAATTTTGGTGCTTCCTGGAATGGGTTTGATATGACTGGCCTTGTTCAGGGAATTATCCGGAAAAACTGGTATCCGGGTACAGATGCTGATAAGTTCTGGGGACCGTATTCACGACCCTATTTTTCCTTCATACCAAAAGATTTCGAATCTGACATCTGGACACCGGAAAATCCGGACGCATATTATCCTTTGTTAAGAGGTTATACTGCCCTGAATGCAGGAAATGATCTGAGTGAAAGAAATGATAAATACATTCAGAATGTAGGTTATTTGAGATTGAAAAATGTCGTGATCGGTTATACAATACCATCAAACGTGACAAAAAAGATCCGCATTCCAAGAGCCCGTATTTATGTAAGCGGAGAAAATCTGCTCACCTTCACGCCGTTGAGAAGCAAATACATAGATCCTGAACAGATAGACGGAGACGCTAATAATGGCCGGACATATCCTTTGTCCAAAACGTTTTCTGCCGGCCTTAACATCACTTTCTAAAACGATTTAAATCAATACTTTGATGAAAAAAATATTTTCTATACTTGCTTTGGCAATCGGCCTGGTGTCCTGTGATCTGGACCAGGTACCGCTGGATGCGATTTCGCCGGTTACATTTTTCAACACAGAAAATGACCTGCTTCTTTATACCAATTCCTTTTACAACATGCTGCCTTCCGCAGAGGATGTATACAATGAAGACGTTGATAATGTTGTGAAAAACAGTTTACGTGAAGAATTGCAGGGAACACGGATTGTGCCTACAAGCGGTGGCGGGTGGACATGGTCTGATCTTCGGAATATCAATTATTTTCTTGCTAATTCAGGTAAATGTCCCGATGCAGCCGCGGTCGCCAGATACAATGGTCTTGCCCGTTTTTTTCGTGCTTACTTTTATTTTAATATGGTAAAGCGTTTTGGTGATGTTCCGTGGTATTCCAAAACGATTGAAGTGGGTGATGAAGAAATGCTTACCAAAGCCCGTGATCCGAGAACGCTTGTGATGGATTCGGTAATGGCCGATGTGAATTATGCCATTGCCACACTGGGTACCGGACGCCAGGTCAACACGATTACTAAATGGACCGCTCTTGCATTGAAATCCAGGATCGGACTTTTTGAAGGAACATTTCGCAAATATCATAAGGAATTTAACCTGCCAAATTCAGAAAATTTTTTGGATGAAAGTATAGCAGCGTCCGACGAACTAATTAAATCAAGCGGTTATTCTATCTACACTGCCACGCCTGCTACTGCTTATTTAAAACTATTTTCATCGGATAACGCCATTGAAAGTGAGGTAATTCTGGCCCGGGATTTCAGTGATGCCCTGCAGGTTTATCACAACCTGAACTATTACACCATGACGGCTTCTTATGGGAAACCGGGATTAGAAAAAAAACTGGTCAATAGTTACCTGATGAAAGACGGAACACGTTTTACGGATAAACCGGGCTATCAAACGATGTCATTTTATGACGAAACACAAAACCGTGATCCACGCCTTTCCCAGACAATTAAAACACCTGGTTATACCCGGATAGGAGAAACCACTCCATTGGTTCCTGAATTTGGTGGTACAGTAACTGGTTATCAATTGATTAAATTTGTATCTGAACCTAAATGGGACACTTTTAACAAGGATATTACGGATATGCCTATTTTCCGTTATGCAGAAGTGCTGCTTAATTTTGCAGAAGCCAAAGCAGAAAAAGGAACACTGACACAGGCAGATCTGGATCGTTCGGTTAAACTGTTGCGTGACCGTGTGGGCATGCCTGCGATGGATCTTACTGCCTCCAATACCAATCCTGATCCTTATCTGGCTTCACAATATACTCAGATCAGTGGTAAAAATACCGGTGTTATTTTAGAGATCAGAAGAGAAAGGAGAATAGAACTGGTGATGGAAAATTTCTTCCGCTGGGATGATCTGCTACGCTGGAAAGAAGGGCAGTTGCTGACAAAACAATTCAAAGGCATGTATTTTCCAGGAACGGGAAGTTTTGATCTGGATAAAAACGGAAAAATTGACTTTGTTATTTACGAAGGTACCAAACCAGTTGTGGCCGGAGCACAAATACTGAAACTGGGAAGTGAAATAGTTTTGGAAAATGGCAATGCCGGTGGAAACATCGTCATCAATAACCATATCACAAAAAAATTCAATGAAGCCAAAGACTATTTGTATCCGATTCCAACACAGGAAATTTTGCTAAATCCAAAATTAGTCCAAAACCCAAACTGGTAAAAAAGCTGTTTTTAATAACCTATCCTAAACTCTTAACCGCATCTGCGGACCAATCTAAACTCTAAACTATTAACTCTTAATTCTTTTAAAAACATGCTTTCAGACAGAAGAGCTTTTCTTGAAAAAATGTCAATAGCCGGGGCTCTCAGCCTGCTTCCCTTTTCCTCCTCCGTGGCTGACGATCAGGCTCCTGTAAGTGCGGGAGATGAGAACCACTTTATAGCCGGACCATATCTTCAGAATATGGAAACCAATGAAGTGACGATTATGTGGATTACACATAAAAACTGTTTCAGCTGGGTAGAATATGGGTCGGGGAACAGTACAAATAAAAGAGGATTAGGCTATAATAATGGTCTTGTTGAAGCTAATAACAGAATTAATAAAATTACGCTTACTAACCTCAGTCCGGGCGCAGACCACAAGTACAAAATTATTTCCACCGAAATTACCGGATATAAAAACTCCAAAGTAGAATTTGGTGAAACGATCAGCAGTCCATATTACACTTTTAAAACGCCTGCTGAAAATGAGGAAGAATTTAAAATGATCGTGTTTAATGATATTCACGACCGCCCTCAGATTATTCCACAATTGCTTTATCGCCACGGTTATACCGGAAATGCCCGCGATTATGATTTTGTCGTTTTTAACGGTGACTGTTTCGATTGGGTCACAACAGAGATTCAAATGGTAGATCATTTGATAAAACCGGCGGTTGATATTTTTGCATCGGAAATCCCTTTTATCCTGACTCAGGGAAATCATGAATGCCGGGGTAGTTTTTCGAGGAATATTCCTCAGTATTATGCTTATCCTGAAAATAAATATTACTATGGTTTTACCCGCGGGCCGGTCCGGTTTTTAATCCTGGATTCGGGCGAGGATAAAACGGACGACAATGTGGAATACGGCGGCTTAACTGCTTTTGATCAATACAGGGAAACTCAAAAGAAATGGCTGGAAAAAGAGATAGAAAGCAGTGATTTTAAAAAGGCGGAGTTTCGTATTCTGTTAATTCACATATCGCCTTGGCATTCAGGAGACTGGCATGGAACAATGCATTGCCGGGAAGTTTTCGGGCCTTTATTGAATAAGGCAAAAATTGATCTTCAAATTTCCGGACACACGCACCGTTACATGACCCATGATGCGGATGCCACACATAATTTTCCGATTGTAATCGGAGGCGGCCCGCTGGAAGGAAAACGGACATTGATAAAACTACATGCAACCAAAAAAGAACTGGAACTTAAAATGGTCAGAGACGATGGTGAAGTGGTTGGAAAATATAAAATTCAAAGAAAGGGAAAAGTCTGAATGGTGTTTAAAATGATCATTGGAGTAAATCTTTTTTAGTGATTTGGCTAAATCCCGATTTTTCACTGTATGTGACTGGCAGGATTGTTTTAACTAAAAGTTTGTTCTGCAACAGTTTATCACACCTGGAATCCTCCTTTTTATGGAAACTTCCACGCCGTTTCTTTGTTACTTCTCTATATTGTTCGCAATTTTAGCAGCAACAACTATTTTGAAGACGCAAGGAAAGTTAATATTCTCTGTTCGTTTATACGATGCAATCGACAAATAAAACATTTTAAATCAACCAGTTACAATAAAAATTAATCCCGGCATTTACTCTGTCAAAGGCAGGTAAAAACGGAGTAATACATTATGGAAATAAACAAAGACACGAAATCAATTGGGAATATTGAGTTGGTTTTTCTAAAACCGGAAGATTACCTGGAGATCAAAGAAATGATGATAGAGACCTATTCCAGTATGGCAAATGCTTATTGGAAAGAACATCACATCAAAACACTGACCTCTATTTTTCATGAAGGCCAGGTAGGCATAAGAGTAGATAATGAGCTGGCCGGGTGTGCATTATCAATTATTGTGGATTATGATAAAGTTGATTCTAAACATACATATCGGGAAATAACAGGAAATTATAGTTTTAAAACCCACACAAACCAAGGAGATGTCCTATATGGGATTGATGTATTTATACGCCCCAAGTTTCGCGGCCTGCGGTTAGGAAGACGTTTGTATGATTACAGAAAAGAGCTTTGTGAAAAATTAAATTTAAAAGGAATTGTATTTGGTGGCCGCATCCCGAATTACCATCAATATTCAGATGTTATCTCCCCCAAAGAGTATATTGACAAGGTACGTAACAAGGACATACACGATCCTGTTTTAAATTTTCAATTGTCTAACGACTTTCACCCTGCCAGAATATTACAGGGTTATCTGGAAGGCGATAAAGATTCCAATGAATATGCTGTGCTACTGGAGTGGGATAATGTCTACTATGAGAAAATTTCAGATCAGGCTGCCTTTACAAAGTCCATTATCAGGTTAGGTTTGATACAATGGCAAATGAGGCTGTATAATGATTTCGATGAACTGATGCAGCAGGTTGAATATTTTGTGGACGCGGTATCGGGTTACAGATGTGATTTTGCTCTTTTTCCCGAGTTTTTCAACGCTCCCTTAATGTCGGATTATAACCATCTTGCAGAACCGGTTGCCATAAGAAAACTGGCAGAATACACAGAGAGAATTGTGAGCCGTTTTTCCGAACTTGCCATCTCCTACAATATCAATATCATTACAGGAAGTATGCCTGAAGTTGTTGATAACGTTCTCTACAATGTAGGTTATTTATGCAAAAGGGACGGAGGGATTGAACGATTTGAAAAGCTGCATGTAACTCCGGATGAAGCAAAAGTGTGGGGTATGCAGGGTGGAAATACCATAAAAACATTCGATACCGACTGCGGAAAAATAGGAATTCTTATTTGCTACGATGTTGAGTTTCCCGAATTAAGCCGCATTTTAGCCGATGAGGGAATGAATATTTTATTTGTGCCCTTTCTGACCGATACCCAAAATGGCTATTCAAGAGTAAGAAACTGCGCCCAGGCAAGAGCGATTGAAAATGAATGTTATGTTGCCATCGCCGGCAGTGTTGGCAACCTGCCGAAAGTTCACAACATGGATATTCAGTATGCCCAGTCAATGGTTTTTACGCCCTGCGATTTTTCATTTCCTACCAACGGAATAAAAGCCGAAGCAACGCCAAATACAGAAATGATTTTAATTGCTGACGTAGATATCGACATGTTAAGGGAATTAAATCAGTTTGGAAGTGTCCGGAATTTAAAAGACAGAAGAACCGATATTTATTCAATTATACGTAGAATAGAAGATCAAAGACAACTGGTGCCGGTGCCTGAAACGTTACTGAGCAAATAAGGACTAAATAGTTAACTAACTTCCGTAGTATACTATGGAATGATCACAGAGAAGCCGCGCTATAATGTTATTGGCGCGGCTTCTTTATAAAGGCAAGATCATTTTTCTTATTCGTTCCTTAATGATTCCACGGGGTTCATTATAGCTGCTTTCACGCTCTGGAAACTCACCGTTAGCAGCGCAACGACTACCGTTGCCAAAAGTGCCAGTAGAAATATTCCGGGATTGAGAGAAATCTTATACTCAAAATTCTTCAGCCAGCCGTTCATCACCCACCACGCAACAGGAGTAGACAGAATAAAAGCAATGCCAATTAATTGCAAAAACTCCCTGCTGAACAACCACAAAATACTACCGACACTGGCTCCCAGTACCTTGCGAACACCAACTTCTTTCGTTCGTTGTACTACCATAAACAAGACGAGTCCATATAAGCCCATACAGCCAATAAGCAAGGCTATACCGGTAAAAAAGTTGATTAGCCTACCCATTGTCTGCTCCTGCTTGTAGGCCTGCTGAATCTGGTCATCTACAAATGATGATTCAAAAAAACTATCAGCATACACCTGGTTATATACCTTTTCCAATTGACTCAATGCCCGGCTGTAATTGGCAGAACGAAGCTGAATATTAGCCGAGTAATAGCCACTGGCTAACGTAGTCAGAAATAGTGGATTAATTCGTTTTTTAAGGTCTGACTGATTGTAATCTTTTAAAACACCGACAATTTCCAGGGGTGCAAAACCACCTTTATGCAATAACTTGCCCACCACATCTGCCGGTTTGGTGAAGCCCAGTCGCTGCATGAATGTCTCATTAATGAGTGCTTCTCGGGCGGTGTCGGAAGGTTGCAGATTGCGTCCGGCTACTAATTTCAAATCATATAAGCCTACATAATCGGCATCGATCCAGGTCTGTTGCGGTCCAAATGGCTCATCCTCAGGTCGGGTGTCAAAGCGGACGGTTGTTTGGCTTGTCCATCCTGACTGCGGCGGCCCGCCCATCGAATAGCTGAACTCGCTTACATCGGGCAGGGCAGTAGCCAGGTTACGGAATGCACGCATTTTACCAAGATCCTGCGCCGGCAGGTTCGGCAGACTCACAGTCAGGATAGCCTCCTTTTTAAAGCCCAGGTCTTTTGTCTGAACGTAGCTCAGCTGATTGGCCACTACAATTAATCCGATAATTAGCATTTGTGAAATTGCGAACTGCGTTACAACCAATCCGCGCCTAAGAGAAAAACCACCAGCCTGCTGAGTAGTGAGCCGTCCTGCCAACGCTACTACCGGACGGAAACCCGCCACGACCAACGCCGGATATAAACCGGCCAGCAAAATGACCACTGCTACCAGAAGGGCTAACCACCCCAGTACCGATGGTGAAAAATAAAATGTAAACCGGAAAGGACCATGCAGGTAAGTATCTGCCAATGTCTGACCATACTGGAATATGCTCATCGCCAAAGCAAGGGCCGCTAGTACAATGAGTGTTGTTTCACCCATAAATTGCCAGAATAACTGCGTTTTTGTACTGCCCAATACTTTCCGGACTCCTACTTCCCGTGCCCGGTTAAGCGCCTGTGCTGTGGCAAGGTTCACAAAATTGATACTCGCCGTACCGATCAGTAGCAAGCCAATTAAAACCAGTGACAGCAATAACCCCTGGCTGACACCCCCATACTCAGCTGATAAGTGCATGGTGCTGAATGGTATTGCCGGGTAGGATGTTTCTTTAATTTTCTTAGGATTATATTTCTTAATGAACGGAAGTGACTGTCCTTTCCAGTCCGCGACCGTAAAGCGGTCATTGAACAGAGCGAAACAGTGGGTACTGCCGTTGGTGTTCTCAAAAGGCTGGTCTTCGGGACGGGAACCAAGTTGCTCTTTTAGTGAGCCCCATGAAGCCATGATTGAATAAGCCAGATCGGTATCATCACGGTAGTCGGCAAACACACCCACCACCCGGGCAGTAATGCGGGCATCGAGCAGGACGATCCGGCCTATAACATTGGTTGTAGTTCCGAAACATTTGCGGGCCATCTCAGCGCTCATTACAACAGTGCCCGGCTGGCGAAGATCGTCAGGTCCTCCTGCCAGCCAGGTGTAGTCGAAAATGCGGAAATAGGCTGGTTCAACAAACGCACCCTTGCTATTTTTGTCCTTAATTTTCTTATCAGCCTGTTTCGTTACGGGTACCGCTACCAATGGATCGTACCACTCTTCCAGCATCGCAATGCTTTCAATTTCAGGGTAATCATTATGGACAGCCTGGCCAAATGGATAGGGGATACCCTGTATGTTGAACTCACCGCTTTCCGATGTAAACCGGGATGTGAATTGATAGATCCGGTCGTAATTACTGTGGTGATGGTCGGTTTGGTAGTGAAACCGAACAAGTGCGAAAATCAGCAAGGCACAACCCATGCCAAGTGCTAATCCTGTAATGTTAATGAACGCGTAAGCCTGGTTCTTGCTAAGGTTACGCCAGGCGATTTTAATATAGTTTTGTAGCATATTTCTTGATCATCATGCTTGGGTTCAGGCCGGTTGGCTTCTTTTATCCCACTGGTTCAATTATCATACCAAAAACCTAAAAGCCGATTTAGAATGTGTGAGAGGCTATTTAACTGTGCAAACTGTACGATTTCGAACAATCCATGTCCGTTATTACAGCCACTCACTCATAAAAAACAGGATTTATGAACGGCCTGGTATTATAGCGCTGTTTTACTTAGCAGGATGAACAGAATTGGTCAGGAGGAAGAATTCCACTCATCAAAGATTATTTTTTTGATATACTGGTAACTGAAATTAAACCACAGAACTCACAATCATTACACGTGTTTTTTGCTTCTCCTCCAAACACAATACTGTCCCCGTCCATGACCTTATTCTGAGTCAAAAGTCTTGTAAATGTTGAGTCAGTACAAACCATTAACCCTGTTCCAAAGTACCCATGAAGCATGTAGGAAACGGGCTGATTATAGGTATTGAATTCTATTTTACCTGTCACGTTAGTAATAACAGCCTCTGCATCACTTCCACAGCCACAATTAATATTTTTTAGTTTTTTATCCCTGGTGCATCCATAAAGAATTAAAATACAGGCAGATATAACTATTTTCATAATGCAGCAGTGTCTCATAAAATGTCAGAAATT
>Ga0247739_10000827_pt1 | contig 11110 bp, 4 predicted proteins | sample UWRJL058202B2_FD_180943 | JGI IMG/M metagenome (GOLD analysis project Ga0247739, IMG submission 180943) | Plant litter microbial communities from Arlington Agricultural Research Station in Wisconsin, United States - UWRJ-L058-202B-2 | ecosystem: Environmental > Terrestrial > Plant litter >... | reverse complement strand
TTGCCAAGTGAGGTAAGCATTGCTATTTACATCCCGAAAAGTGACGCGTTCTTCGGTTATGAAACCGCCGTTGGCAATGGCCAGATCCAATGTGGTAGGATCACCAGCAAAACGAGGACCTGGCACAATGCGGGTGCGGCTATCGCTGTAAAAATCGCCGCCAATTTTGTAATCCAACTTTAAACGAGGGATAATATTATATGAAAAGCCCATGTTACCGACAAACCGAGCAAGATTGCTTTTCATCTGGCTGAAACGTGCTACGTATAACGGATTATCAATTGTGCCAGGAGCATATACTTTTTGGCTGCCATCGGGGTAAATATAATCTCGCACATCAAAAGTGGTGGTATGATAAGCTAAGGCCGTCATTACGCCTTTATCGCCGGCCGATGGCGCTACCGTTTTGGATGAAGTAAGGCTAGCCGAAGCATTTACACTGAATTTCTCCGACACTTGGTAGGTGCCTGCTAGCTTAAAAGTATAGCGATCGAAACCCGTATAATCCAATATGCCATCTTGGTTGAGGGCCGAAAAGGAACTGTAATAGGTGGCCTTGGCATTTCCTCCTTGTAAGGTTATCGAATTGTTCAACCGGCTTCCCGTAGTAAATGCTCTTTCAAAATTATTGTATACCGGATCGCTAGCCGTTACCGGAGGGCCGAAAGTTTGAAACTTGCTTCCCAGCGAGCCATCGAAATTCACGCTTACCCTACCTAGGGATCCTTCCCGATATTTGGTTTGTATTTCAGGATATTTGGTCAAAAAGTCTTCGCTCAAGGAACTGCTCACCGAAACATTTAGCCTACCGGAATTCCCTTTTTTTGTGGTGATGATCAACACGCCATTGGCAGCTTGCAACCCGTACAAAGCTGTGGCTCCAGCCCCTTTTAACACAGAAATAGATTCGATATCATCGGGATTGATATCCAGGCCACGATTGGCATACGAAAACTGGTCGTTGCTTGCTGCAGCTAAACCATTGCTACCAGAACTCGGAATCACGCTGCTTACCACTGTGCTATTGTTTACCGGCATACCGTCGATAATGATCAAGGGTTGGTTATTTGCTCCCGGACTTAACGATGAGATGCCCCGGATCAAGATGTCAGTACCAGCGCCTGCAGCACCACCCGTATTGGTGATATTAACGCCGCTCACTTTGCCCTGAAGCGCATTGATAAAACTGTTCTCCCTACCTTTTGATAGGTCGGCAGCATTCACTTCTTGCACATTATAACCCAAGGTTTTCTTGCGTTGTTTTACGCCGAAAGCCGCTGTAACCACTACTTCAGACAAGCTATTAGCACCACTGGTTAGCACTACGGTGTAAGCGCTAGTTTCCGTCAATACAGTTTCTTTGGTAATGAAACCCGCTGCAGAAATTACGAGTACTTTGTCCTTAGGATTGGCGGTTATGGTAAACTGTCCAACCGCATCTGCGGAGCTGCCACTGAAACTGCCTTTGAATACGATGCTGGCAAATGGAATAGGATTCCCCTTTTCATCTACTACCCTGCCGCTGATTTGTTTTACTTGACTAAACAATGCAAAAGGAATGACCAACAAAACAGTCATCCATGCACTAAGCAATGGTTTTCTCATGAGTTAGGTAGTTTTTTGTTTTGGTTTGATAGTAAGCGTAATCCTTATTCTATGTTAAAATAGATAGCTGAAAGTTATACAATGATTTTGGGATTAGCAGATAGTTGAATAGGATTTTTAAAGCTGCATAAAGAAATGAATCAAAAGCCAACTTACGTAAAACGTTGTTGGCTAATCCCTATCTTAAATCGCATAAAATTTATAGATATACAAGTTTTCCACCACACATTTATAGCTTATTAGTTTATTTAGAAAACATTAATCTAAAAACAGGTGTAAAAACGCCAACATGACCTTCATTCTTTAAACAAACTTATTTCGATATCTATTTAACCTATACTATTATTTCTTCATTAACAAACATGAACAGCACCGGACCTGACAAAGATTTTTTCAAGCATAAACATGCAACCAGTTTATATTATTGAAATACTTGCTCTCCATAAATCAAATTGCCTTGCTTATCGATGCCTTGTATAATAATTTTATATTTTTTGCTTATGTCGTTGTTAAAGAAATGAAACGAATACCTACCATCTTTTCTAGGCTTTAACGAACCACTGAAAAATAAAGTAAACCTGTTGTCCAGAACATCTTTGTTCAACTCGGGATCAAGAAAATAATCTGGTGAATAGTATTCTTTCAACACTGCATATCCTTCCTTTTCAACCTTCGTGTAAGTTTTATCGTAGGGGTTCTTTCCAATTACTGTTCCCTTTTTCGTATATATAGCAATTGCACCTTGCGAAGCGCCCAATGCAGCGGCCTCGTTTTTTAATACCTTGATAAAAGCAATGTCTTCGACCGCAATCGTATTCAATACATCCTTAGAAACATTGATTTCATTTAAATAATATGCAATACCATTCTCTTCCAATACAACGCCGGTTGCTTCATCAACATTGGCCCCGCCGCCCAATGAAGAGAAGCGATTGAAACTTACCGTCGGATCAAAAATATTACCCTCTACGGTAACCCCAGGAACGGTTTGCTGAATAACCTGCCAAACGTTTCTTGCAAATTTAAACTGGCTTGGATCGATTGATTTACCCATCAAAAATGGCCCCTCTGCATAAGCATTATTAAGAGAATCTTCTCTTGATAATTTTTTTGCTTTTACCGTTACATTGGCCAAAGCGGTTGATGTTTTATCCAGCGAGTCTTGAAAGAATAATTGCCTTTTTAAATAAACCGATAAATCGGTTTTAGTTTTGCTTACATCAAAACTATCCAAATTTACAGTTGGCTTACTGAATGAATAACTTAAGGAATCTATATAAGACGGATACAATTTTACATCCACAATAAAACTCTCTTTCTTTTTATTCGTTCCCATGTACGAAACACTTGCTTTTTTCATGAAATTCACATCACTCAACAGGAATTCGCCCTTATCTGTAATGCTTGCATCGGCCAGTAAAGAAGTGGAATCTTCTCCTTTAATTATAAAAGAAACGTTTCCTTCTTTTATGATTTGCTTGCTGTCGCTTTTTGTAACCAAGCCAGTAAAGACCATTGCAGATTCCACTGGATATTTTAATATAGGATATTCATTTTTTAAAATCTTGTTCCATGAATATCGCCTCCAACCTTGTGTCATCATCAGCAAGTCTAAATGACTGAGCCTGTCCGCACTTTTGTCAATAAAATAATATGCGGGCTTATATATTTCTCCTAGCAAATCGGATGTAAGTAATAAGGAAGAAGCAAGATGGTCATCATAAGTTCTTGTACTGTCCAAGGATGCGTTGGTAACGACGCAAGAAAGAGAAGTTTGTAGCGATGTTGGAAGTTTGAAATAAACTTGATTTCGCTTTCTCGCTTTTGTAACTACGGTATCCCATTGTATCGAAGGTTTATCAACTTGATAATTTTCTACAAAAACCAATCTTTCAACCAAAGGCATATTGTTGACATCAAATACAGTGACTTGCATAATTCCGCCCGGAAGGTTCTTCTTATTTATGGATACCACCGATTGTCCCTCATCTAAATTTATATTGGCTTTAAATGCTACTTGATAATTCATTTGAGCAACAACTTTTAGATTGTTGTATTTGTCCTTGTTTTTCTCCGCTCTATTGATGGTGAGGAACATTCGATTGGAATTTTTATTGTCCACAATCAATGCGATGCCCTCATCTTTTGAGGTGGGCAAAAGATATTGTTGCTCGGCATTGTTTACTGCATCGAAATGAGCTGCGTACTTTTGACCTGAAGCAGCAGGAAGCGTGAACACACCCATGCCATCATGAACTGTTTCAAAGTCAACTATCCTTTTATTCGAAGCATCTGTAATAAATCCTTTTGCAGCAATTGGCAATCCACTGCCATCTACAATTTTAAAAGCGACATGATTATCTACTCCTGCGATTAATTCACCTCCTTCGGGGAAAAACCCAACTTTAATTGGCAACGGTTTAGATACTTTTTTATTCGGGCTATAATCGTTGTTGTATATGTAAATATTTTTTTTACATATATAATCTGAAAAGTTTAGCATCCACAGAGAATAAGCGTTGACTGAATAGTTGCCACTAGGTAGGTTTTTGGGGATATCCATAGCTGGAATTGTACTGCTCAAGCTATCCAATTTATACATTTTTTTTTGCATAACAGTTCCCGACTCGTTTACCAAGTTCACATAAATAATCCGGCTTAAGTACGAAGGCGTTCCAGAATAGATACACCAAGCTTTCATCCAAATTGTTTCGCCAGAGATATACCTAGTTCTATCAGTTTGCAAAAAGACTTTTTCTTGTGGATAATTCTCATAGAAATAATGCAAGGACGAATCTGGCACTACAAGCTTACTAGGTTGGGCATCTACTTGATAAATATGAAAAATAAAAACCGAAAAACACAACAATAATTTCATATCAATAAAATTTGAATGATATTTTAAAAAACACAACTACTATATAACCATAAAGTTATCGCATCTGCGACATTTTCTCTGAATCAATTATACGATAATAAAAAAAGCCTTTAAGGGCAAATTAACTTGCGGCTTAAAGGCTTCCAATAATAACATTGTGATTCTATTTATTATATGCAAATGATATACGTGGGCTTCTTATATCTGGGCTGTCCACGCCCATGTAGCCCCGGGCATAAATTGTAAAAACACGTTGATTGGCTACTGAACTTGCACTGGTATACCGTGAGCCTCCTTTTAACAAGCCTACAGAATCGGCCAGATGTAGATTCCAAGTAAGTGAATTTCCGGCAGGTAATTTAAAGAGCTCAGTTGAGGATTTAAATGCAACTGCACTAGCTACCTTGGTGGTGCCAAAATACAAATCTATCGGAGTTGAATTGGGTATCAAATTAATGAATCTAAATTGTACAAAACCAGAATCAGGTTTACTAGAAGCATCGGTAGTGATGATTCCTAAAGTTTTTGCTGCAGTATCGGTAAAATGTACTGTTTGATAAGTATTGGCCACTAATTTATATACAGCTTTGTGTAATAAAACAGAATCAATGTTAGTATTCAAAAATGGGATGCTTAAACTAATGGTATCGTCCCCAGGTCTTACTGCCAAGTAATCCGAAAACGTGTTGCCTCCTGTATTCAATCCCCCACCTGGATACGGGGTTGAGTAAGTAATTACGCTGCTTACTTTTTCTCCATTTATCTTGATGATTACGCCAGGATTCTTAAGATAGGGGCATGAATAGTTGATTTTTACCAAGGCTTGACCATCTATATATTCGAACGGCGCAGAAGTCAATGTATTTTTTTTGCAACTCCAAAACACAACACCTATTGAGGCTATCAGACATATACACATATATATTTTTCTCATTACTAAACATTTAATTGATTATGAAATTCACCCTGCGTTGTTATGGTTTACTAAACCACATTTCTTCAGTTTGATAAGTATTTTTGAGTGCACCTATCCTCTCAAGTTCTGAATAGTTATAAGTAAACTCAGAGGTGTAATGTGGTCTTACCCTGTAAACAGGCTTGTTTACATTGAGGTTATACAATGGCGTAGGCAGTGCAAATGTGGTATAAACCTGAGCTCCGGTTGCAGGATCTGGGTCTATGTAATGGTATCTTCTCAAATCTACCCAAGTTTCAAAGAAACCCCATCCCCAAAGCGCTATATATTTTTGAAGCATGATATCTGATAACGTCAAAGTTGCGGGTGTTTGCTTAACACTTGGGCCAGTAAGATATTTAGTTCTGGCAGCAGCAGAAACGGGAGCAGAAGAATACAAATTCAACGCACCTCTTATGCTGCTGTAACTTCTGTTTATAAAATCAAAATGACCGTTGATGCCATTTTTGTAAGCATCCAAAGCCAAGGTTTTATTTCCTTTTTTATAGGCCGCTTCAGCTTTGATAAATTGTATTTCAGCATAGGTCATAACAGGAAATATGGCCTTGTTTTGAAATAAATATTTACCCGCTTGGATTGCAAAATTGCCTGTTCCAGGGTTTACGTGAATGCTGTCTCCATAGGCGAGGGCTACCTTTTTTCTTGCATTGTTATAATTGGTTAACGCAGTGCCCGATGTAGGTGGAAGACCGTTTACGAAATATGATGATGGAGCGCCCAAAGCATAATATTGATCCCCTACACCAGGATCTACACCTCTGAAACCACCATTTCCATTGGTTGTATCGTTTGATGCAGACAACATATACGCCATGCGTGGATCACGGTTGTTGATAGTGCTGTTACCAACCAACGCAGTGCCATCGAGCAAACGAACAATGAAATTGCTCTGACGCAAAAGTTCCATATTGCCTCTATAGGTTCCAAAGTAATTGGAGTTGGCGTTTACTGTGGCATCGAAGGGAACCCCGAAATCATCAGCGACGCTAGCCATTGAATTATCGCAAAATTTAATAACAGAATCTGCGTTATATGTTGCTTTGTTGGTTAAATGATGCCAGTTCCTTGCTAGGATGCCGTATACGAATTTTTTCCATTTGGACACATCTCCATTAAATGACATATCTCCTTTGCTCAATGTTATTTTTGATGGGTTTGCCAACGCCTGATCTAGATATTTCAAGGCTTCTCTGCATAGGGAATCCACACCTTTGTAAACGGTTTCTTGAGAATCGTATTTGAACGTAAATAGGTTCTCATTATAGGCTTGGTTGAATGGAATATCTGAATTATAATCGGTAGTATGTTGATAAGACCAAGCCTTAATGGCCAATGCAGCACCAACATAATCCGGCTGGTTCAACTTGATGCTATTATCAATAATATAATTAAGATTATTTCCTGACAAATAGGTCAACGTCCATGTTGCAGCCATCGTAGCACCACTCCAAGTATACCCTTGTTGATCATAAACATTTGCATTGGCGCTACTTCCGGTAAGCCAGTTCTGCACATATTTGGCTACGTACAAACCACCATCCGATTGGAGAGCGGTAGGAATAGCGGCTAAACAAGATGGCATTACGGAACTACTGGATGGCTGTTGCGTAGTATCGGGATCACTGTTGATATCCAGATATTTTTTGCAGCCAGGAGCAGCTATTAAACTGACCGCTATAAAATATATAAAAAGTTTATTTTTCATGTTGTATTGTTTAGCGGTTAGAAAGTAAGTTGTACTCCAAAAGTGATGGCCCGTGGATTTGGAATTGCCCCATAATCGATTCCAGCACCGCCATAACCTTTGGTGTTGGATGAGTTCAATGCGTTTACATTAGGGTCCATTCCCGAATAGTTGGTAATCATGAAAAGGTCTGTTGCAGTAACGTATACACCAGCACTTTTGAAAACCTTTTGGCGCTTAAGTAGTTTGGGGGACAATTGATATCCTAATGTAATGTCCCTCATCCTAACCCAATCCACATTTTCGATAAAGTCGGATTCGGTCAAAATTCCGTTGTAATAATTACTTCTGAAATATGGATTGATTGCGATAGTATTTACCGAAGGCTTGTCGCTATTTTCCAAACCATCTTTAAATACGCCTGTTATTACCCTAGCTTGCTCTCTATCTAAAGTGTTTACACTGGAACCATTAATCATCATCATCATTTCATTCGCATTGAACACGTCCCCACCCTTACGGATATCAAGGTTGAATGCCAAAGTGAAGTTTTTGTAGGACAATGTATTTATGACCCCAAATTTATAATCCGGTTGCCTATCGCCGATTGGCACCAATGCAGTAAGAGATGGAATCGGAAAACCAGTAGTTGGAGATATCAATAATTGACCTTTGTTGTTACGTTCATAGTTGTTTCCTGAAAGGTTACCTAATGATAAACCAACTGCCGCAGAGGAGCGAACGTTTCCAAAGACCCATGTATCAGAATCATAATATACTGGCAAGCCACCTGGAAGTGCTTCGATAATAGATCTTGCTTTATCAAAGTTCACAATGGTATTCCAAGTAAAGTTTTTGCTTTTTACAATGTCTGCTGTCAGCTGTACTTCCCATCCTTTTGAAGACAATACGCCTCCATTAAAATACCGTAAAATATAACCGGTAGCATAACTGATCCTATTAGCAATGATGTTGTCGGTTACTTTATTGTTGAAATAAGCAACGTCTACACCTATCCTGTTTTTAAAGAATTTCAACTCGCCACCCACTTCGAAATTTTTAGCAAATTCTGGTTTAAGGTTGAAATTGTTTCCGGTAACACCAAGGGCAAATCCGCCACCGGTTGAAGTAACGCTTCCAAATGAATTGTCGATAACGTAAGGATTGATAGGACCCTTTCCAGTGGATGCATACGAACCCCTAAGCTTGGCATAACTCAACCACGTTTTTGTGGACTCCATGAATTTCAAATCAGACAGTATGAAACTTCCGGAAATAGATCCATAATTGAAGAATGGCTGAAGATCTTTAAACTTAGACATCAATGTTGATACACCTTCACGGGTACCGGTCAAGGTTACATATAGCAAATTATCAAATCCAAAAGTATAACCTCCATAAAAGCGGACCTTACGTATTTCACGTTGGCTCAACGAAGCAATCCTCGACACTGGATCGGTATTGTTCATGGATATGAAATCTGCCTCATAAAATCTCTCGCCCCTTTGTGAGTTAAGGGTACTTTCATTGTTTTCAAAAAAGGCACCGGCATACAAGCTATTTGTAAATTTATTGGCAATCGTTTTATTATAATTCAAACGGAATGTTCCGTTTAAACCAGTGAATGCTTGTTCATATGTTGATAAATAACCACCCAACGTAAAAGCTTCCCTAGAGTAAGGATGATATGCCATCGTTCCAAGAGTGGTGAAATTGTTAACACCCAAAATCGCATTGGCTGTAAAATTTTTGGCTAATGTTCCAGTGATATTGACGTTACCTGTAAGGTTATTTGTTTTGTCCTGTGAAGTGTTTTTGTTTACATCCCAAAAAGGACTATTCAATTCCGTTGCATATGATACATTTCTAAGAATTTTTCTTGTACCATCTACATTGATATAATCACGAGCATCGATATCTGCAGGGTAAGTCATCAAGTTCGTGTAAAAGCTACCCCCGCTTTTGGTTGCTTTTTGATTGGAGGAATTGATATAAGCCCAAGTGGTGCTTAATTTTACTTTTTTATGCAATTGGGCAGAAGCCGTAAACCTGAAATTGTACCTCGTCAAATTTGTATTCGGAACCACTCCCGAGTTATCAAGATAACCAGCCGTTAATCTATAATTCAATTCGTTCGATCCAGCTTCCATTGAAACATTGTGCTGCTGACTGAAAGATTTCACGAAGAAATTATGGATGTTATCGTATAAAACAGTTCCTTCTGCATATTCAGGCCCAAAAAACGAATATCCATATGCACCATAGGCAGTAGGATCGTAAGCACCGTTTGCGCCTCTGCTATATTTGGTTTGTACTTTCGGGAACCGATAAACCTCAGCAATAGACAGTGCATTGGAATAAGTTATTTTTGTGCGTCCATTTCCCCCTTTTTTGGTTGTGATGATAATTGCACCTGCAGCACCGTCCGAGCCATACATGGCAGTTGCTTCTGGCCCTTTTAATATCGTAACACTTTCAATATCATCGGGATTCATATCCGCCAAACGGTTGGTGTAGTCACTGTTTCTGTTTGCAAGAGCCAAATTGCCTGCTCCAGAAGCTGCCGTAGTAATAGAAGCGCTGTTCAAATCATTTTGATCTACAGATACATCCGCCATTGGCATACCATCAACCACAAACAATGGCTGATTATTACCCCCGATGGAAGTACCGCCACGCAACATTATTTGTGCACTTGCACCAGGCAATCCAGATGTAGAAGTAACCGTTAAACCAGGTACACGGCCAGCCAAAGCATTTAAAAAGTTGCTACGATGCGTTTGGGCTATGTCTTCGCCTTTTACTACCGGCGCTTGGTAAGATAATTCTCGCTTATTCTTATTTTGACCGTATCCAGTAACCACAACGTCGTTTAGTGATTCATTGTTTGCTACAAGTTTCACGTTAAAAATTCGGCTCGCCGTTATTGCTACTTCTTTAGTTACATAACCTACGTACGAAATTTTTAATGATTGACCTGTACTCCCTTTAATCGAGTAATAACCGGCAGTATTAGTTGATGTTCGGGTGCCAGTTGTAATATTTGTTACAGTAACACCGTAAAGAGGAGAATTGTCATCGTCTGCCAGTACGGTGCCAGATACTTGGCTTTCCTGACACCACCCTGTGGTACACCACAGCAGTAGACACGATGTAATAAGTAGCTTGAAATACTTCATCATTTGCAGTTTTTGGTTTAGAATTTGGCTGTAAGTGTGACAGTGAAATGACAATTATTGCTGCCTGAATGTAACATTTATATTCCCTTATTCAAGAATTTGGTGTCAAACCCTGCAAAAAACCGCAATTAGAGTAGTCATCTTTTTTCACAATTTAATAAAGCAATGTTAATTTTTTTTTACCAAATTGTAAAAATTATTTGTTGTTTACAGCACATAATAAAAAAAATGGGAGAAATCTGCTGTAAATACCCAAAAACCGCAAAAAGTTGCAAACAATTTATAATACTTCTACATTTTTATTAGTATAGGGCTTCAACCTTTCATCTTCCGCATCCAGTTCTGTAATCAAAACATCCACTTCTTCTATCGCACAAACTTTCAAGCGTTGTACAGAATTGAGTTTTTCCGAAATGGCGAGCGATACTACTTTCTTGGAAGCCCTAATCATAGCTTGCTTTACTTCTATTACTTCCCATTCTAAATCGGTTATTCCTTCTTCCGCGTCGATGCTGTTGGTTCCTAAAAAGCAGATATCGGCCCTTATTTGTCCTAAGCGCTGTACCACTTCTGCGCCTACGGCTAACTGTGCGCTCTTTAGAAGTTTGTTGCCAATAAAAATGACTTCGCTCCCAGGATGGTTCATGAGCTCCAGCGCTATGGGAATGCTTACCGTAATAAAGGTGGCATTAAGGTTTGGAGGCAAGGTTTTTACAAGTTCTCGGATAGTAGTGCCGCCAGATAATAAAACGAACATGCCGTCGGTAATAAGACTAGCCGCTTTTTGG
>Ga0247739_10000826_pt1 | contig 11110 bp, 10 predicted proteins | sample UWRJL058202B2_FD_180943 | JGI IMG/M metagenome (GOLD analysis project Ga0247739, IMG submission 180943) | Plant litter microbial communities from Arlington Agricultural Research Station in Wisconsin, United States - UWRJ-L058-202B-2 | ecosystem: Environmental > Terrestrial > Plant litter >... | reverse complement strand
AATATGAAAATAAAAATTGATGACCTGACAGGGCCTGAAATTATTGGTTTATTGCAGGAGCATTTAAATGACATGTATCTAACGTCGCCTCCGGAGAGTATACATGCACTTGATCTCGATGGACTTCGTCAGCCTGACATTACTTTTTGGACTGTATGGGAAGATGATTCGCTCGCAGGTTGCGGGGCCTTAAAAGAATTAAGCCCGGTTCTCGCCGAAATAAAATCTATGCGCACATCACAAGCGTTTCGTCGTAAAGGCTTTGCCGCGTTAATGTTGCAGCATATTCTCAATCAGGCTAAAGCTAGAAAATACACCAGGCTTAATTTAGAAACCGGTTCGATGGCCTATTTTGCACCTGCAAGAAAATTGTACGAGTCTTTCGGTTTCGAATATTGTTCTCCGTTCGCAGATTACACTGAAGATCCGAACAGCGTATTTATGACCAAAATAATAACTGGCTAAGGCTTAAGAAGCGGAGCGCAAAGTATGAATTTTATATTCAATATTATTGAAAAATTTTTATTCGGTGCTTTGCTATTATTATTTTTTCAAGTTCCTATTCTGGCTGATCATTACCTTCAATTTGTAAGTGGCTATTACGAAGCAACCAGCAAACAAGTTGAGGGTTACAAGCAAAACGCAGCGCAGCATCAATACGCTGATGTTTATGCAATGATTGATGATCTCGCTGCCAATTCCAACTCGGTTGTGCGCACTGATGCCGAACAAAAAAAGCAAACCATGCGTGAATATGAAGAATTAAAATTAACCATTGCTTCGCTCAAAAATGGAAATATTTTTGAGCGAAGCTGGTTTATGTTTAATCCTGCGCGCTGGGAGACTTTAAAGAAAGTCGGCGAAAATTTTAAACCTGGCATACCACTCGGTTTGCACGACATTATTTTTAGTGTTCTCACGGCTTTGATTTTAAGCGCCGTTATTATCTGGCCATTTAGATTCTTATTTAGAAGAAAAACAGTAGATACAAATTGGCACAGGGCACATCGATAACCATTTTCTAAAATTATCTTATCCTTTCTTATGATTATCGGCTCCATGTACTGTTTTCTTTTTAAGTTTCGTCAGTAAGGTGCTTAAAATTATCAATCCCAGCGCAATCAGTGCTCCTAAAAATTCGCGACACTCTTCAATGTAAGGCTTTTCAGAATTCATACCTTGCATCAAAGGTTCTTTTGCCATGTTTTGAAAATATTGGTAAGCGCCTGGTGCGCTAATCACAAGTTCAATCATGCATGCAATTACAGCTAGCAAAAATAAGGGGCGATAAAACCTATTAAATAAAAGCAGAGTAGGAACTGCGGCGCATAAGATGTAAAAGCTAACCCACACCAATGGATCTGGATCGTTAAATTGCAAACTAGCGAACGCTAATAAAGTGACACTGAAAAGAAAATTAACTATCTTGATTATGTAAATCATTAAATAACCCCTAAAAAAGATGCGGTAAATTATTTTTCTTAAATGGTTTCACTATTTGCTCAGTATTTATTCTCTCTCTACAACCATTGTAACGCATTAATTTTAAGGGAAAATATGGCGCGCTATCAAAAATGAGTAGGCGAAAAAAATTTTGAAAGATTAGGGTGAGGATTTTCAATATTGCCGATTAGCGTGTTCAACTCATTACGGATCTCTGCAACATTAGTAAGTTCTTCGAAAAGCTCATTTAAACCATCGGCACTTGCAAGCCCCACAATAACCCCTAAAACTGAGCCACGGTGACAGTTTTCTCCGCCAAGATTGGTGTTAATCAGCAAAGCATGTTTGGGAATATCGCAATATTTATACGCCAAATATAAAAGACTTGGCCAAGAATCTTCGATGTAACAGGCTTTAGAGAAAACTCTACCTACTACTTCATTGTCGGTAAGATTTTTTTGCATTAGTTTTTCTAAATCTACGCCAACTGATTTTTTGGCGATCTTTGCAATATATTTTTTTGCATCTTCTTCTGTATCGCGAAATAAGAGTGCATCAATTAACTCAATATAGGCGTGGCAAATTTTCTCTAATTTCTTATCAGGATGTGTAAGATATAAATGCTCGCTACAAAGCGCCTGCACTCTTGATAATGAACGATCAATTAAAAGTTCTGCAATTGCTATAGGCGCTACTGTGACTAATCCGCCCACCGACGCTGTATCGTGAGTCACTGATCCGCATTTGCGTGGCGAAAATCCTTTGGTGAGGTTTGCGAAAAAACCACGGTGATAAGATTCTGCATAAGTATCTGGGTGCAGCGGTGTGTCTGCGGTCATAAATGTAATGTAGTTTTCTAAAAAAGAATCTACATTATAGCGTCCATTATTTGCACTAAGAGTGCGAACCACCAGGCGAGCGCAATGTGCGTTAAGCGTGTTTTCACCCGCCGCTAGACCCTGATGATAATGTTGTTTTGCTATGCCCCAAAATTTTCGCTTACCTTTTAAAATAATATCTCCTACGATTTCATTTCCTTGCGTAGCTTTTTGTATTCCGCGCCCACCAGTGTTGGTTGAATGTAAATTCATAATTGATGATGGGTGAATAGCGGGTGCATCCTCAAATTTTTTTATGCCGCCGGGGAAGGCTTTTATGATGTCCAGCGGGTTGTAATACCAATGCACCGGCATAGATAAAGCATCAGCTACATAAGTGAGTTTTAGTGCTGCAATTGCGCGCTCTATAAACATGGAGTTTTGCGAGCTAATCATGATCATAAAAATATTCACATTTTAATGAGGTAAGTTTTCTATCTGTAGCAGTAAGATTAATTCTTTTGTAGTACGAATAATGGCTCTGTTTGGATTATCAAAAAACTGAACATTGAAAGCAAATCATGTGAGCTGGATTGATGTTGTGGGCTATAGGAATATTTACTACAAAATCTCAGGTGTGAGCGAATATGCGTTGTGTTGCGTACAAATCTGACTAGTCGTTAATGGAAATAGTTATGAAACAATTTTTAGTGGTAGGTGGATCATCAGGTATTGGTTTATCAATAACGCAGGCGCTTGTGCGGCAAGGTCATGGGGTGCAGGTTTGGGCGCGTAATCTCGCAACCATTGAGGGAGCACAGGTAATTGTTAATGATGTGACGAGCGATCTAAATTTGGATCTTTTGCCGGACATTTTGAATGGCGTTATTTATTGTCCTGGAACTATCACCTTAAAGCCGTTTCATCGACTAACGGCTGAAGACTTCGCGCGCGATTGGCAAATTAATGTTATGGGAGCGGTAGCCACGTTGCAGGCTGTGTTGCCGAGGTTAAAGAAGGCTGAGCAAGCAAGTGTTGTTCTATTTAGTACTGTAGCGGTTAGTTTGGGAATGCCGTTCCATGCGAGTATTGCTAGCGCTAAAGGGGCGGTTGAAGCTTTAACAAAGTCCTTGGCCGCAGAGTGGGCTCCTAATATTAGAGTCAACGCTATTGCACCATCGCTCACGCATACTCATTTGGCTGAAAAATTGTTATCGAGTGAGGAGAAAATTGAGGCTGCGGCTAAGCGCCATCCACTGCAGAAAATTGGTTCGCCAGAGGACATGGCCGCAATGGCGATTTTTTTACTCGGCGCTGAGTCCCAATGGATGACGGGTCAGGTTATGCATATTGATGGCGGTTTATCGTCTGTGAAAATTTAATTTATTCGGTTTTCTAGCTTTAACATTTCGGCTTTATCGTGGTTGTGTCTGGATATGAATGTAGGAGTTCAAAAAAGCTTGGCGTAATTCAGAATCTAATTGCCTTCATCAAGGTGCTACTGCTAAAAATTGACCCGTTAAAAACGTTGTTCCACTTATTACCCCAACGCTGTGCGAAGGAAAAACTTCGCGCAATTCAATAGCGGCATTCCGATTAACCAAACGAACTTGATGTTGGTCGTAAGTTGTTTCAGAACCCTGAACAATCATTTGATAAAGTGCGAGTGTATCGCCGGTACGTAAACCGTTGTTGGCACCGCCCTGTAATAAAATTTGGGTTTGTCCTGCACGCGAATCGATTTGGGCTATGTAAGGTTGACATTGAATAACCTGACCAACTTCTCTGGACGCAAATTTCACAAGTTCTTTGATCTGTTGGCCGTAATCACTTTTCCAAAACAAAGGCGTGCCGAATCCTACGTTTTTTGCAATTCCCCAAACGCCATAAGTGTCATAGCGTTTGCTGAATAATGTCTGGCCTGTAAAACCATCACGCAAGTTCACTTGGAAGCTAAATAGTCTGTCGCGTTTGTCGAAACCGTTTTTCATTCCAATGGAATCAAAAGTCCCATTTATAAAACGTGTGTAAAGTCCAGGATTATAGGTGGCTTCAGGATGGGCCATAGACATGTCAATTACTTCACCGGTTAACACCAATTGAGTGTGTTGGTTGCGGGCTAATTGTTGAATTTGTTGCGCCAGTAATTGGTCGCTGCTAATGGCTGCGTTAGGCAAGCCTTCATTCAGTTGCACCGGTACGACAGCAGTATGTTTATCAATGAGTTGTTGGCCAAGCAGTTGCGGTAACTGATGCTCTACGTCGCTCAATCCTCCGGCGCTGGAACTCACGGGATTGCTGCGCGGGAATGCTGTAATTAATAAGGTTTTTAGAAATGCATTATTTGTATCGCCATTGCATTGGTTATTGCCAAGCTTACGGACTTCAGCTTTTGATTCTGTTACAGGCACGTCGGTGTCAGGTGATGATCCGCCGTCATTTGCATCAGCAGTACCCAATGACTTCGCAGATACTAATTTCTCTGGAGAATAGTCACTCATTGCCGATGAATTAGCGGCGAATAATGTTCCACCAAGAATAATCAGTAAACCCTGTAGCCGTGGGCGAATAGGCATGACAAACTCCCGCCATAATGAAATTCATAACCAAATTGGTTGTCGTATAAAACACTCGCTAAAAGGTTATCGGCATTCAGCTGACTTTCTTAACCTCAATATCAATAGTTTATTACTTGGAGAAAATATGGCGTCGGTAAGGTATTCAGTTGTGCTCGGGGCAAGCTTTGTTTTAGCTACTGCACTTTTGGCGGCATGCTCCACACCCGGACGTAGCTATACCGACTCTAATTTGCAGGAGACTCTGGAAGTTGAGATTTTACCTAACACTAGCAAGATGTTTGTCTATCGCCTGCGTGTACCAGAAGAGCATCAACCCAATTCAGTGAGAATTGAGCGCGGCGGTTTTCAAAAGGGCGACGATAATCGCAGAGGTATATCAATAGGTGGATCCACACCAAAACGACTTGTAGAGAACGCAGCCTATGTAGTGGAACAAATGGGCTATTGCCGCGAAGGCTTTTTGGAAATTGACTCCAGCGCGTCGCAATTTAATTTGTGGGTGAAAGGCGAATGCAAAGAAGGCGCAACGGAAGATGACATTAAAAAATTTGGCACTAAACAAATTTTGCCTGTCGTATTAAAAAAATAATTTACGTTGTGCTTATGAATCTGATTAGCCCCGCTATTTATCTGGAAAAATGACGGATGATATTTAAATTTCTGCTATTGATGTTTAGTTTTTTTTGCATGTCGGCAACAGCAACTCCTTATATATCCTTAGCCGAGCAATGTGACGGTTACGCTAAATTGCCCTTAGGCACAATCGACAATATCTGTGTGGGTTTGTTGGCTCAGAGAAGTGCTGAACTGCCATTAAAAATGCCGCGCTCAGCAATTGAAATACCAAATGGTAAATTGTTAGTCGTGGATATGGGCGGCTGGGTAGAAAACAAAGGTAAGTTGTTTTTAGTGGATTACCGATTGAAAAATCCCACCGCTACAGTTTTACTTTCTGGTTTGAACTTTCCTCACAAGATATTACTCGGTGCAGACGGAAAATATTATTTGGGTGAGGCTCATCGAATAATACGATTTGATGTTGCTAACGATAAAATTGCCAATATGGAAACCATTATTGATAACCTGCCATATCACTCAGGTTATTTGCATCCGCTTAAAAACTTCGTTTTCGATGGCAATAATAATTTGATTGTGAATATAGGATCCACATCGGATCGTTGCGAGAAAAATGTAAAGCCTGAGAATTGTATTAATGGCGCTGAAGCAGGATTGCGGCAATATGCATATCAAAGCGCGACTAATTCTTGGGGTAAAAGTTTTTTAGTGATCGCCAGTGGTTTACGCAACTCTATGGCGCTTGCTGCACATTCCAGCGGAACTCTGATTCAAGGTGAAAACAGTATGGATTTTCCCGGTGCGGTGGAACCTTATGAGGAGATTAATATTATCGAAGCGGGTGGCTTTTATGGTTGGCCATTATGTTATGACCGCAACGCCAATGTGAATGATGCGGTTAAATCCTGTACAGCTAAAAATTACCGCGAACCTTGGTCGTTAATGCCACCACATGTTGCTCCACTCGACGCACTTTATTATCAACACACAAAATTACCCGCGCTCACCAATAAATTATTAATGACGTGGCATGGTTATAAAATTGTCGGCCACCGATTAGTTGCTTTTTCTGTGGATGATCATGGGCGGCCAATTCGATCAGCGTCGGCAAATTTTAATAGTGACCCGCTTAATCCTTCCGAAAATTTCAAATCGCTTAACTTCTCTGCCAAAGGTGGGGCAGGCGAGATTGCGCAACATCAAGAAATTATCTCGCGCTGGAATGAAGTAGAAGGCGTTCGTCCAAAGGGTGCACCTGTGGGTATGAGTGTAATGAATGATGGAAGTTTGCTCATTGTGGATGATAAAAATGCCGCGCTGCTACGTTTATCGAATGGAACAGCTTATAAAGAAAGTCAGAAACAAATAAGCGCTGAAAAGTACGCAATCAAATTACCCGAAAATATTCATGCTATTTTTGTAAATCGTTGTAGCAAATGTCACGAGCCGCTGCAAAATAATGCGCAACAATTATTAAACCCGAATCATTGGTTACAAAAAGACAATGGCAAGACACGCCTTGAACAGAAGTTATTTTTCGATAAGGTTATGCCAATGCCGCCGGATAAAAGTTTATTGCCTGCTGAAGCAAAACTATTAAAAGAATGGATCGCCGATCTTGACCGAGTGAATTAACTTAAATATTCACTGGCAAATGCCGCTATAATCCGCGCCTTTCACATTTTCGTTGGATGCTTCCCATGTCTACTCCCTCATTGCCTGATTTGTCTTTACCGGTTCTTGTTTTAAATTCGCAAGCGGACCGCCGTTTAAAATTGGGTCATCTCTGGATTTACAGCAATGAGGTAGATGTAGCGCGTTCTCCGCTTAAGCAATTTGAAATGGGTCAGCAGGCATTGGTCACAACCCAAAGCGGTAAGCCGTTAGGGATTGCCCTGATGAATCCGACGAGTTTGATTTGCGGGCGCATTATTAATCGCGATGAAAAGCATCCGCTCAATAAATCTTTATTGGTTCACCGTTTTAAACAGTCGCTGGCATTACGTGAGCTGACTTTTGATAAACCTTTTTATCGTTTGGTCTATGGCGATTCTGATTTACTGCCAGGTTTGGTGGTGGATCGCTTTGGTGATTATCTGGTTGTGCAAATCGCCAGCGCGGGCATGGAATTGGTGAAAAACGACATCATTGACGCGCTCGTTCAAGTGTTTAAACCGGAAGGTATTTTGTTAGCTAACGACCACAGCGCACGCGCGCTGGAAAATCTGCCGGAATATACCGAAGTGGTTTACGGCAGTGTGCCAGAAGAAGTTGAGTTGATTGAAAACGGTACTCGCTTTTTAGCACCGGTTCGTGGCGGCCAGAAAACCGGTTGGTTTTACGATCACCGTATTAATCGTGCGCAGTTGCAACAATACGTGAAAGGCAAACGTGTTCTGGATGTGTTTTCTTATATTGGCGGCTGGGGTGTGCAAGCTGCAGTGGCAGGCGCAAGTGAAGTTTATTGCGTGGATGTCTCTGAAGCCGCACTAGATTACGTAGAAAAAAATGCAACGCTCAACGGCGTGCAAGACAAGATTACCTGCTTTGAAGGCAAAGCGATTGATGTGTTGAAACATCTAATTGCTGAAGAAGAGCGCTTCGATGTGGTTGTGCTGGACCCTCCAGCATTTATTAAAAAGCGCAAAGACCAAAAAGCCGGAGAAGCGGCCTATCGCCACATCAACGAATTAGGCATGCGCTTATTGGGTCGCGATGGTTTGCTAGTGGCTGGTTCTTGCTCTATGCATTTGGGCAAAGATACGTTGGTAGAAATTGTGCGCGCGGCAGGCCGACATTTGGACCGCCACGTGCAAATTATCGGGCAAGGTGGGCAGGGGCCAGATCATCCGGTGCATCCAGCAATTCCGGAAACAGATTATTTAAAAGCGGTATTTGCGCGCGTTTATTTGGCTTGATTATCACTAATTCCGCAGGCTCATAATTTTCCAGCCACGTTCTGTGGCGACTTGTTGCAGTCGATCATCTGGATCTACTGCAACAGGGTTTGGAACTTGCTCCAATAGCGGTAGATCGTTAATGGAGTCGCTGTAGAAGTAGGCGTCGTCCAAGTTGTAATTCTTTTCCTTTAACCATTCCCGTAAACGAATCACTTTGCCGCCTTGAAAGCACGGCGTACCTACGCCTTTACCGGTATAGCGGTTATCTATTATTTCGGCGTCGCTCGCTAGTATGTCATCTACCTGCAAACGTTTTGCAATGGGGTGGGTGACGAAGCTGTTAGTGGCGGTGATGATGAGCAAATAATCACCTTGCGCGCGATGCTGCTGAAGTAACGCAATCGCCTTAGGTTGCATCATGGGTTCGATGTAATCGCGCATAAACTCAGCATGGAATACGGCAAGCTCTTCCATCGTATACCGAGTTAATGGCGCAAGGGAAAAGCGTAGATACTCGTGAATATCTAAAGTCGCAGCTTTGTATTCCTGATAAAAACGATCATTCGCTTTTGCATAGGCTTCTGCGTCTACGAGTTTTTTGGCAACGAGAAATTCGCCCCAGCTATGGTCGCTGTCGCCAGCAATTAATGTGTTATCCAGATCAAATATCGCGAGGCGCACAGGTTACCTTCTTGGGCAAATTGGAGGGGCATTCAGGGATGTGTTTTAGGGGGCCTAGCATAACCAGTGTGTTGTGGCGGCTCAACAAGGATTGTTAGTTAAGAGGCGGGATTTGAGGGCTTGCGGCTTTAGATAGGCCTGTTATAGTGCGGAAAAGCTGTTTCACAGCACAACATTTTATAGGGATGATTCCCGTGATTGATAGCGATGGTTTTCGCCCCAACGTGGGTATTATTTTGACGAATGATTTGGGGCAGGTTCTCTGGGCGCGTCGGGTAGGTGGGCAAGATGCCTGGCAATTTCCGCAAGGTGGTATCAACGAGCATGAGTCGGCTGAACAGGCACTTTATCGCGAACTACATGAAGAGATTGGGCTGCATCCGCAAGACGTAGAAATTGTAGGCTGCACTCGGGGCTGGTTGCGTTATCGCTTACCTGACCGTTTGGTACGTCACCATTCCCAACCTTTGTGTGTAGGCCAGAAACAAAAGTGGTTTTTATTACGCCTGCGTAGTGACGATACTCATATCACCCTTAATAATGGTGGGCGCCCCGAATTTGATGGCTGGCGCTGGGTAAGCTATTGGTATCCTCTCGGAAAAGTCGTGTCGTTTAAAAAGGATGTTTACCGCAGGGCACTTAAAGAGCTTTCGCTGGTCCATGCGCAGTTAGAACTGGAGATGCTTGTAGGTCGTTAATATAGTGCGGGCAGGGTATTTAGTGATGTGCCCATTATAAAAATTTAATCAGGTTTGAAGTCTCTATGTTGAATTCGCTTCGCAATATTGTCCAGGAAGTTAATGCCGCGCGCGACCTGCCCTCGGCTCTGGGCATCATAGTGTCAAGCGTAAAAACCGCCATGCGCACTCATGTATGTTCTGTTTACATGCGCGACGATGAAGGCGGCTACGTATTAATGGCCACTGATGGCCTCAACCAAAATGCCGTTGGCCATGTACGTTTGTCAGCGGGCGAGGGTTTGGTTGGACGTGTTGTTGTGCGCGAAGAACCTATCAACCTTGAGCAAGCTGAAGCTCACCCCAGTTACCAATATTTTCCTGAAACCGGTGAAGAGCGCTATAGCTCCTTCCTCGGTGTGCCCATCATTCATCAGCGCAAAGTGCTCGGTGTTTTAGTCGTGCAACAGGTAGAGCAGCGTCGCTTCGATGAAGGCGATGAAGCATTTCTGGTCACCATGTCTGCGCAACTTGCTGGTGTTATTGCCCATGCTGAAGCAACGGGCGGTGTTAATACCGACAAAAACAAAATTGCTACCCAAGCCCGGTTTATGGGTGTTGCCGGTGCTTCCGGTATTGCGATTGGCGAGGCGGTGGTTATTGCTCCCGAAGCCGATTTACGTTCGGTATCTTATAAACCTTGTGAAGATGTAGATCTGGAAATTGCTTTTTTCCAACGTTGCCTTATGGCCGTTCGAGAAGATATCAAAGGCTTGGGTGCTCAGTTAAAAGAGCGCTTGAACCGCGAAGAGCGTGCACTTTTCGACGCTTATCTGGCAATGCTGGATGATGCCTCCCTTGGCGGCGAAGTGACCGAGCGTATCCGTAAAGGGGCAAACGCTTCCTTCGCTTGGAGCGAGGTTATACTCGAACACGAACAAACTTTTAATAGCATGAACGATCCTTATTTGCGTGAGCGGGCGACTGACTTGCGCGATTTGGGGCGTCGTGTGCTTGCTTACCTGCAGGAATCGAATCGTAAAAAGCGTGTATTCCCTGATCGTACTATTTTGATTGGCGAAGAATTGACTGCCTCCATGTTGGGTGAGATTCCCAAAGAAAAGCTGGTGGGTTTAGTTTCTGTTGAAGGTTCTAGCAACTCACACGTAGCTATTCTTGCCCGCGCTATGGATATCCCCACGGTTATGGGCGCCGTGGACTTGCCGTTCATGCAAATGGATGGTCGCCCAATCATTGTGGATGGGTATCGCGGCGCAGTTTATAGCGACCCTAACGAACACATTCTCAAGCACTACACCGCTATTGACCTTGAAGAGCAGGAGTTGTTTAAAGGGCTTGAAGCGCTTAAAGATTTACCCTGTGAAACTAATGATGGCTATCGTCTTCCGTTGTGGGTAAACACCGGCTTGATGGCG
>Ga0247739_10000825_pt1 | contig 11113 bp, 11 predicted proteins | sample UWRJL058202B2_FD_180943 | JGI IMG/M metagenome (GOLD analysis project Ga0247739, IMG submission 180943) | Plant litter microbial communities from Arlington Agricultural Research Station in Wisconsin, United States - UWRJ-L058-202B-2 | ecosystem: Environmental > Terrestrial > Plant litter >... | reverse complement strand
CGCCGCATCCCACGGCAGCATCAGCATCGGCGATGCGGGTGGCGACGTCACCGCGAAGCTCTCCTACGGCGACCTCGAGATCACGACGGCACGAGCATCCGTCTCCGCGAAGACCGCGTATGGCACGGTGCGGATTCGGGATGTCTTCAGCGGAGCGATCACCGTCGAGAGCGGCTACGGCGAACTCGCTGTCGGCGTCAGACCGGGCGTCGCCGCTTGGCTCGACCTCGCCGCCAAGAACGGCCGAGTGCGCAACGACCTCACGAGCGAGGCAGCGCCCGACCCCTCCGAGGAGACCGTCGCCATTCGCGGCCGCACCCAGTTCGGTGACATCACGATCACCCGCTCGACCGGTAAGGGGAACTGACATGGCCGCGATCGAGGTGCGGGGCCTCCGCAAGTCGTTCAAGAACACCGTGGTGCTCGACGGCATCGACCTCACCGTGCCGACCGGGTCGGTGACCGCCCTGCTCGGCCCGAACGGCGCCGGGAAGACGACAACCGTGCACATCCTCAGCACCCTGATGCGGCCGGACGGCGGCACGGCGCTGGTCAACGGGATCGATGTCACCCGCGACCCCGACAGCGTGCGCGCCGCGATCGGACTCACCGGCCAGTTCTCCGCGGTCGACAAGCTGCTGACCGGTGAGGAGAACCTGCTGCTCATGGCGAGGCTCCGCCATCTCGGGGCGGCTCGCTCGAAGTCGCGGGTCGCCGAGCTGCTTGAGCAGTTCGACCTCGTCGAGGCAGCGCGCAAACCCCTCTCGACCTACTCGGGCGGCATGCAGCGGCGGCTCGACTTGGCGATGACCCTGGTCACGACGCCGAGTGTGATCTTCCTCGACGAGCCGACGACCGGTCTCGATCCGCGCAGCCGCCACACCATGTGGGACATCGTGCGCGGTCTCGTCGCGGACGGCACCACCGTTCTGCTCACCACCCAGCAGCTGGACGAGGCGGATGAACTCGCCGACCGCATCGCAGTGCTCGACCAGGGCCGCATCGTTGCCGACGGCACTCCCGCCGAACTCAAGCGCCTCGTTCCCGGCGGACACCTCGAGCTGAGGTTCGCCGACGTGGCCGGCCTCGACGCAGCATCGCGGCTTCTGGATGATTCCACCCGCGATGACGCGGCGCTCACCCTCACCGTGCCGAGCGCGGGCGAGGTGGCGACCCTCCGCGCCGTGCTGGATCAACTCGGCGCCGCCCACATCGAGGTCGACGACCTGAGCATCCACAGCCCCGATCTCGACGACGTGTTCTTCGCGCTCACCGGAAGGAAGGAATCATGACAACCCTCACCGCCCCCGCCCCTCGCCAGTCGCACGTGGTGGCCGACGCCATCACCATGCTCCGGCGAAACCTTCTGCACGTCGTGCGCTACCCCGGGCTGTCGCTGTTCGTCATCCTCGGGCCGGTCGTCGTGCTGCTGCTCGTGGTCTTCGTGTTCGGCGGCACCCTCGGCGCGGGGCTGCCCGGTGTCGACCCGGCGGGCGGGCGCGAGGCGTACCTCGCCTACGTGATGCCGGGCATCCTGCTCATCACCATCGCCGGCACCGCAAGCGGTGCCTCCATCACGGTCGCGATGGACATGACCGAGGGCATCACTGCCCGATTCCGCACGATGGCCATCTCGCGCGCCGCGGTGCTCGCAGGGCATGTCATCGGCAACACGATCCAGGCCGTGATCGCCGTCGCACTGGTTCTCGGCGTCGGGATCCTCGTCGGCTTCCGGCCCGAAGCAACCCCGCTGCAATGGCTCGCGACCGCCGGTCTCATCGTGCTCATCTCGTTCGCGATCAGCTGGATCGGTGTGGCGATGGGGATGCAGTCGAAGACAGTCGAGACGGCAAGCAACCTGCCGCTCGTTCTCAGCCTGCTGCCGGTGCTCGGCAGCGGGTTCGTGCCGACCTCCTCGATGCCGGCAGGGCTTGCCGCGTTCGCGCAGTACCAGCCGTTCACGCCGTTCATCGAGAGCGTGCGGGCGCTGCTGCTCGGCACTCCCGTCGAGGCCAGCGTGCTGCTGGCCATCGCATGGAGCGTGGTGTTCATCGTCGTCGGGTACGCGTGGTCGATGACCCTCTACGAGCGCAAATCCGTGCGCTAGGCCATGCTTCTCACCGAGCCGGGACGGGAGGCGCTACGCGTCCTTGGGAACCTTGATGGTCAGGGCGCCGGGCTGCACCTTGATGCGAGCACCAACCATCTCGCCGAACGGGTCACCGTCGAGCTCGACCTCTTCGGGCCGGCTCAGCTTGATCACGAGCACCTTGCCCTGCCTGAGGTCGACGGAGTCGGTCTTCAGCTCGGTCATCCTGCGGCCCCACTTGGTGCGCTTGACGACGCCGTTCTCCCAGAGAATCTTCACGGCCACGTCGATCCAGCCCTTGATCGACTCGGGCTTGACGACGATGACGTCGAGCAGGCCGTCGTCGACGGCGGCGTCGGGCAGCAGCAGGATGTTCGCCGGCAGTGACCCGCAGTTGCCCACGATGATGGTCTGCGCGCGAACCGAACGGTTGCGGTCGTCGTCGAGCTTGTACTGCAGACGAAGCTGGTTCTTGTCGCGCAGCACCCGGGTAAGCGCCTGCGCGTAGGCCAGCCAGCCCACCTTCTTCTTCAGCTCGTCGTCGGTGTTCGACATGATCTTGGCGTCGAGACCGGTGCCCGCCATCACGAGGAAGGCGTGCTTGTCTACGGAGCCGTCCTGTCGGCGGATCTCGATCGCGGCGAGATCGATGTTGCGCTCGGCTCCGGAATACGCGGTCTCGAGTGAGTGCGCGGTGTCGTCGAGGGTGAGCGACAGGTTGCGCGCGAGCAGGTTTCCGGTGCCCGACGGCAGCAGGGCCAGCGTCGCGTCAGATCCCTGCATCGCTTCCGCCACCGCACGGACCGTGCCGTCGCCGCCAGCGGCGATGATCATGGATGCTCCAGCCTCGAGCGCCTCGCGCGCGGGGCCCTGGCCCGGGTCATCCGCCGAGGTGGGCAGCCACAGGGTGTTCCAGTCGGCAGCCCCGGGGGTCGCCTCGACGGCGGCCTTCAGCGCATCGAGATCCACCTTGATCGGGTTGTAGATCAGGGCGGCGGTCATGGTGTCGACGGTGCTCATCGTCCCGCCACCGTAGCAGCGTGGTCGGGCACGTACCGCTGCTCGTCTTGGGGCGGGCGCACATAGCTCTCCGCGGTCGGTCGCTTGGGGATCTTCACCGGCTCCGGCTCCGTGTTCTCGTACGGCACCTGCGACAGCAGGTGCTTGATGGCGTTCAGGCGGGCGGCCTTCTTGTTGTCGCTGTCGATGGTCCACCACGGGGCGAAGTCGGTGTCGGTCGCGGCGAACATCGCATCCTTGGCGCGGGAGTAGTCCTCCCAGTGCGTTATCGACTTCAGGTCGGTGTCGGAGAGCTTCCAGCGCCGCATCGGGTCTTTCAAGCGCGACTTGAAGCGCTTCTGCTGCTGCTTGTCGGAGACCGAGAACCAGTACTTGACCAGGATGATGCCCTCGTCGACGAGCATCCGCTCGATGTCGGGTGCCTGCTGCAAGAACCGTTCGTACTGCTCGTCGGTGCAGTAGCCGAGCACGCGCTCGACCCCCGCCCGGTTGTACCAGGAGCGGTCCATCAGCACGATCTCACCCTCGGTCGGCAGCTTCTCGAGATACCGCTGGAAGTACCACTGGCCCTTCTCCCGTTCGCTGGGCTGGGGCAACGCGACGACGCGAGCGCTGCGGGGGTTCAGGTACTGCACGATCCGCTTGATCGCGCCGCCCTTGCCCGCGGCATCCCGACCTTCGAAGATCACGAGAACCCGCGCGCCGGAGGACGTGACCCAACGCTGCATCGCCACCAGCTCGACCTGTAGTCGGGCGAGCTCCTTCTCATAGGCCGTCTTGGCCAACTTCGGATTGGGCGGGCCGGACTTTTCGGGCGCGGTGATGTCGGGTGCAGATTGGGCCATGCTGCAACGGTATGACGCGAGCGTGCGGCAGCACAGGCCTTGCGCTGGCGCCCGTACCGTGTACGCCTGCAGGCCCGACCGGTAACGTTGCCGGTGGTGTGCCGGGAAGTCTGGTCGGCAGGCGGGCAAGTTCCGCCTTCTTCACAACCGACGCGCCCGGAAGGCCACCGATGAGCATCCCGCAGGCACCGCACGCCATCTGGCGCGGCGTGCACCAGACCCTGAAGAGCGACACGATCGGCGGCGTCCTTCTCCTCGGCGCCACGATCCTCGCGCTGGTTCTGGCGAACAGCCCGGCCGCCCCGTTCTACGAGGCGGCGCGCGACTTCACGTTCGGCCCCGAAGCGCTGCACCTCAACCTCTCCGTGGGTGCCTGGGCGGCCGACGGACTGCTCGCGATCTTCTTCTTCGTCGTCGGCCTCGAGCTGAAGGAGGAGTTCGTCGCCGGGTCACTGCGCAACCCGCGCACGGCCATCCTCCCGATCGCGGCGGCGGCTGGCGGGGTCGCAGTTCCGGCGCTGATCTACGTGCTCGTCAACGCGAACGCGGGAAGCGCCGCGCTGCGCGGCTGGGCGATCCCGGCAGCAACCGACATCGCATTCGCGGTGGCGGTGATCGCGGTGGTCGGCCGCAGCCTCCCGCCCGCGTTACGCACCTTCCTTCTCACGCTCGCCGTCGTGGACGACCTGCTGGCGATCTCGATCATCGCGATCTTCTACACCGACGACCTTGCTCCGCTGCCGCTGCTGCTCGCCCTCGTTCCTCTTGTTCTGTTCGCGATCGCCGTGCGGCGCGGAGTACGCAGCATCTGGATCCTGCTGCCCCTCGGGCTCGTCACCTGGGGCCTGGTGCACGCCTCCGGCATCCACGCGACCGTCGCTGGGGTGCTGCTCGGGTTCGCCGTGCCGGTGCTGGCGAGTGAGCGCGCCCGGGTCGAGGTGGGTCGGGATGCCCGGGGTCGGCCGCTCTACGAGGGTCTCGCGGCGCACTTCGCCGACCGCTGGAGCTCGGTATCGACCGGTTTCGCGGTGCCGGTGTTCGCGTTCTTCGCGGCGGGGGTCGCCGTCGGCGGGGTCGACGGGCTCGTCGAGTCATTCACCGATACCATCGCGATCGGGGTGATCGCGGGCCTCGTGCTGGGGAAGGCGATCGGCATCACGGGCACAACGTTCCTGATGACCCGGCTGCCCGGCCTCGCCATCGATCCCGCGATCAGGTGGATCGACATCCTCGGCATGTCATTCGTCGCCGGGGTCGGCTTCACGGTGTCGCTGCTCGTCGGCGAGCTGTCGTTCGGGGCGGGCAGTGCCTCAGACGATCACGTGAAGGTCGGCGTGCTCGCGGGTTCGTTGCTCGCGGCGCTCATCGGCGCCGTGATTCTCGGCATCCGCAACCGGCAGTACCGGCGGCGTGCCGCATCCTGATCCCGGTCAGCCCGATGCTTCGGTCGCGGCCGCTTCCGCTACCGACATGCCCACGGCGGCATCGCCGAGCGGGCGGGTGCGCGTCTCGTGCACCGCACTGCCCTCGGCGAGGAACACCTCGCCGGCAACGCCCGCATCCGACTGCTTGACGGAGGAGATCCAGATGGATTCGGGATGAACGTCCTGCCCGGCGCGCACATCCTCGGCCGTTCGCAACTTTGCGACCCGGTGGATGAGGCCTCCGAAGCCCACCTTGATGACAACGTCGGCGACGGTGAGCGCGATCAGGGTGGCTGCCGTCCATGCGCCACCCTCGGTGAAGAGCTGGACGAGGACCACGACGGGGTAAACCGTCCAGCCGGCCAGCAGCAGCACGGACGCCTGCTGGAAGAGTGTCGCCGCCTCTGGCGTGAGCCCGGGCAACGACGCGCGAAGGGCGCGTACCAGCACGACGTTCGTGGCGATCCAGAACGCGCATCCGATTCCGAACCAGATGAGCGATACCCGGAGCCCCGATTCGGCGAAAACGACGACACCGAGGAATCCGGTGAAGATCATGAGGAACGACAGCGTCATCGCCAAGTACCTGGCCCGACGCGCGACCGGCCCCAGCAGGGTCGCCACCGCCAGGAGTTCCGCGCACAGCAGCGGCACGGTCAGCGACCATTCGACGAAGCGCACGGTGGTGAGATCGACCGCCAGCCCGCTTGGCACCCAGCCGGCGTCAGTCGACTCGTAGCCGGTGAGATAGATCGCAATCATCAGCACATAGGCCAACCCCGCGATGCCCATCACGCCGAGCCGGGCGATCGTCGCCTTGCGATAGCGCGGGCCGACCTCGCCCCGCGTCACATACGCGCGCACGAAACCGAAAAGAAGCGCCAACCCTGCCAGAAGCAGGAAGTAGAGGATGAGGCTGTGCTCGGCCCCGGTGAGTGTCGCGGCCCACGGAGAGGCCGGGGCGGAGTGGTTCATGTTCGTGATGGGGCAACCTCGGTTCGGGCGGGCGGCTCAGACGTGAAGACCAAACCTCCCGGAGAGTTCGACGATGCGGCGAGCACGTTGATCCACTCCCGGTTGATGGAGGGAAGCCGGCTTCCGTGATAGTGGAAGAACAGGGTGCTGGTGGGGTCGAGCCACACGGCGCTTCGGCCGCTGCCCGAGCTCGTCCACGAGAACACGAAGCTCTCGCGTCGCCTGAGCTTGGAGGTGATGACGATCTGGAGGTGCGCCAGCGCTCGATCGTCGAACGCGATCTCGGCTGAGGGATTTCCGTACCGCAAACTTCCCACGTTGGCCCTCCACCCTCCGAGGTTGGATGAAGGGGTGCAGGGTATAAGCGTAGACCTCTTGCTGGGAAGGTGGTTACGGAGCCGTGGTGGGGGTGGGGGTCGGGGTGGAGCTGTCGTTGAACGTGGATCCGGCGGCCTGCACCACGAAAGCCTGGAACGACGCGAGGTCGTCGACGGCACCGTCGTACTTGAGCCCGTTCACGATGACGGTCGGTGTACCGATGACCTTTTCGACGTCAGAGCCGGGGATGGGCCCGTTGAGGGCCCGCGTGGACGCGTTCGCGACCCAGGCGCCGAACTCCTTGTTCTGGATGCACGACTTGATGTCACCCGCGTTGTCGACGCCCGCGTCGACGGTGAGGGCGATGATCTCATCATCGCCAAGCCCAGCGGTGTTCTCGGCCGGCTGGTTCGCGAACATGAGGTTGTGGAAGTCGTAGAACTGGTTGGGCGAGTAGTTGGCAACACACGCCGCGGCGTTGGCGGCGCGAGTGGAGTACTTGGTGCCCTGCGATGAGCGATCGAGGATCGAGATCGGGTGGATCTCGACCGTCGTCTGGCCGTTCTCGAGCAGGCTGGTGATGTACTCACCGTTCGTGGCCTCGAAGTCACCGCAGATCGGGCAGAGGTAGTCGACATACATCTGGATGTCGAGGGTGTCCTTCTCCTCGTCGCGCACGTTGGCGACCGGCTTGCCGCCGGCCTTGATCGCCGGGGTCTCGGTGGCGATGGCGCCCTGGCTGATCTGGATGCCGTCGCTCGCCATGTTCTTGGGGCCCGGACCCACCGGGCGCACCGAGTTGACGATGACGAGAGCGATGATCGCGATGATCGCGAGGGAGGCGACGATGATGCTGCCCTGGAGGATGAACTTGGTGCGGCGATCCTTCTTGCGCTGCTCGTCCCGGAGGAGTCGCGCCTGCTCGCGTGCTGCTTCGCGCTTCTCGTTCTTGGAGAGCCGCTCGTTGCCGAGACTCAATCGATCCTCATTCGCTGTGGGTGCTGGATTCTGTGCGCCTAGGGGATTCTAGGAGCAGTATCTGGGAATTGCCCAACCGCCAGCTGTACGCGACAGTCCCCGATTGGGGGCCACTCATAGGGGTTTAAGGGCTCGCGGTGCCATAATCAACGGTGGTGGCTCCGGCCATCGCTTCCATTCACTACGGATCGTCCGGCACGTACCTGCCGGTGAAGGAGTAATACAGTCATGGCATCAGTCACTTTTGACAAGGCAACCCGCATTTACCCGGGCTCAACGAAGCCCGCGGTCGACGCTCTCGACCTGCAGGTCGCCGACGGCGAGTTCCTCGTCCTCGTCGGGCCCTCCGGTTGCGGTAAGTCCACGTCACTGCGCATGCTCGCGGGCCTCGAAGAGGTCAACGAGGGTCGCATCCTCATCGGCGACCGCGACGTCACCGATGTACCGCCGAAGGATCGCGACATCGCGATGGTCTTCCAGAACTACGCGCTGTACCCGCATATGACGGTCGCCGAGAACATGGGCTTCGCCCTGAAGATCGCCGGCGTCAACAAGGACGAGCGTGCCAGCCGGGTTCTCGAGGCTGCCAAGCTTCTTGACCTCGAGCCCTACCTGAGCCGCAAGCCGAAGGCCCTCTCCGGTGGCCAGCGCCAGCGCGTTGCCATGGGTCGCGCGATCGTGCGCCAGCCCCAGGTGTTCCTCATGGACGAGCCGCTGTCGAACCTCGACGCCAAGCTCCGCGTGCAGACCCGCACCCAGATCGCGAGCCTGCAGCGCCGCCTCGGCGTCACCACCGTCTACGTCACGCACGACCAGACGGAGGCGCTGACCATGGGCGACCGCATCGCGGTTCTCAAGGACGGCATCCTGCAGCAGGTCGGCACCCCGCGCGACCTGTACGAGGCACCGCAGAACGTGTTCGTCGCCGGCTTCATCGGCAGCCCGGCCATGAACCTGTTCGACGCCGACGTTGTGGATGGCGGGCTGAAGTTCGGTACCGCGCTCGCCGCCGTCGACCGTGACACGTTCAGCGGCAACGCCGCGAAGAAGGTCACCATCGGCATCCGCCCCGAAGACGTGCGCGTCTCGCCCACCGGCGAGGGCCTGCCGGTCGACGTCGACCTGGTCGAGGAGCTCGGCGCCGACGGTTACCTCTACGGCCACACCGACATCGACGGCAACCGCGTCGACATCGTGGCCCGCGTTGATGGCCGCTCGCACCCGAGCGCCGGCGACAAGGTGTTCATCACCCCGGAGCCGAACCACATCCACGTGTTCGACACCGAGACCGGCCTTCGCATGTCGAAGAACGTGGTAGCGGCGAAGTAGTAATCGATTTGCTCCACGATCGGGCCTGTCGGGATGAATCCCGGCAGGCCCGATCTGGCGTTAGGGTGCACACATGAGCGGCTCACTGAACATCACCTCGGCGACGGTCGACCCGGCGCTACTCGACCTTCCGTGGTCGATCCCGCTCGAGACCTGGCCTGAGGACACGATCGCCGCATTGCCCAAGGGCATCTCGCGTCACGTCGTCAGGTTCGTGAACCTCAGCGGCTACGTCGTGGCGATCAAGGAGACATCCGCAGAGCTCGCCCGCAAGGAATACGACATGCTGCGCACGCTGCAGCGGCTCGACATCCCCTGCGTCGACCCGGTTGCCGTGATCACCGACCGCACCACCGTCGACGGCGAACCGCTCGAGTCGGCCCTCGTCACCCGGCACCTGCGGTTCTCGCTGCCCTACCGGGCCATCTACTCGCAGAGCCTGCGACCCGAGACCGCCACCCGCCTGGTCGACGCACTCGCCGTGCTGCTGGTCAGGCTCCACATCGTGGGCTTCTTCTGGGGCGACGTGTCGCTGTCGAACACCCTGTTCAGACGGGATGCTGGCGCGTTCGCCGCGTATCTCGTCGACGCGGAGACCGGGCAGCTCTACACCACGCTCTCGAATGGCCAGCGCGAGAACGACCTCGAGATCGCCCGGGTCAACATCGCCGGCGAGTTGCTAGACCTGCAGGCCGGCGGCCGGCTCGATGAGGACATCGACCCGGTAGAGATCAGCAACGGCATCGTCGCCCGTTACCGCACGCTCTGGAAAGAGCTGACGGCGATCGAGGAATTCGACCAGTCGGAGCGATGGCGCATCAACCAGCGGGTCGAGCGCCTCAACGACCTCGGTTTCGACATCGAGGAGCTGGCGATCAAGACCGACGACACCGGAACCCAGGTGCGGATCCAGCCGAAGGTCGTCGACGCCGGGCACCACTCGCGCCGGCTGCTGCGCCTCACCGGCCTCGACGCCCAGGAGAACCAGGCGCGGCGGCTGCTCAACGACCTCGACTCGTACCGGGCCACGTTCAACAAGCAGGACCAGGACGAGGAGGTGGTTGCCCACGAGTGGGCCGCGCGCGTCTTCGAGCCGGTGATACGCGCGATTCCGAAGGATCTCAAGGGAAAGCTGGAGCCGGCCGAGATCTTTCACCAGCTGCTCGATCACCGGTGGTACCTCTCCCAGAACGAGCATCGCGACATCCCGCTCGCCGAAGCGGTATCGAGTTACGTCGACAACGTGCTGCGGCACCGGCGCGACGAGGCCACCATCATCGACCCGCCCACCGGGGTGTTCACGGCGCCGCTGCCGGCGATCGAGGAAGACGACTGGCGCTCGAAGGTCTGAGCAGCGCCGGTCGTAGAGTGGTGGGCATGATCCGTCACACCGTGCACTTCACCCTCGTCGCCACCGACCCGCAGGAGCGGGCGGACGCGCTCGCCGGAATCACCGAGCGACTCGAGGCTCTCGTCGGCGTCGTGCCAGGGCTGCACTCGCTGACCATCTCGGGCGACATCGGTCAGCTCGATGACAATGCCGACGTGATCCTGGTCTCCGACCACGACGACAACGCGGCGCTCGAGGCCTATCAGGTGCATCCGGCCCACGTCGACGCCGCCGCATATGTCCGTTCGGTTATATCCGGTCGCAGCACCGTCGACTTCGAGGTCTAGGAGCCCGCCTCCCGGGCGACGAGCCTGCTGCGTGTAGCCTCGACCCATGCCGAAGAGGGTCACCATCGCCGACGTGGCCTCGTTGGCCGGGGTGCACAAGGCGACGGTATCGCGGGCCCTGAACGTGGCCACCGAGCACCAGGTGAATGCCGAGACCCTGAAGCGCGTGCAGGAAGCGGCGCGCGAGCTGGGTTACATCCCCAACGTGATGGCGCGGGGCCTGCGCACCAGCCTGTCGATGACCATCGGCGTGATCGTGCCCGATCTCACCAACCCGATCTTCCCGCCCGTACTGCGCGGTATCGAGAACCACCTGTCGCCGCTCGGGTACACGGCGCTGCTCGGCAACACCGACGGCCGCGACGACGTGGAGCGGGCGGTCTTCGATTCGCTTCTCGAGCGCCGGGTCGACGGCTTCATCTTCGCGACCGCCCGCGCGCATCATCCACTTCTCATCG
>Ga0247739_10000821_pt1 | contig 11149 bp, 9 predicted proteins | sample UWRJL058202B2_FD_180943 | JGI IMG/M metagenome (GOLD analysis project Ga0247739, IMG submission 180943) | Plant litter microbial communities from Arlington Agricultural Research Station in Wisconsin, United States - UWRJ-L058-202B-2 | ecosystem: Environmental > Terrestrial > Plant litter >... | reverse complement strand
CATTACAATTTGTGAAGGCCAGAGTTATGCGGTAGGGGACACGGTTTACAGAACTTCGGGGACTTACGTTAAAAATATACCTCAACTTACAGGATGCGACAGTACTATTACCACCCATCTGACTGTCGTTCAGCTGGATTTAACAGTAACACCAGACCTGACCATAACACAAGGCGACAGCATTCAGATACATGTTCTGGCAGAGCCGAAGGGAGATTATGAATATGTGTGGAAAGGTGAAAATGGATTATCGTGCCCGGATTGTGCTGAAACATGGGCAAAACCGAATGCATCCGTACAATATACCATATCCGTCAATGATGTGAACAAAGTCTGTAGCAGGAATGGAAAAGTGAAGGTTTCAGTAAAACCATGCGGTATATCAATCCCGGATGCTTTTTCTCCCAACAACGATCAGAAAAATGAAATATTTTTTGTGTATGGCAACAGTTGTGTCACACAGGTTAAAGAAATGATGATTTATAACCGCTGGGGAGAAGTCATTTATGAACAGCATAATTTCGCCGCCTCCGATCCTGCTTATGGCTGGCCAGGTACTTACCACGGTTTAGTAAGCGACGCAGGTGTATATCCCTACAAAATTCAGGTAGAACTAAAAGACGGCAATATTGTGAATTATAAAGGAGTAGTGAATCTGATAAGGTAAAAAAGGGAAAATGGTTAAAGGTTAAAAGGTTAATGCCTCTTCTTTCATCTTTTAACCCTTTTCCCTTTCTTCTTCCTTAACCCTTTCCCCTTCTTTCTCCTGATGTTTCCATAGATCCTGGAAGATTGTGCTGTTATTTCTTAAATCCTGAAAGGTTCCTTCTTCGATCAGATAACCGTTGCGTAGGATGTAGATGTAATCAAATTTTACTAATAAATGCAGGCGGTGCAAGGCTGACAGGATTGCTTTTTCTTTAAAGTCCTCAAAAATTTTGTCATAAATCTGAGATTCAGTCTTTGGATCAACACTGCTGGTTGGTTCGTCAAGTAAAATAATATCACTGCTGCGACCGGCAAGTACGCCTCTGGCCAATGCCAAACGCTGTTTTTGTCCTCCCGATAAATTCACACCTTTTTCCTGAATATTTGATTCCAATCCATTTGGAAGATGTTCAATGACATCTGTAAAATGAGCCGTATCACAAACCTGTCTGATCTCATTTTCAGCGAATTCCAGTCCCAAAGTAATATTATAGGCAATGGTATTTTCAAAAATTTCAGGATCCTGTGGGAAAAGGGTTACTGTTCCCGCCAACATTTTAATATTAGCGTTCCGGTTATCTACTAAAACCTGAACATCATTTTCTGGTTCATAAAGTCCGCGCAGCAAAGCCAGCAGCGTACTTTTTCCGCTTCCGCTTTCACCGATAAAAGCAATACGCTGACCACGTTTGATACGAATGTTTAATTTGTGCAGACTTTGCGCTTTTTGCTCGGAACTATAAACTTCGCCATGAGAAAAATTAAGATTTTGGATTGATATTTCCTGCCAGTTTTCAGGAAGTCCGCCTCCGGTTTCCGGTAAATGCTGCCGGTTAAATTCCTCACTAATACTTCGGGCTGTTTGTACTTCGGTATTATAGCGGATTATTTCAGTGTATTGCCAGGCAACATCCTGAAACACACTCGTAAACTGGTTTACATAACCTAAAAGTGTAACAAGTCCGCCAACCAAAAATACCTGTCCCGGTGTATAATTCTGATGTATATAACCAATGGTAACGACAATGTAGATCAGGGCAACAAATATACTTGCAACGAACCATTTCCATTCGTTGATCACAATGCTTCTGAAAAATGATGGAAAAACATCCTGTACTTTACTCATCAGACTGATTTTCATTCGTTTTTCCAGCCTTAAAGTAATGACGGTAATGATGTTGGAAAGACTGTCAAACAGCGTGGATGAAACAATATGTTCCTTTTCATTCGTTTCGTCGAGTGCTTCAATATAAGGTTTATCAAATTTGAAAATGACCCATAAAGTGAAAATTCCGATGAGTATTCCAATGGTTCCAAAAACGGGAGAAAACCATATAATGGCGATAAATGAAAATACAAATTTGGCAAAGGCATGAAGAAACATAAATCCGTTCTGGAAAAATTCTTTCAGTGCCTCGTATGCTTTTCGTATTCTGTTGATGGTAGCGCCGCTGTGGTGATCCTGGTGCCATTTGATGGGTAAATGTAAAGCCTGATGATACATTTCATCCAGAAAATTACGGCTCAGATTAAACGCCAGTTTGCGTTCCATAATTCTTGCCGGTCCATGAAATGCCCACTCCAATAACGTGAGGGCCAAATAACCACCAGCATAAAGCAGTACATTGTGCAAAGCCGTATCAGAATCTTTTTGGATAGATTGTATAAACCAGCCTAATAAAAGCGGATGAATGGCCAAGGCAATATTGGCCATAATAAACATGGCATATACGAGAAGATACTGTTTCTTTTCGCGACGTGCATAAAGCCAGGCAGTGGCTAAAAGGGAAATATAAGGATTACGCATTAACTTAAAATAAAAACAAATTTAAAACGCAGGTATTACAAAATCATGTATTAAAAAGTGTGGGAATCAATCGCCGGCCTATATTATTGTTTACACCGACAGTAGTTTTGGAGCCTATATCGTTTTTACTTTAAACAGAGAATTATAAAACTTAGTTAAGGTAATTTTTTAATTTTTATAAAATTAGCAACTTCTTTGCAAATACATACTACATAATTAACCAATTAATACTACAAATGAAAAAAACGTTAAAGATTTCCGGGTCAATGCTTTTATTAATTTTTTGCTTATCTATTCCTTCTTTTGCTCAGGACGGATGGGTTTCATTGTTTAACGGAACGAATCTGGATGGTTGGAAAGTAGGAGAAAATGCAAGTTCTTTTTCTATTGTTGACGGTGCAATTCAAATATCCGGGCCGCGCGCACATTTATTTTATGAAGGACCGGTAAAAAATCACATGTTCAAAAATTTTGAATTCAAGGCAACAGTAATGACTAAACCGGGTTCTAATTCCGGTATATTTATTCATACTGCGTATCAGGAAGGTGGCTGGCCTTCAAAAGGTTACGAAGTACAGGTAAACAATTCACATACAGATTGGAAACGTACAGGAAGTTTGTACAATGTAATGGATGTAAAAGAAACTTATGTGAAAGACAATGAGTGGTATACCGAATATATTAAAGTAGAAGGCAAACACATTACAATCATGATCAATGATAAAGTAGTAGTTGATTACGAAGAAACCGATGTTAACAAAAGGGAAGGTGATATGAAAACCAAATTTCTAAGCAGCGGAACATTCGCTCTCCAGGCTCACGATCCTAAAAGCGTAGTTCTATACAAAGACATCAAAGTAAAACCACTGACTGAGTAAATTAACCGTTAAAGCGAATAAAAAATTATAAAGAGAATCACAGAAATTAAACTCCGTGGTTCTCTTTTTTTCTCCTCTTTCTTCTGTGTAACTTACACGAAGCCGAAAGCTGATTGCCGCAACCCTACTTCCCTTCCTCATTTCCCCCCGCCACCGACCGGTATTGCGTCGGCGAAATCCCTTCCGATTTTTTAAACTGCCGTCCGAAATAATTCAGATCCGAAAAGCCAAGCTGATAACAAACATCAGAAATGCTCGTCTTGGACTCAGAAAGAATTTGCTTTGCTTTTTTTATTTTTTCCTTCAAAATAAAATCCAGCGGGCTCAGATTAAATTCCCTTTTAAAAGCACGGTAAAATGACGTTCTGCTCATGCATGCTTTTTCACTCAACTCTTCCACTTGTATCTTTTCACTGATATTGGTACGGATATAATTGATCACATAAGCCAGCGGATTATTCTGGTCGCTATGGGTTTTATCTTCCGTAATGGCTTGCAGATTTTGTGTTTGAATAATGTGCACAACCAATTCCTGCAAAGTAAGATCCGCCAGGATATCTTTTGTAATATTAGATCCTGAACAGATTTTAATCAGTTTATTCATGGTTTGAGCCAGTTCAATATTATTTAGAAAATGATATTGATTGTGCTGTAATTTCCAAAAATGATCCTGTCCTTCCCGCGGATATTCTTCATTAAGCCTGTCTATAATATGCTGGATCTTTGTCTGGTCAAGTGCCAGTGCAATACACTGAGTGGGATTTTGTTCAGTAGCATCCGGAAAATCAATTCTCATAGTAACATTTGCCGGCACCAAAACTGTTTCTCCTGGCAAATAATCAAAGCCCGGTTTATCAAAAAGATGCATTACTTTTTTTCCCCGAAGCATACTTGTTACTACAAAATCAGAAAATGTTAATGGTACCAATGCTGATGCCTGTAAAGTCTCAAACAAGTTCAGTTCACAATTTTGCAATGTAAAAGCACGGCGGTTTTCAACAAGCGTTTTCAGGGATTTTTCACCTGGAACTTCTATTTGATTTAATTTATAACCAGCTGGCATAATGAAAAAAGAAGTTAAGGAATTAAGAAGTTAAGTAATTATAGGAGTTAGGTTCGACCGCTGATCCATTAGTAAAATTTAATAAAATAGTTTTTGACTATAATCAGTAACGCAGGTTTTACCTATTCTGTTGCCTTTCCTTATCAGGTGTTAAATATAATTATTTTTTCAATAAATGAGATAATTATGCTACAATGTGGAACGATCGTGCCAATGATTAATTGAAATGGATAGTACGTTTGTACAAGTCATTCATTTAAAATCATTTTTAAGTTATGGATACGATCACCGAAAACCCAGTGGCAGAAGCTAAAACCCATGTTAGTTCAAATCAGGCTAAAAGACCGGAGTTTAAAGAAAAATACGGAAATTATATTGGAGGTAAATTTGTAGAACCGGTTAAAGGTGAATACTTTGAAAATATTTCACCTATTGACGGTCAGGTGTTTACGAAAGCTGCAAGGTCCACGAAGGAAGATGTAGAACTGGCATTGGATGCAGCGCATGAAGCATTTCTTACCTGGGGTAAATCTGCTGCTGCATACAGAAGTAATATATTATTAAAAATTGCCCAGATTATAGAAGACAATCTGGAATACCTGGCTATTGTTGAAACGATTGACAACGGCAAAGCGATTCGTGAAACGCGTGCGGCGGATCTGCCTTTATGTGTGGATCATTTCAGGTATTTTGCCGGTGTCATCAGGGCTGAGGAAGGAAGTGTTTCTGAGCATGATGAAAATACAGTTTGTATCAATTTGCATGAGCCGCTGGGTGTAGTTGCTCAAATTATTCCATGGAATTTTCCTTTGCTGATGGCAACATGGAAAATAGCTCCCGCTTTGGCTGCCGGTTGTTGTATCGTGGTGAAACCTGCCGAGCAAACGCCAACTTCTATTATGGTTTTGATGGAGTTGATCGGACATCTTTTGCCACCCGGCGTACTGAATATCGTGAGTGGATTTGGTGTGGAAGCAGGAAAACCCCTGGCGTCTTCTTCCCGTGTCAACAAAGTTGCTTTTACAGGTGAAACTACGACAGGACGTCTGATCATGCAATACGCGTCAGAAAATCTGATTCCGGTTACAATGGAATTGGGTGGAAAATCTCCGAATATTTTCTTCCCGTCTATTGCTGATGAAGACGATGCGTTTTTTGATAAAGCGATTGAAGGTGCCGTTTTGTTTGCATTAAATCAGGGCGAAGTTTGTACTTGTCCATCACGTATTCTGGTGCATGAAAGCATTTATGACAAATTCATGACCCGGGTTATTGAACGTACCAAAGCAATTAAAATGGGAAATCCGCTGGATAGTACCACCATGATGGGCGCTCAGGCTTCCAATGATCAATACGAAAAAATTCTTTCTTATCTGAAAATTGGTAAAGAAGAAGGAGCCGAGGTATTAGCAGGAGGTGAAGCACAAACTTTTGAAAATGGAATTTCGGGTGGTTATTACATCCAGCCGACCATTTTTAAAGGTCATAATAAAATGAGGATTTTCCAGGAAGAAATATTTGGACCGGTCGTTTGCGTAACCACTTTCAAAACTACCGAGGAAGCAATCAGCATTGCCAATGATACGCTTTACGGATTAGGTGCAGGAGTATGGACGCGTGACGCGCATGAAATTTACCAGGTGCCACGTGCTATTCAGGCAGGCAGGGTTTGGGTTAATAATTACCATGCATATCCTGCACATGCTCCTTTTGGCGGATACAAAAAATCAGGATTTGGTCGTGAAAACCATAAAATGATGCTTGGTTATTACCGTCAGACCAAAAATATGTTAATTTCCTATGATAAAAATAAGCTAGGGTTCTTCTAAAAAAGATTTCACGCAAAGGAAAAGAAGCAAAAAGCAAAGGACGGAGAGAAATAAACTTTGCGTTCTTTGCTCCTCCCTTCTTTTCCTTTGCGTGAAACCCTTTCTTACTTTAAAACTTATAATCCTATGATACCACGAGTTTTGATTACACCGGAGGCTACTGAGGTAGTTGATAAATTAAAAGAAAGATTTGGAGAATTGATGTTTCACCAAAGCGGTGGATGTTGTGATGGTTCGCAGCCTATGTGTTTTGAAAAAGGAGAATTCCGAACTGGTGACAGCGATGTACTTTTAGGAGAAATAGCAGGCTGTGAATTTTTTATGAGCCGGGACCAGTTTGAATACTGGCAGCATACCCAGCTTACCATTGATGTAACCCCCGGAAGAGGATCCAGTTTTTCACTCGAAATCCCAATGGGAATACGGTTCATTACTAAATCAAGGTTATATACGCCGGAAGAGGCTGTTAATTTAGAAGAAGTTGTTTAGAAGTTCTTACATGACTTTTTGGATAACTTATTATGTTTAAAATTTACAATTGCACTTCATCAACCTTCATATCGTATAGTAGTTCTGTTTTCGCACCGTTTACTTCGCGCTTCAAAGTTATTTTATTATATTTGTTTAAATCAAGCGGTTTGCTGACTAGGAAATTAAAGGTCAGCTCTTTTATTATAACACACGCCAGCGATAAATAATGTTTTGTTCGATGGCTTTAAAAAGCTGAATTTTGAATTTCAACGAATTTGATCTCCACGAAGACGTTCTCAACGCCGTGGATTCTATGAATTACCAACTGGCTACACCTATTCAGGAACAAGCTATTCCTCATATTTTACTAGGTAAAGATCTACTGGCATGTGCCCAAACCGGTACAGGAAAAACTGCCGCCTATTTAATACCAATTCTGGATAAAGTTGCACACGAATCTAATACGCATACTGCGGCATTAATTCTTGTTCCAACACGTGAACTTGCTGTGCAAATTGACCAGCAGATTCAGGGGCTTGGCTATTTCGTGGGCGCAACCAGTATTGCAGTTTATGGAGGAAATAAAGGTCCTGAATGGGATCAGCAGAAAAAAGCACTCACACAGGGAGCAGATATTATCATTGCCACACCAGGCCGTCTGATTGCGCATTTGCAGTTGGGGTATGTAAGTTTCAGCCAGATCAAACATTTGGTATTGGACGAAGCTGACCGCATGCTGGACATGGGTTTCCTGAGTGACATTCTGAAAATAATGAGTTTTTTGCCTGCAAAAAGACAAACATTGATGTTTTCAGCAACAATGCCTGCTAAAATAGGGGATCTTGCCAAACGAATTCTGCATAATCCGGAAGAAGTAAGGTTGGCTGTTTCAAGACCTGCTGAACGAATTGATCAGCAGTTTTACATGGCAAAAGATGAGCAGAAACTTCCATTGCTGACTCATTTGCTAAGCCAGGTAGAAAATATCAGCATGGTATTATTCACTTCCCGCAAGTCAACAGTTGAACCTATTGTACGTGCTTTAAGAAAGCTTGGATTACAGGCCAACGGAATATCTTCAGACTCGGAACAGGCTGACAGAGAGATTGTTTTAAGAGATTTTAAAAATAGAAAATTCCCTATTTTAGTTGCAACTGATGTTTTATCCCGGGGAATTGATATAGATAATCTTAGTCACGTCGTTAATTATGATGTCCCGCGTGACCCAGAGGATTATGTCCATCGCATAGGTCGTACAGCACGTGCGGAATCCAAAGGAATTGCCATTACTTTTATTAATGAGCAGGATCAGAAATACGTTCTTAAAATTGAAAGGCTTTTTGAAAAAGAAGTTGAGAAGCGTTCAGTTACGCAAGAACTTGGATTGGGCGATGCGCCGGTTTTTGATCCTAAAAAATTCAGAAATGCCGGTCCGGGAAGAACAGGCGGAGGTAAACCTAATGCCAAATCTTCTGATTCCTCATCCAGAAATAAAAGGCGTAAACCTAAAAATGACCAGAAAAATCCTATACAGGCTTAGGTGTCTATCAGTAGTTTGTCAATAGCAAGACATCAAATTGAAAGGGAATAAGTATAAGAATACCAATGTTTATTTTAATGATAACATTGAAAATGAAGTTATATGCTATTTTTCCTTTTCATTTGCCTTGTTTTTTATTGAGTTATGAAAATTAAAACTGAATGGCATTAGATCGTTTTATAGAATGGATAAAAAATTATAGGTTCACCGTTTCCAATCCTCCCATTATTTCAATGGAAGGATTATTCTCATTGCTGCTGCTTTTAGTATTGAGCCTGGTAGCCGTATTCTTTCATCTTGTCCGTATTTTTTTTAATGCACCCGTTGATTTTTCAATGGACTGGAATCTGTTTTTAAGCTGGATACCTTTAATAGTCGCATTTTTTGCAAATAATTTAGCCAAGAGATTTGGTAAAATTCCGGTTATAATCATCTTACTTAGTTTGCTTTGGATGGCTTTTCTTCCAAATGCACCCTACATGATCACCGATCTGGCACATTTAGCGGTAGATTACCAGCGGGATCTGACCTGGCATGATACGATTATGCTATTCTTTTATGCAGAGGTAAGTTTATTTAATGGTCTGGTCTCTTTGTACTGGATGCATCAGGCCTGGCGTGTAGTTTTTAGCAGACAAACGAGTTTAATTTTACTATTATTAAGCCTACCGTTAGCCGGTTTTGGTGTTTATTTGGGAAGAGTACTGCGTATGAACAGCTGGGACGTTATTCATGAACCCGGATTAATTGCGAGGCATCTTTTTCAAAGTCTTTTCGACCGGACTGCATGGGTTTTTAGCCTGGAAATTGGCACTTTGTTAGGAATATTGTACCTTGTTCTGTGGGCGATCATTCGTTTCAGAGTTCGGTATACAAAGAAAGTTTAAAGCCGGAATTTATAATTTTACTTATTTTTTTGTAAAAAAATACAGATTACAATTGCTTCAATAACCTATGCAGATTTCTGAAAATATCAAAGGATCTTATTCCAGCCAATACGACGCAGATTCTGTGGAATGGCGTAATACAGGGGCCAAATACAAAGCTTTGAATATTGTCGAGCTCGCCAAGAACATTAGTTTTGAAAATGTCCTGGAAGTAGGAGCAGGGGAAGGAAGTATTTTAAACTGGCTTTCAAAATGGAATTTTTCCAATAATCTTAATTGTGTCGAAATTTCGGAAAGCGGAATTGAGATGATCAAATCCAAAAATATTGAGAACCTGAAAGACGTTTTACTTTTTGACGGATATAAGATTCCTTACGACGATGATCATTTTGATCTGGTTATTTGCTCTCATGTTTTGGAACACGTAGAACATGAAAGAGCTTTGTTGAGGGAAATTAAAAGAGTATCCAAATACCAGATTTTTGAAGTTCCCATTGATTTTTCTTTTTATGTTGACAAAAAGCTGAAACACTTTTTGGCTTACGGGCATATCAATATTTATACACCAGGGCTATTTAGGTTTTTACTGAAATCTGAAAATTTTGATATCAAAAATGACATTTGTTATCTGTATCCGGATGATGTATTAAATCCTACATTTAAAAATAACAGGAAGGGATTTTACATTACAAAATTCAAGCATTTTATCCTTAAAATGTTTCCTTATTTATTAGGCATCAAGCCCAATTCTTACGCTGTATTGACAGCTAAAAACAGCAAAGAAATTTCCATTTTCTAAACTTCGCCTTACACAATCGATTCTTCACTGGAAGTCATTTACCGGGATTCCGGCCTGGTAGCTATCAACAAACCACATGGATTGCTGGTGCACAAAACGGCTATTGCGGCTGACACAAAGGAATTTGCAGTTCAAATTCTCCGCGATCAAATTGGAGAACGGGTTTATCCGGTACACAGGCTCGACCGGAAAACAGGAGGAATTCTATTGTTTGCTCTAAATGAAGAATTAAACAGCCTCATGCAAAAGCAGTTTATGGAAGGGCTGGTAAAAAAGAAGTATCATGCGATTGTTCGTGGTTTTACGGAAGATTCTATGGAAATAGATTATCCATTAAAACGCGACGACGGGTTGGTGCAGGAAGCATTTACTGCTTTTAAAACACTGCAAAAAGTGGAAGCAGATTTTACGTTTGGAAAACATCATACATCCCGGTACTCATTGGTTGAACTCAATCCGACAACTGGAAGAATGCATCAGCTTAGAAAACACATGGCGCACATTTTTCATCCGATCATCGGAGACAGGCCGCATGGATGTAATAAACAAAACAAGTTTTTTAAGGACGAGTTTGAAATGAATACTATGTTATTACATGCTATCGAACTGGAATTTACGCACCCACTCACGCAGCAGCATATTCGTATTGAAGCAGATTATCAACCGGAATTCAAAAGAATACTCGATTTACTGCATTTTTCTGAATTCCGGATTATAGCTCCATCATTTTAATTAGGCGAAAATTTTACTACCTCATTTTGTATGGGCTTCAGGCTTTGTAAATATGAGTAAATAGCTTTCAGATCTTTTTCTGTCATGCCTGCATACATCATCCAGGGCATGGGTGTATTCATATCTTTTGGACCAACTTTGTGCGGTGAATAGCTGGAATCTGCATACATTTTAAAACGTTTTACAAAAGCTTCCTCGCTCCAGGCACCAATACCGGTTTTTTTATCACTGGTAATGTTTGCAGAACGGGTTGTTCCCGCAGGTAAAGCGAATTCCATTCCGCCTCCAAATTCCGTTCCCGGCACTTTTGCTCCTTTGTCCATTTTGCTGTGACATTCTACGCAGGCAGCCGCAGTAACCAGGTATTTTCCGGTTGCAAGCATATCACTTTCTGCCGGTTTGTTGCCCAAACTGGCTTTTGACGGCATTGTATTA
>Ga0247739_10000820_pt1 | contig 11175 bp, 12 predicted proteins | sample UWRJL058202B2_FD_180943 | JGI IMG/M metagenome (GOLD analysis project Ga0247739, IMG submission 180943) | Plant litter microbial communities from Arlington Agricultural Research Station in Wisconsin, United States - UWRJ-L058-202B-2 | ecosystem: Environmental > Terrestrial > Plant litter >... | reverse complement strand
GAAAAATTTCAAATCAGCTCTTACATTTTCAGATAATAATCCCAGGCTGCTTTCGCTATCTGAGCAATCACACCGTCACGTGTTTTTTCGTCAACGGGCGTATCAGATACGTAAACTACCACTGCTATTTGCTTACTATTGGGAAGCGTCATGATTCCAACATCGTTGGTTGCAGCCATAATACCTTTATCGTTTGTACCAGAAGCCCCGGTTTTATGCGCCACTTTTGCATCTGCTGGTAATAACCCTTTCATTTTATTAGGACCGGTAGTGGTTTCAGTCATTATTTTCCAGAGAAAATCAGAACTGGTCTTTGAAAGATTTTTACCCTGATAAAATACATCCAGTAATTTTAACATAGCAGAAGGACGGCACCAATTGGTATACTGAACATTCCATCCTTTTGACATACCTGCTTCCGTGGCCACAATGTTCATTTCCTTGATTCCTAATTCCCTCATATAATCCTGCACTTTCTCAGGCCCGCCCACCAATTTGAATAATATATCACAAGTATTATTGTCACTATTGGAAACGGTATAACTCAGCAGTTCTTCAATTGTAACATCCACATTTCCTTCCGGGTATTTTTTCTGTAAAGGGCTCCATGTATCAGGATTCAGATCTTCTTTTGTTACATGTATTTTTTGATCCAAAGTCAGTTTCCCCTTATCAACCTGATCGAGTACTGTCATTCCCAACGGAAATTTAAAAACGCTTTGCATAGGAAACTTATGCTTTTCATTAATTAGAATCGTTTCCCTGCTTGTCAAATCCATAATACCTACGCCCACAATACCTTTTGCATCTTTGGAAATAGCTTCAATTTTTTTCTTTAGATTATCCTTTTGAGCAATAGCAGAATGGTTAAAAGTAATAAACAGGATAAGTAAAACAGCAAATGACAATTTTGTCAGGAAATTCGTATTCATTTTTACTATTATAATGATTTAAAATATTTTTCAGGAAATGTAATTGTTAACTCTTAACTCCCTTTTCTTTTTCCTCAATTGTCAGTCTTACTAATTCAATCCGCGTATCCTGCATAGATACAACTTGAAATGAATAAGGCGGCAAACTGAGCGTATCATTTACTTCCGGAAGATCGCCGTGATGGTGAATGAGCATACCTGCCAATGTATCATAATCTCCCTCAGGTAATTCCCAGCCATATTTCTCGTTTAGATCATCTATTTCATGCCGGGCACTGAGAATAAAAGTGTGATCATCAATCTGGCGCTCAGTCCAATCTTCGGTTGAATCATATTCATCCTGAATTTCCCCAAAAATCTGTTCTACCACATCTTCCACACTTACTAATCCTGACGTACCTCCAAATTCGTCTACAACCAATGCAAGGCTCCGTCTTTCTTCCAAAAATCGGAGCATCAAATCACTGGCCGGCATTGCTTCCGGAACTATCAATATCGGTGTTATGATGTTACTAATTTCCTTTGGTTTTTTAAACAGGGACAAGGCATGACAATATCCAAGTACATCATCTACCGAATCCCGGTGGACAATGATTTTAGAATGTCCGCTCGTCAGAAAAGCCTTCCGAAGATCTTCAATACTTGCATTGACATTTACTGCCGAGATTTCTGTTCTGGGTATCATGCAATCCCGGATACGTAAATCTTTGAAATCCAATGCATTAATAAACATTCTCTCTTCAATACTATGATCATCAAAATCCGGGTCATCAGCCGAAATTGCATCGTCACGAAGAGAAGGAGATAAAATATTTTCCGTAACAAATGGTTCTACAATCCAATATAAAGGCGTCATCAGCCATTCTCCAAATCTGACCGGAAAAGTCTGTAAATCAAGGAGCTTTGGGAAACTTCTGCCTACTTTCACCCAACTTGTATAAGACAACATCCAGAATGCGGACAAACCAAAAAATAAAACAGCAATGGTAATACCTTCTTTAACTCCCGGACTGTCTGGTAAAAAAGTATAGATAAAAGACACAGCAAAAAAACAACCCAGCGCTACTACCAGCAATCTGAGCATTCTTAATATCCTTCTCCAGTAAAGTGTTCGCGTTAGTTCTTCGTTAGTTCCATGACGAAGTGTATACCGATCCATTGAAATATCAAGTAAAACGGAACGGACAGCGCCGAAATAACCCGCCAAAATGAAAAAGCAAAATGCAGTGATGATCAGGATAACACTCATCTTTTGACAATTTTGGGTGATTTTGGTTTATTGATATTTGCAGCAGTTTCCTCTTTTTTCCTCAATTCCAAAGCAGTTTTAACACGTTTGAATTGAAAATAAAGCAGGCATAAAACACTTAATAACAATAGCCAGTAACTTTCAAACATGCCAGCCCTTCGAAATTCAAGAACCCACATGACAAAAAAGCCAACTGAAAGTGATAATAATATGGTTTTGAGAAGCTTGGGATTCATAAATGCAAAATATTAATAAAACGTTGAAGGTAATTTATTCCTTCCGGATCTGATTCAGATTCAAAGATACACAGATTGCTTTAAAATGGACTTAGCATAATAAATGTTCAATGTAAGACATAATATCGTATTCATATTTCCTCCATTTTCCTTAAAATACCTAACTTGCAGCTATTGCCGCACGATTCTTATTTGATATCAGAATTGTAAAATTATTTCTTGAAAAAATATCTTACTTTACTATGAGCGAAACCACTAAACGCTTTGCACCTGGTGTTATCACCGGTGACGGAGTTAGCGAAATTTTCCGCCATGCCAACGAAAACAACTATGCCCTTCCGGCGGTTAACGTGGTAGGTACCAATTCAGTAAATGCAGTTTTGGAAACTGCAAAAGCTGTTAACAGCCCTGTTATTATTCAGTTCTCTAATGGCGGAGCAATTTTTTATGCTGGAAAAACACTTTCTAATACCAATCAGCAGGCTGCTATTGCGGGTGGAATTTCAGGCGCTCAGCATGTACATCAAATGGCGGCACTTTACGGAGTTCCGGTTATTTTGCATACAGATCATTGCGCAAAAAAACTTCTTCCATGGATTGATGGTTTACTTGATGCCGGTGAAAAACATTTCGACCAGTATGGTGTTCCTCTGTACAGCTCACACATGCTGGATTTGTCAGAAGAGCCAATTGAAGAAAACATTGAAATCTCCGCTAAATATTTCGAACGCATGGCTAAGATTGGCATGACGATTGAAATTGAACTGGGCGTAACCGGTGGCGAAGAAGACGGCGTTGATAACAGCGATGTTGATAGTTCAAAACTTTATACCCAGCCAGAAGAAGTTGCTTATGCTTATGAGGAGCTTTTGAAAATATCTCCAAACTTTACTATTGCAGCCGCTTTTGGTAATGTTCACGGTGTTTACAAACCAGGTAATGTAAAACTTGAACCGAAAATTCTTCGTAACTCTCAGCAGTTTATTAAAGAAAAATTTGGAACAGGTGATCTTCCGGTAAATTTTGTATTCCACGGTGGTTCAGGGTCTTCTCGTGAAGAAATTCGTGAAGCGATTGAATATGGTGCAATTAAAATGAACATTGATACAGACGTACAATGGTCAACATGGGAAGGAATTTTGAAATATTACAAAGAAAAAGAAGGATATCTGCAAACTCAGCTTGGTAACCCTGACGGTCCTGATTCACCAAACAAAAAATATTACGATCCACGCGTTTGGTTACGTAAAGGTGAAGAAAGTATGATTGCCCGTTTGAAAGTTGCATTCGAAGATTTGAACTGCATTAATCAGTTGGGTTGATCTTTAGAAAAAAAAGGAAGCCTGCAAATTACTCTGAATTTGCAGGCTTCCTTTTTTTTCTAAATCACCTAAAATAATTAATAAGCAAAATCAAGTTTATTTTTGATATGCTTACTTTCTTCGTTTCTAATAGTTTTATTAGTCATAATTTCATGCTCTTTATCCTTTTGCAGCAATTTAAACCATGAAATAGCAGGAATCATCCCATTAGAATGTAATTCTAAGCGAATAACGACTTTTTCCGTAGGCTTCCTATGACTATTTAAATACTGACTTAATACTTGGGGCTTAATATTTATTTCAGCAGCAAATTCACTATCTTGTTTTGCCTGCCGATTCACATATTCACCTAAAAAATAACCAAAGTTTAGTACTTCTTCATACTGATTACTTTCAACATATTCCTCTAACTGAAACTTTAATTGAAGTAATCTTGAATATATTTTTTGATTTGCCGTACGTGTTTCAAACGCTTCCCTCCGCTCCTTCCAAAAAACAATATCTTCTCGTTTCGCCTTGACTGTTTTTGGTGCAGTCAATGGAAATATGACAGCTTCAGCAAGTTCCTGTTTACTATACTTTTCGAGTCCTTCTAAATTATCAGCTGTGCTCTTCATAATATCTGTTAATTAACATTAAAGAATTCGCTTGTTCCGTAATAAGATACATTCCTATAGATGCCATACCGTATGCTTTTTGGTAATGAATCTCTAAATCCGTTTTAGGTTTCAAACAAACATAACCTTCATATCCGGCACTGAACGATTTTTTACAAGCAAATGCAATCAGACAACCAGCAATTCTCTCATATTGTTTTCCTTCTCCAATACTATCTTTAGAAGATGCTAACAATCGGATTTGAACCGCATAATCTGATGTTCTATTCTCAATAGAAATTAAGCCCAAAGGTTCGTTAACACCGGTTGCAGTCAACTTATACACTTCATATTTAGCCTCTTTGTTCCAATTGAAGTGAAAACGTCCACTTTTATTAATTACTGCAATTTCCTTTTTATCTAATTTACTTACGATAGCTCGAATTTTTTTACCACTTTCATGGTGTATTACATACATATCAAATATAAGAAAAGTTTACATAAAACGTAAACTTAATCATTTTTTTTACTAATAATGAATTGCTTTAAATTGTTTTTATTCCAAGCAAAGCTAGTTAATTTCAGGAACAGCAACCTCCACTTTCCCCATAATCCGTTCCCGGTGCGCCACTCCCCAATTCCTCAGCACTTCAATTACAGGTTTTAAAGAATGGCCATAATCGGTTAATTTATATTCTACAACCACAGGAATGGAATCATACACGTTTCTTTTCACCAAATCGTTTGCTTCCAGATCCCTCAGCTCTTTCGACAACATTTTATCCGTAATATTAGGGATTCCTTTTGCAATTTGGGAGAATCGTTTGTTCCCAAACGTCAGGGAAATAATAATGGGCAGTTTCCATTTCCCACTCAAAACTTCCAGTGCGTCCCTTACCGGAAGAATGCTTTTGGTACATTCTCCAACAGTATGCTCTATTACTTCTTCCGCTACTTCCATTGTAAATGAATTTATTTCACTATCCTTTTGTATAGTACTTACAAATGTATAGTATATTTATTTAAGTTTGCATATTATTTATTAAAAAGAGAAAGAGAAAATGAGTGATCTGATAGAAAAGTTGAATTGGAGATATGCAGCCAAAAGAATGAATGGAGAATCTGTTCCGGAAGAAAAACTGAATACGATTTTGGAAGCTATCAAGCTTTCTCCCTCTGCTGGCGGGTTACAGCCATATAAAGTGATTGTAATCAGCGACAAGGCTACAAAGGAAAAGATTCATCAAATTGCTTCTCCACAACCGCAAATATTAGAATCTTCGCATCTTCTGGTTTTTGCAACATGGACTAAAATAACATCTGAGGAAATTAACAATTTTATTAACTTGATTGCTGAAACACGTGGCGTAACGCTGGAATCGCTGGCAAAATACCAGGAAAGTATGAGCAATAATATTTTAAGCAGAACAGAAGAAGCAAAATTCAATTGGGCAGCCCGTCAGGCATATATTGCGCTTGGACATGCGCTGGTTGCTGCCGCTACTGAAAAAGTGGATGCTACACCGATGGAAGGTTTCAACCCTGATAAACTGGATGAAATTCTTGGCTTGAAAGAAAAAGGATTACGCAGCGTTGTGATCATGACACTCGGTTATCGGGATGATGAAAAGGATGCATTGGCAAAAGCGAAAAAAGTAAGGCGTTCGAACGAAGAATTCTTTATATCGATTTAGTTAAAAGCTGTAAGCTTTAGCCATGAAATCTGATTTTATTCAAAAAAATAAAAATAAGTACGGTTATGAAAGTTGAGATATGGAGTGATGTAATGTGTCCATTTTGCTACATTGGCAAAAGGAAATTTGAAACTGCCCTGGAGCAATTTCCACAAAAAGATCAGATTGAAATTGAATGGAAAAGTTTCCAGCTTAATCCTGCCATGAAAACGGAACCAGGCAGAAGCATTAACGATTACATTTCAGAGATTAAAGGGTGGAGTCCGGAATATGCCCAGGAAATGAACAATCATGTTACCGGAATAGCTGCGGAAGTTGGTTTGGAATATAATATGGACAAAGCGGTAGTTGCCAATTCTTTTGATGCGCATCGCTTTGTACAATATGCAAAAACAAAAGGAAAAGGTGACGATGCAGAAGAACAGTTGTTCAAAGCTTATTTCACAGATGGGAAAAATACTGCCGATTACGAAACATTAATCACATTAGGTATTCAGATTGGACTTGATGCAGATGAACTGAAAACTGTTTTGGAAAGCTCAAAATTCAGTGAACAAGTTCGTAATGATATTTATGAAGCACAGCAAGTTGGCGCACGCGGCGTTCCTTTCTTCGTTCTGGATCGCAAATATGCAGTTTCGGGAGCTCAGCAGCCGGAAACATTTTTAGGAGCTTTGGAAAAAGCATTTACTGAATGGGAAAAAGCAAACCCTACTCCTCTTGTCTCTTATGCTGATGGCGCAACCTGCACATCGGAAGGAGATTGCAATTAATTTTGTTTTATAATAAACATTCTGGCGTCTGAAATCTAAATTCAGACGCTTTTTTCTGTTTAATTCCTCAATTCTCATGTTGCTAAATTATTAGATAAATGCACTCTTTTGCGCAGTAGCAAGTCTTTTACTACATTGCCGGCTTACTATTCATTCAAGCTATGGCGATAGATCGTAATTCTTTACGGGGAAAGCTTTTTATTATCATTTTTGGTGCACATACCCGACAAGGGAGATTATTTGACTTGTTCCTATTGTGGTTTATCATACTAAGTGTTATCACAGTTTGTCTTGAAAGCGTCCCGGAAATACGAACCCAATACCATCCATTTCTGCATGGACTGGAAATTTTCTTTACAGTCGTTTTCACGATAGAATATTTCTTACGTCTTTATAGTCATCCCAAGCCGCTTAAGTATTTGTTTAGTTTCTTTGGAATTATCGATTTTCTGTCCGTCATCCCCTTTTATCTCACTTTTATTTTACCCGCCGGACATTTCCTCGTCACAATCAGAATTATACGTCTGCTCCGGGTGTTCAGAATCCTCAAACTTACCAGTTTTGTACACCACGCACAGGTTCTTAAATCAGCTATTGTAGCCAGTTTACAAAAAATTACCGTTTTCATGCTTACTATTATTGCATTGGTACTCATCATTGGTACGATTATGTATGTAGTTGAAGGAGAAGAACATGGATTTACCAGTATTCCACAAAGTATTTATTGGGCTATCGTAACGATCACAACAGTAGGTTATGGCGATCTTACGCCTCAAACACCTTTGGGACAGGTTATTTCTTCGATTGTGATGATTATGGGATATGCAATTATTGCTGTTCCAACTGGTATTGTAACAGTAGAAATGTCAAGAAGCCAGCCTGTAATTAAAAAGGCAAATACGATTGAATGTCTCTCATGTGGTAAATCAATGCCCATGAACACTAATTTTTGCAGCAATTGCGGTCATCAGCTGCACGAATAAATTATATAGGAATCCGTTTTATACCGACAATACATTTAGCCTTATGCATTTTGCTTCTTTATTATTGATACTTTCTCTTCTGGTAACCAGTGTACATGCCGGAGGAATAAAAGGACAGATTACAACGCAAAAAGGCGAACCTCTTCCTTATGCCGGGATAACGGTGAAAGGATCCAGCAATGGTACCATGGCTAATGAAGAAGGAAATTACGAATTTACGTTGCCGGCAGGCTCACATGAGGTTATATTTCAATATCTGGGCTTCAAAAGTGTTACAAAATCAATCACTGTTGGCAATGATTTTATTGAATTAAACATTCAGTTAGAAGAACAGGCCCTTACATTACGGGAAGCAACAGTGGGCAGTGCCAAAGAAGATCCTGCGTACAGTATCATGCGAAAGGCGATTGCCAAGGCTCGTTTTCACCAGCTGCAAGTTCGTGGCTATACAGCAAAAGTATATTCACGCAGTACGGCATTACCGACTAAAATTCCTTTTTTGTTAGAAAAGCGGCTTAAAAAAGAAGGTGTTCAGGAAGGAAAATCATTTTTGAATGAAAGTGTTGCTGAGATTAAATACCGGCGGCCAAGCAGTTATAGCCAGCGGATTGTTTCTACACGTAACAGCCTGGACAATAGCATTCCATCTCCGAATGAATATATTCTTGCCAGTCTTTACAGTCCGGAAATAGCCGGCACCATTACGCCGCTTTCTCCTAAAGCATTTGGCTACTATAAATTTGAATATGAGGGTTATTTTGAAGATCAGGGACAGATTGTAAATAAAATCCGTGTTATTCCAAAAGCGTATGGCGAAGGCGTTTTTAAAGGACGTTTGTATATTATTGAAGACCGCTGGTCGATACACAGCTACGACTTGCAAACTACAACAAGAGGATTAAATATCTCTGCAAAACAAATTTTCAGTCCGGTACAAAATGTATGGTTACCTGTAAATCAGCAATTTAAAATAGATGGAAGTTACCTGGGTTTTGCGGGAGAGTTCAGATATCTGGTTTCGCTCACGTATAATAAACTGGATATTGATCCGGGTCTTAAAGAAGATATTGTAATTACAGATCATAAAAAAGAATCAACAACTACTGCATCAGGTGACCGTAAAAAAGATCTTGAAAAACTAATTCAGGATCAAAAGGAATTTTCAACAAAAAATTTCAGAAAGCTTACTAAAAAATACGAAAAAGAGCAGAAAAAAGAAGGTAAAACTTTGGGCAGTAATCGTATGGTCAGGGAAGATTCTATTGTAGTTGATCCAATGGCCAATAAAAGAGACACATCTTACTGGGAGACACTTCGTCCGATTCCATTGACCAAATCAGAAGTATCCAGTTATTCTATTCAGGATAGTATTAAAATAGTTAAAGATGCGCGAAAAGAAAAATCCAAACCGGATTCCGTTTATTTCAAGCCGATTCATCTTTTAATAGGCAATACTTATTCCTTAGGTAACCGGAATACATTTTATTTCAAAAGTCCGCTGCTTTCTATCAGCTATAACGCAGTAGAAGGAAATGCATTAAATATTGTTACGGAATGGCAAAAAAAATGGGACAAATCTTATCAGTTTAGTATTCGTCCACTGGCCCGTTATTCATTCGGACGGAAAGAACTCTTTGGTAATATCGAAACAAACATTGGAAATAACAGATGGAATTTCATGCTTTCCGGTGGAAAAATGGCTACTCAGTTCAATAAAAACAATCCAATATTAGCTTTACCAAATAGTATTGCAGGACGTTTTTTTGACAGAAGTCTGGTGAAGCTGTATGAGCAAAAATTTGTTAAAGCAGAATATGCGCTACGAAATATCGGTGATATAATAAGCTTCAATACCAGTCTCGAATATGAGAACCGGACTGAGCTTTACAATCAGGAAAGTGCAAGACCTATTTTCTTTTGGTCACAGTATGATTACACCCCAAACAGGCCGCTCAACAATGAATTGAATAATACAGGATTTCCTAATCATAACGCTATGCTGTTTGATTTTACAGCAAATATCCGCCCGTGGCGCAGGTATTTGATTCGAAACGGAGAAAAAAGATATATCAGAAGTAAGGGACCTTCATTTTCAGTTAATTACAAAAGCGGATTACCCTTCATCGGTGATGTAAATTACAATTTTCTACAAGGTGGTATTCGTCAGGATCTAAATCTTGGTCCTCGCAGCAGCCTGGATTATAGCTTAAACGGTGGTGGATTTTTAAGCAAAAAACAAATGTATTTTCAGGACTACCGTCACTTTATGGGTAACGAATTTTTCCTGCAATGGGGTGATCCACCAAACCAGTTTCGTATGCTGCCTTATTATCAGTACAGTACTGCCCAATGGTTTTTTCAGGCTCATGCAGTTTGGTCATTGCAGCATTTTCTCGTTACACGTATTGAAGCATTGCGGGTTACTGGCATTTCAGAAACTCTTCAGATACATTATCTGAAAGTGCCAACGATTCAAAACTATTCCGAGCTGGTATATGGTATTGATAACATACTTAGATTGGTCCGGCTAGAAGTAGTCGCTCAGTTTCATGATGGAAACTTTCAGGGAATGGGTTATCGGATCGGGACTTCCATCCGGATTGGCCGATAAGTATTTCGCGTAAAAGCATGATTGAAAATTAAGCTTATGTACGCACTAATGATACTAAAATGATGCAGGAATGTTGCTATATCATTTAAATAAAATCTGATTAGGTTCCACAATATTTCCTGCATCATTATGAACGCGTCTGCCTACTTTCCACTCGAATCCTTTTTACTTCCAACACGTTCTTCTGTAAATGCCGTAGGCACGCCAGCCTGGAGCATATAGAAACTACCCGTAAGCCCCGTAAAAGTTGTAGAAATTCCTGTAATCGCTTTACTTGCCAGAACCCCGGCATAGGTAGTTTCCAAACCATTGTAAGTAAACATAAACATTCCGCCAATCTGCACCCATTGTCCGGTATATCCACCTCCAGTCCACGTGCCTCCTGCATTAACTGTAATGGTAGATTTACTGTAAGAACCATCTGAATCCCAGTCATAGAATAATGTCCAATTTCCTGTAATAGCCATGATATGAAAATTTATTTTGCCTACTCTCAGATCGGATTTTCGGCTTGCTCCGGTTTACTTTTTCTCTAATGTTTCAAGCAATAAATTACTGCTTGCACATAAAGAATATGCAAAAATAGCATCGACCAAAAGCGAATTTCAAGAGTGGAAATACGTGATTTTGATTTTCAGGTACATCTCCCCAGCCTGCGTATAAGTACTTAGTTCAAACAGTACAATATTTTTTGCAGCCAATTGAATCAGCAATCCCGTTAATATTCAAATTAGCTTCTTTCCGGACCAAGTGTCATTCCTAATTTTCCTAACAATTCA
>Ga0247739_10000819_pt1 | contig 11178 bp, 8 predicted proteins | sample UWRJL058202B2_FD_180943 | JGI IMG/M metagenome (GOLD analysis project Ga0247739, IMG submission 180943) | Plant litter microbial communities from Arlington Agricultural Research Station in Wisconsin, United States - UWRJ-L058-202B-2 | ecosystem: Environmental > Terrestrial > Plant litter >... | reverse complement strand
CGGCATCGTCCTGCGGGATGTTGGCCAACGTAAGGTCGAGGTCGTAATGTTCCTTGGCCAAATCGAAACTCTTGCGGATGCAGGTGAGCATGCCGAGCGCCAGCACATCTATTTTCATAAAACCCAAAGCATCGATATCATCCTTGTTCCATTCTATGCAGGTGCGGTCCTCCATGCGGGCATTCATGATCGGCACTAGATCCGACAATTTCCCCTTTGTGATGACAAATCCGCCTGTGTGTTGCCCTAACTGCCTTGGAAAACCCATGAACTCCCTCGTGAGCTGCAATACTTTTCGCAGATGCGCATCGTCGGGGTTGAGCCCTTGCTCGGTCAACCGTTCGCCTTCAAACCATTCATCCGTAAACTCCCAGATGGAACCCGACAACCGATTGATGGTATCCACGGATAATCCCATGGCCTTGCCCACATCCCGGATGGCTCCTTTTTGGTGCTGCTGAGTAACGGTGGCCACAATGGCTGCCCTGTCACGGCCATATTTGTTGAACACATATTGCATCACTTCCTCCCGCCGTTCGTGTTCAAAATCCACATCTATATCCGGCGGTTCGTTGCGGGCAGACGAGATGAAACGTTCAAATAACAAATCGAATTTGGTGGGATCCACCGACGTGATGCCGAGGCAATAACAAACGGTGGAATTAGCAGCGGAACCCCGCCCTTGGCAAAGGATTTTCTGATGCCTGGCAAAACGTACGATGTCGTGGACAGTAAGGAAATAAGCGGCATAATTCATTTCTGCAATAAACCCCAGCTCATGGTTGATGGCGTTGATGGTTTTTTCCGACAATCCATCGGCGTATCTTTCATGGGCGCCTTGCCAAGCTAAAAAAGCCAGTTCCTCCTGCGGGGTGCGGCCGTCAGTGGTCAGCTCTTCGGGGTATTCATATTTCAGTTCATCCAAAGAAAAAGTGCAGGCGTCGGTGATTTCTTTTGTTCGAAGGATGGCATCTGGATATTGCCGGAATAACCGCAACATTTCCTCGTTGGGCTTGAGGAACCTTTCAGCATTGGGATGCAGCCGAAAACCTGCGGTGTGGATGGTGCATTTTTCACGGATGCAGGTCATTACATCTTGCAACTGGCGGCGGTTGGGTTCGTGGTAATGCACATCGTTGGTGGCTACCAGCGGTATATTTAATTGGGTTGATAGTTGGCCTAAGCGGAACATGTATTTGCGGTCGTCGCCATTGTATTTCCTGCTGGCAGCAATGTATAGGTCGGGGCCAAAATGTTTCCTGTATTCCTCTAATATATCCCCGAAAGAGGCATCGAAAGCAAACTTTTGGTTCAAGGTATCCGGTGGAAGCACGACGAACTTCATGTCCGTTCTGTAGGCGTACACGTCTTCTTTTTTGAGGTGGCATTCACCTTTTTCTGCCCTACGGTTTCCCAAGGTGAGCAGGTTGCACAATCTGGAATAGGCGGCTTTGTTGGTCGGGTAGGCGAGGAGGCTAGCACCGTCCAGCAGGTCGAGGCGGCAACCTACGATGATGCGGATACCGGCTTTTTTTGCCGCCGCATGGGCACGTACGATACCTGCAAGCGTGTTGCGATCGGTGATGGCGATTGCTTTGTAACCCAATGCCGCTGCTTGTTCCGCCAGTTCATCGGGGTGGGAGGCACCTCGCAGGAAACTGAAATTGCTCGTGACCTGTAATTCGGTATAATCCATGATCGATATCGTTTATGCAAAAAATCCGTGGATGAACCATTGGTGCGACCGGGTAACATCGTAATGCCCCGAGCGGAACAACCAATAGCGATGGCCTTCCTCATCTTCTACCACATAATAATCTCGGTGCTGCCCATCCTGTAGCCACCATTCTTGTTCGATGCGTTCGGGGCCATCGGCTTTTTTTATGGTATGCAGTTTCCCTTTGTACCTAAACAGCATGGGCGGATAATCAGGAATGGGGGCGCTTACTTCAATCAGTTCTGGCAAAAAAAGTATCTGCAAGGGTCGTGGTCTATCTATTCTCCAATGGGTTTGTAGTTTTTGGTCGATGGCCGTGGCTGGTTTGAAGGAACGCTCCGGCCAATAATGTTCGTCGGGCACGAAGCGGTGGATATTGTGGACGCCAATTTTCCCACCGATACGATCCAGCAGTTCGCTCAGTCCAATATCATCCAAACCTGTCCTGTCTTTCCACAACCTATCTTGTTTGGTCGAAAGGTCTTCCACCTTTAAGGCATCGAGGGTAAATAGTTCGAAACCCAATGCAGGTTCCATGGTTTCTATCTTAAGCTCGAACAGTTTAAAAAGATGTTTCACATTGCAGGTAGGGCGGTTGGTACCAATGTCTATCTGCTCTATTTTTCCGTCTACCCGATATCCTTTGAACACGGATATGCGGAGTCCTTTTTGTTCCTGTAAAAGACGGCGACACAAAGCATCCAACAAGTGTTGAAGCCCGATCTCGATGCCTGTATGAGAAACAATGGCTTCCATACACGGCAGTCTTTCTTGATAAGGTTCAATAGGGTGCAAAGGTGTGATCCATTCTTCTTCGGTGCCCAATGCCTGATCCAACCGAAGGAGAAGCACAGACCCGAAACGCCGCCGCAAAGCAGGCCGTGGCAGTTCGATGAAATTGCGTATTTGCCTTAATCCTAGTTTTTCCAATCTTTCAATCAAGGCCGCTTCTATGCGCAATGCTGATGGCGACAATGGTTGTAGGGCTTCGACCTGTTGGCCTGGTTCCACAATAACGGATCCGCTACCATATCTGGCAACGGCCCATGCGGCTCCGATGGTATCGGCAATGGCCACCCGAACGGTATATCCAAAGGCCTTCAACCGTTTGAAAATGTCTGTGAGGTATTGCTTTTCGCCGCCCCACAAATGTGTGCAGCCTGTAACATCCATGGTAATACCATTGGGTAAATCGATGCCTACAACAGGTGCGAAACGGATGCACCATTCGGCGATGCCTGTCAGCAGTTTCTCGGCGAGTTCTGGCCTATCATCCTGCACTTGCAAGCCAGGCACTATTGCTTTGGCGTCCGCCACCGTCATGCCGATTTCTATGCCTTGTGAGTGGGCAAAAGTGTTGTGTTCGGTAACCAGCATGCGGCCATGATCGGGCGTAGCCAATATAAAAGCAGCATCTTTTAAATCGGGTTGCCGACGGGTGAACCAATCCGTTTTGAGATACCGGAACCATATCGCAACGAAACGTTTCTGCATCAGCCAACCTTTTTTTGAAGTTCCACAACGATGGCCTTGGATATTGCAACATGCTCAAAATGCCCTGCGGCCCATTCCACTTCCCAAATGGCTGGCTTGCCGTTCCTTACTTTCAAGAGTTCCACTTTCCATCGTGGAAAACCTACGCCGGGCAGGGCGTCTGCTGCTTCACTGGGTAAAGAAGTGATTTTCCAACGGGTCACGCAGGCGTTCGCTTCCAGTTTGCGTGGATTGCGGCGAACGACGAAACCGGTTACTTGGCTTTGTTCCACTGCCAATTGTAAACGTCTAGATGCGGTGAATGAAAGGTCTTGCATTTCGCCGATGACCGCCGACAAGCCATTGCATTTGAGCGCCTCCTCCATGGCCCATAATATTTGGTTTTCTTTTTTAAGGTCGATGAAAATCATTTTGTCGGGTGCTATACCCAACAGTTTTAGTGCTGGCGGAAAGATGGTGCGACAAGCGCTGACCCAAATGGCCACGCCATTGTTCCGCATCAGGCACGAAAGCAGGCCACCTACGAAACCACCCGTTGCGGCAGCGTCTTCCGAACCCGTGGCAATAAATTCGTGGATGGCTCCCAACGGAAACGAGGCAGTTTGGAAAGCATGTTTGATTGGCCCCAATGCATCATCCAGAACAGTATCGTTCAGCGCTGCCCGTATTCCTTGCAAGGGAAGAATTTCCTTTTGCAGGCGGTGCATGATATCTGTTCTGGTTTCTTTCAACACAATATTTTAGTATTTTGCTACAATATTACTAAAATATTTAGGTTGCTGTATTGTTCATTTCATTTGTTTACCCACATTTTAAAGGTTAACTAGCTATACACTTTAAAAGAAATGGACATATCTGTCTATGGGTGAGTACAGTAGAGAGGAAATTATTTTTGAATGCATCATTTAAGATACAGATTAAGAGTCAGTGGCTTTTATCTATTAACCCGCAATATGCCTGCGGTTTAACGATTCCATTATTTCGAAATACTCAGATAATCTTTTAAGAATGTGTGAATGCTTTGCCAGCCTCATTCTTGCTCGTATTTTAGTCAAAACGATGCGGAAAGCCCGCTGCATGCCGCAGGAAGGTTTCCGTATGATGCGGAAAGCCCGCTGCATGTTGCAGGAAGGTTTCCGCATGGTGCGGAAAGGCCGCTGCATGGTGCAGGAAGGTTTCCGCATGTTTTTGTCTACGTCTTGCAATTGGTTGGTAATCAGGTGTAAAAATGATGATTGCTATTTCATAAGGCCTTATATGCTTTTGAGACAGCTTTTTATGTGTAGAAATTGGAACTTCCCTATTGTATGGTTAGTGTTGAGAATTATCACTGCAAAATCCATTATATCAGACCGCAGATTATCTAATTGCCACTGATAAGTATATTCTTGTATTTATATCCCTACCGCTGGTGCAGTACTACACAGTACGGAATTCTAGCCCCGCAAATTGTGCGAAAGGCTGTGTGTGTTCGCTTCCAGTGCTAGGCCACCTCATCCCACATACCTAAAGTTGAGTATCAAAAACCATCCGCATGATTTCTAATTTTGATGGTTGAATAATGGCATCTTTTTCTCACCCAACACAACTCCCATGAAGCATTTTTCCATTTTGTTGCTGCTGGTTATCGGCACCGCTGGTATTGCATGGTCGCAGCCTTCTATTGCTAAAATGAAGGCCAGCTTAGAACGTTCCACAGATGCCCAATCAAACGCAGTGGAATTAACGATGCTCAAAAGCTCGCAGGCCGCCATCCTTTTCTCTCCCACATCTAACTTGGGACAGGAGCAGGCGAGCACTTGGCTAGCCACCCAACTCGGGTTGCGACCAGGTGCGGACGTACTGAATCCAGAAGGAAAAACAGCCCAAGTTGGTGATTGCGCTATAAGCCAATTCCATCAATATTATAAAGGCATCAAAGTGGAACATGGCGTCATTAAAACAACGGCCAAAGCTGGCAAAGTGGCTATGATGCAAATGGAGTTTTACCCTATCCAAGATGATTTCAATACTACACCCACACTTAGCGAAGCGGAAGCGCTCAAAAAAGGGATGGCTTTCATTAATGCCAAAAGATATAAATGGCAAGATGATGGCGGCAATTCGGTGCAGCCTCTACCCAAGGGCGAACTCGTTATCCTGCAAACCTACCTCGAAGATGACGAGATATGTCTTGCTTATAAATTCGACATCTACGCCCTGATGCCCCTTGTTCGCACCCTTGTATATGTGGACGCCCATACCGGCCGCATCGTGCTCGATGATAAAGTGATCAAACATTCAAATGCGGTGGGCTCTGCCGAAACCAGATATTGTGGTACGCAACAGATTGTTACCGACAATGGAAGTTCCGTGGTAGGATATCCTTACCAGCTTTTACAAAATAGGAATGGACATGAGATCGAGACGTTCAATTTTAACCACACCTATCCGGGATCGAACTCAACTGCTTTTTATAAGTTCCTCGATAACGATAATAATTGGACGTTCAACGAGTTTGGTACTCCTCAAGATGACCTCGATGGGCTTGATGTGCACTTTAATATGCAAGTGGTAAGCGACTATTGGAAGCAGGTACACAACCGCAATAGTTGGGACGATAAATACGCCAAGGTGATTAACTACGTGCATGTGAACGAGTATGAGGAATTCAACAATGCTGGTTATAACCTTGCCATGGATAATGCGTATTGGGATGGCGAGGCCATGTATTTTGGCGATGGGAGAAACGGTGCCCCAATGCCGCCTAATTACCCCTATGCAGCACGCTTTAACTCCATGACTAGTCTGGACATCAGCGGCCACGAATTGGCTCATGCGGTGTGCCAAACGACTGCCGCCTTGGTTTATCGTTGGGAATCTGGCGCCCTGAACGAGGGTTTCAGCGATATCTGGGCCGCTTGTATCGAGAACTTTGGCATTAGCAACAACACTTCGCTAGGCCTCAATAAAAATATTTGGCGTATTGGCGAGGAAGTCACTATCAATAGCGGTTTCGGCCTGCGTGACATGTCCGATCCAGATGGGCATGGTCACCCTAGTACCTACAAGGGTCCTTTTTGGATACCTGGAAACTTCAGAGAATGCCGTCAGCCCGATTCAAAAATCAACGATGATTGCGGTGTGCATACCAATAGCAATGTGCTCAATTGGTGGTTCTACCTACTCACCGTTGGTAAAACGGGAGCCAACGCAAAAGGCACTCCATACAGCGTTGCCGGCCTTGGTTTCACATCCTCACAAAAAATAGCGTATCTCACTGAGCTCAACCTCACGCCGAATGCTGGGTTTGCTACCTGCCGTTCGGTTTCTATCAATGCGGCCATCACACTATTTGGGGCCTCCTCTGCAGAGGTACTTTCTGTAAAAAACGCTTGGCTCGCCGCAGCCGTCGATACCAACACGTTCGATATGAGCAATACGCCGGTTTTTACCAGCAACAATTTTATCAGCATTGGGGTAGGGGCCAAGGGCAATATTTGGGCCGGTACTGCTTATCAAGGTTTGTACAGATATAACGATACCGCATGGACCAAGCGGCCCGAGATTACAAACGTTCGCATCAATGATATCAAGGCCGATAAGGCTGGTGGCATCTGGATAGCGCAATCGGGCACGCAAGGTGGTGGCTCGGCGGCCATTGCTGGCGGCGTTAATTATTTGCCCAGTCCTTATACGGGCGTCAATAATTTTTATACGGTCAGCACCGCTACGAATGTTCCTTCCCGCAATGCCCGCTGCATTTATGTAGATACCTCCAAGGTGAATGGCACCAACCCGAAGGTTTGGGTGGCCACACAATCGTACCTGAACGGCAGCAACAATACCAGCGGTAAATTGGGCCAAGGGTTATATGCCTCCGGCAATGCCTTCATCGCAGTGAGCGACAGTTTGAATACCGCCAGTGCCACTGCCGGCATCACTACGGTAGGGGGCGACGGTAGCAAGGTATGGGGTTTTGCACCCGTCAATTATGGTATCGACATGATTCTTTCGTACCAAGCGGGATCCAATATTTTTATTCGATCCTACAGCCATGGTACCGACCCGGTGATCCCAACTAGTTTCACCGCAAGGGCCATTTATTTTGATGCTAAAAAAAGAGCTTGGGTGGGCTTGGCCAATGGCGGGCTATTGGTTTGCGATGAATCCCAAAAGTGGCATGCCATCAACTTTCCTTCCATGTTCTCCGTAGGTGCTGGCGTTAATCCCAATGCTATTACTGGCGATCCTTATGGCGATGTGTATATTGGCACTACGGCTGGCTTGGTTTTCTTTGATCATGGTATTGGTGAAAAAGGCCGGTTGGATAGTGTGCAATACTATCATCTATACAACACGCAAAACGGTTTGCCTTCCAATAACATCAACGCCATTGCCTACGATACGGGCCGTTTCAAACTCTTGATCGCAACTGATAACGGTGTCACTTTTTGGGAACCACCATGCTTGGACAAAAGTTGCTACATCGTTCGTACCGGCCCCAATGGCAATGCATTAACCCTCGGCCCTGGCAACTGGAGCAATCCCGCCATTTGGAGCAACGGCCAATTGCCAGACTCTACTACCAGTGTTACATTGGCCCATCCGGTTATTGTGGATGTGAATGCAAAATGTCGCTCTATCTCCGCTGTGGATGCTGGGGGCGTGCATGTAAACGCTGGCGTGAACCTGATCATTTACGATACGCAGAATCCTATAAACACCGGCGGCGTGCGGCGAAGGAGATGAGGAAGTGGTTATGGAATAAAAACGGATTCAGCTATAACATTAAATGAACGTGCAAAATGCCTGTTCGAAAAATTGCCTTGTGTAAATTGAATAACTCGGGCTTAGATGGAATTAAGCGCACCGTTCCTCTTTGTCGTAAAACTTACAATCATCAACAAAGCATAAACTATTATCAACCACAATCCATTGTATTGGTAAAGGTCTTCTAATGTTTGCTGGAAGCGTTGTTTGTATGATGGCTCCAGTGGTAAAAGCGGGTTATAGCCGCAGGTTAATAAGTTAATTGGTGCCAATAGTTTTCCTTTATTAATTTTTGGAGGCTGCTCCTTGGTCTCACTCAAAAAATACCACGCATCTTCCCAAAAAGCAATGTTTTAAAGCGGTGTAATTGGCTATGTCAGCTAGTCTAATAAAATCATTCAATGTATTTTCTGGTCCGAGCCTAACAATCAATGCCTCGTTCTTTATGTCAGTAAACGATAATCTTTGGATTTTGTGGACTATAAAATCGAATTTTTGTTCCAAGATATTAGCCGTATTGCTTTTTAAAATTAGTTCTGTTTTTTTGAAAAACCTGATGCTGTGCATTAATCCTTGTCCTGAAAAATCTAATAGTTCGCTACGGTATTGTGGATTGTCTGTTGGAACAAAAATCTTTATTGCAAAAACAGGTTTGGGTGTTACTGAATCCAAATACCAAAAGAATAGAAGCGGCACTATCAACAGCGAAAAGACACCTGGCGTATAAAAAATTTTTCTGGTTTTCATCAACTATTTATAGCAAGATGAACAGACCTTTCTTTTCCATAAAATATATTTTTTCATCGTTAGCCCGATACCGACCGTCAAGTAATTATAAGCGCCCTGTGTGTATCTTAAACATAAATAATATGAAAGTTTTGGAACTGATAGTGCAAATTAGAATGGCCATGTATCTGATAAAATACATGGCCATTTTAATTTGCAGGTCTATTTTACTTACCTATAATATTCGAGTTGATCCATTCACTTAATTTCCCCTCCTTATCGGCGGTGGCTGCCTTGTCAAGCGTCTTATCTTTTTTGATGTCCCCTCCATTGGCATATACCGCAAGCACGGCTTTCATTCCGGCGGTGTAGGCTTTTGTTTTATCAGTAGCATAATTATTTTGCAATACATACCTACTATACCCAGCCATCATCATAATCAACACAAAGGAATTCTTTTCGTTCAATTTCATGAGCGCAGGCCCCAAATCCATGTTCACAGTAGGACTGCCCGAAAGCCATTGGACAATAAAAGCGCTGACTTCTTTCCGCTTTTCATCACCCGTTTTTACAGGCGTGGCCTGCAGCCAATCCGCTGCAGCTATTACCGTTTTTTCGTAGGGGGCATAATCTTCCTTGGCCACCAAAACGATATTGTTGGGCAGCTGAAAATCTTGTGCCTTGACATCGGTAGAATAGGTGGACACAAACAATAGGAAAGACAATACATGGGTCATTTTTCTCATAAAGTTGAAATTTTATGGAAAGTAAATAGATTCTATCATGAATCTTATTATTTTTTTATAAAGACTGATAATGCACAAGGTAACACAATCATATCTAGGTCTACAGTGCTGAAAGCGCTTGGTTTTGAGGAGTGGGATGCATATTTTAGAATGTTACAACTAAACGATGGTAGCCAAAAGGATGACGTTCTCACAGTTGAATCTACAGTGTGCGGCGTGCCTTACATCATAAATAGAGCACACCGCTGAAGGGCGTATTCACTTCGTAACAAGCGTAGTAGGATTGACACCATATTGCTTTTTAAAAGCATAAGAAAAGTGCGACAAGTTTTCGAATCCAGCTTCGTAGCAAACGTCCACTGGTTTTTTATTCAGATCGTTTATTTGATGATAGGCCAGACCCAATCGCTTTTCTGTAAGCCACCTTTGCGGAGTGGTGTTGAATGCTTTTTTGAAATCCCTTTTAAAAGTGCTGAGCGCCCTGCCGGTTAGGTAACCAAACTTTTCTATTGGCATGTTGAACATAAAATTTTTCTCCATAAACTCGGTGAGATTGATTTTGCCTGGTTCCTCTAAATTGGCAATGGCATTGAACAGTTCTTCATCAATGGACTTAAGAATGGAAATAGCTTCGTTCACTTTGCCATCCGCAATATCAGCCGGTAATTCGTTTTTCATGTCAAAATAGGGCAGCAGGGAATTGAACAGGCTATCAAGCAAAGGATGCTTTTCCATCACTTTAATACCCGGTTTACTTTGATATTGTTTGGTGTGGATGGCATGCTGCAAAAAATATTGTTGCATGGCCTCCGTACTAAAATAAATAGCCACCGATTTATATGGTTTGCCATCCTTCGGCGTCTTGATTACCTTGGCCAATTCGTTGCGTGGAAAGAACATGGTATCGCCTGCGCTGATGATATAGGTGATGTCGGGCAAGATAATTTTCATCTCACCCGAAAGCATCCTGATCAATGTATTGCGTTCCACAATCAATTCACTGTTGTAATATTTTTCTTCTGTACACGTGAGAAATATATTGGCTTTTGAAACTGGCTGTGCGGTATGTACAATCATCTAAACTTCTTTTTCGAACAATAAAATTACTGGTTTATTAGTATTTGCCCGGTTGCATATTCGCCAACAAGGCTGCCGCTTGTGGTTTAACACCGTCTATTTCAATCCCGCCATGTTGCATCATTTTTATTAGGTCTTTGTATTCTGATAAAAAGGTTGGCGGTGGCGTAGAAAGGTTATCCAATGAACCCAATTCCTCAATGGTCAAATGCACATCGGTAGCTGCGATGTTGTCTTGCAATTGTTGCACGCTTCTTACGCCAATAATAGTGGATGAAACGCCCGGTTTATTGTTTACCCATGACAATGCAACCGCAGCAATTGTGGTGTTATGAACTTCAGCAATGCGTTCCAACTCGTCGATAATGCCCAGTTGCTTCTCGGTCAATTCTACATCGCCATTACGTGTTTGCAATCTTCCGTTTACTTTACCGCTATTACTACGGTTGTATTTGCCCGATAACAATCCACCTTTCAACGGTGACCATGGCGTGATGCCGAGACCCAGTTCCAACGCCATCGGAACGAGTTCATCTTCTACTGTTCTTTGCAACAACGAGTATTCAATTTGCAAACCGATGAAAGGTGTCCAATCCTTGAACCATGCTGCGGTTTGTGCTTGCGCAATCTTCCAGGCAGGCGCATCGCTGATGCCTATGTAGCGTA
>Ga0247739_10000817_pt1 | contig 11190 bp, 11 predicted proteins | sample UWRJL058202B2_FD_180943 | JGI IMG/M metagenome (GOLD analysis project Ga0247739, IMG submission 180943) | Plant litter microbial communities from Arlington Agricultural Research Station in Wisconsin, United States - UWRJ-L058-202B-2 | ecosystem: Environmental > Terrestrial > Plant litter >... | reverse complement strand
AGCACTTTTAAATAGTTCTTTGGTTCCCCCGTAAATGGTCGAATCATCAACGATAAAATACCTACTAAATGAAATTTTAGCAGTTTATTGTAAATTGTAGAATTGGTTGGTACAATTATTTAAATCAGGTGCATAAAAAATATTAGTGTATTTTAATCTACGCAAAACATTCCAGATCTAATTATATATGAGTGAACAAGCATTTTCTGGTCAAATCAAGCAGGACCTTATAGAACAGACTCAAAAAGACGATGCTTATTTTAGATCAATTATTGAGAACAAATCATTTTACATAATCAAAACCGATTTAGAAGGGAGATACACTTACATGAACCCTTTTTTTTGCAAGATGCTCAGTCTGAATGCAGAAGAGTGGCTCGGCAAGGAATCGCTCAGTCTGATTATGCCTGTGGACCATGCGATCTGCGCCGAAACTGTTGGCCGGTGTTTTGCTGATCCTGATACCTCTAACTGGGTTATTTTAAGAAAACCCATTCCGGGAGGTGTGCTTTCCACACAGTGGGAGTTTAAAATACTGAAAGACGAAAATGGCAATCCTAATGAATTGTTATGTATCGGACATGATATAACCCCACTGATATTAAAACAGGAGGAGCTTCGCAGCATGGTAGACGTGGCGGCCGAACAAAACAAACGTCTGGTTAATTTTACCTATATTATTTCTCATAATATCCGTTCCCATGTCGCCAACATCATCGGCATTCTTAACATCCGTGAGGATCTGGGAGATAATGTACTTGCGTTGGAAATGATTAAGGGAAGTACTTCGAGCCTCGACGAAACCCTGAATAATCTTAGTGATATTATTTCAATACAAGCTCATACCAGCCTTCCGATCAGCGAATTAAATGTTTTTCATGAGATTAACAGAATTATCCAAAGTATAAACGTACTGATCACCGATGCAGATACCAGTATTGTTTACCACTTTGATCCTTCTCAGGTCCTGAATACAAATCTTGCTTACTTTGAAAGCATCGTTTTAAATTTGATTACCAATGCTTTAAAGTATAAATCACCACAGCGTTCACTAAAAATACATCTGGATTTACATCAGGAAGGTGATTATAAAATACTAACATTTACAGACAACGGGCTGGGCATCGACCTGGAAAAATATGGGGACCAGCTATTTGGCCTGTATAAAACATTTCATAAAAACAAAGATGCCAGAGGCCTTGGTCTTTACATTATTAAAACACAAGTCGAGGCGATGAGAGGTAAAATTGAAGTAGAAAGTGAAATAGATTTTGGGACTTCTTTTAAAATATACTTTGATCAGAAATTGAATTGATCACATCATTGATAGAACAAGGGACAACTAAAATAGATTTGATGATGACAGAATGCCCTCAACCTGTTCCTTCATCACACCGCTATATTGTAGTGGACGATGACCGTGTGAACAATCTGGTTTCAAAATTCATCATTCAAAGACACAATAAGGATGCTGAAATTCTATTACTTACAGACCCTGAACTTGCCCTGGATGAGATATACCAAATAAGCAAAGATGCTGCCGACCAACGCAAAACAGTTATTTTTCTTGACATCAATATGCCTTTAATGAACGGTTGGGAATTTCTGGAACAATTTAAGAATTTAGAGATGAGTACAGATAAGCAGTTCTGTATCTATATGATATCGTCATCCATTGATCCAAGTGACAAAATAAGGGCACAGGATCATCTTTTAATATCCGGTTTTTTCTCTAAACCTTTAAATACGGAACACCTTAAAATAGCATCGTCCCATTTCTGCTGATTGAATTGATCTGCATTCTTATTTTGAGAATCTGATGACTTTAATCTTGCTTATGTGAAACTTGAGACAATCAATATTAATATAACAACGAAATCACAAATCCTTCATCGACAGATCAGAATACCTTCATTTATTCTGTGGAGTTTGAGCTGCTTTTAGATACTTGTTAAAGTGTGAAATAGTAAATGCAGAGATGGTATGGTACACTTTGGGAAGAGAACATTTGCCGGATGATCTAACAACAGTTGATAACGAAGAGAAATCCTGATGTCCGGCAGAATCGATTTTTACAACTCGTTTTGTGGCTTTGATTCTGCTCAAAAAGTTATAAGTAGAATCCTTCTTTGAGGTCTTGGGTTGAGGATTACTTTCTAAACGTAGGTAAGGTACCGACAAGACCGCTTTTTTGAAGAATGGTGTATTTATAGTGTATTCGAAATCCTTATCCTCTGACTTTGAATAGCCATAATGGTGCACTTCTGAACCATCCAGAGAGACAATAGCGTCTATGTCGTGCCGCTGCATAGCCAGGATTGCCCCGGCCATCCCACCCCAACTATAACATAATACGCCTATTCTGCTTGTATCCACTCTATTGTCCTGTTTTAGCCGGTTCAAGATTTGATCAGCATCTCTAACCTGTTCCATCAAGTCGGCATTCTTCATCGTCATATCACCAGGATACCGGCCAATCGAATTAACGCTGGCAACAATGTAACCCTTGCTTACCAGCGATTCAAACAGCAGATGGTTTTCATAACCCATTGAGCCAAAACTCGCCAGGTAGAGGACCAGGGGAAATCGTTTGGATACTGGCTTAGCCTGCTTAAATGTTTTGGTAGGATTTTGTAAAAGAAGGCCGGGCCGTGAACAGCCGAACCCATCACAGAATGATTTAGCTATCGTCATTGGTAAACTATCAAATTTCTGAGGAGCACTATAAAAATTAGCTCTGTCTTGCAGTAACTGCAAATAGTACCCAAATCGCAGTGTTGAGTCAGAAGAAACCGGTTGAGCAGGATACCAGAGATCAATATCAATCGGTCGAAAATACAAAGGGTCGCTTTCTACAACGTTTGGCCTGTAGGTTCTTGAACTATCAACAAATGAAATAACCTGGTATCCTACCTGGTAAGCCATCGGATTGTCCACGGTTCCTTTACGCGTACTGTTGTCCGAACCACAACCTGCGATCATTAAAAGGAACAGCGATAGAGAATGATAATGGATTTTCGGCATTGGGTTATATATGTATCAGCGAGTAGTTTATGCTCCTGGCAAAGTAAAATCAATCCAACGGTAGCCTGGCCACAGATTGGGAAGATTTATATAATGCCAAAGGCAGGCATTTACAAACCTTTACGTAAACATTTTAATATTTGTTGCCACTCACTTTGCATAACAAGCTTAATTAAATGATGAAATGAAACCATTAATTATATTTTAGCAAAAAACTCTTGTGCCAGGGTGGTTTACACTTTACAGATTATAAGTATTAAAAATTCAGTTTTCATTTTATTTGCCATAGTTTTGACTAAAAGTTGTTGACTTAAATTGGTTAAAGACAAAAACCTCATACTACGCCCGGTGGGCGACCTGAAAACTGCATGCCTTTAAGACTCAGCTTATGCCTGTATCCCGGGGTATTCTGCTTATTATAACTCTAAACCAATCAAAACCTGCTAGCTATCAAACCATTTTTTAAAAGCCGGGGCTTTTTCCCGGCTGATGTCCAGTTCCATTTTTAAAGGACTTTTAAGTGCTACGGTCAGTTTTTGATTTTCATGCATCCGAATTCCGTGAACCGCTTCAATGTTGATGATAGACTGACGATTGGCCCTGAAAAACTTTTTAGGATCGAGCAGTTCTTCGATATCCTCCATCGTCGTAAAGTCAATCACATGGCGGTCGCCTTTTAAAGTGTACAGATAATGAATGTTGTCTTTGGTAAAACAGGCAATATCATCCGTGCTGACCGGAATCCATTGGTTTCGAATACTGATAAGGAATTTTTTCTTATATTCTGTCTTGGAAGGATGTGTAAAAGTATGCAGCAGCTGATGCAGGTCAGCCTGTAGATAATAGTTGTTACCAAGCAGTGCACGGCATTTATCCGTCGCTTTTTTCAGTTCCGTTTCATCCACAGGTTTCAGCAGATAATCTACTCCGTTGACCTTAAAAGCACGGATCGCGTATTCGTCGTAAGCAGTTGTGAAAATGATCGGACAATTGATCTTCACATGGTCCATCAGTTCAAAACTGACCCCGTCGCCTAACTGAATATCCATAAACATCAGGTCTGGCAGCGGATTGTGCCTGAACCACGCAATGGAATCTTCAAGGCTGTAAAGTACATTCACAACCTCTATATCACTGGCAACGTTGGTGATTTTACGCTGCAATTCTCTGGCTACCAGGCTTTCATCTTCAATGATTACTGCTTTCATCAGATTAAAGGAATTTTAACAATAAAGGATTTTTCATTTTCAATGATTTCAATCGTCTGGTCTGTCAGGTACTGGTAAAGCGAGCTTAAATTTGACAGTCCCTTCCTGTTGCTGGTTTCTACAAAGTTTTTGCGCTGGAGATTATTTCGTACTACGAGTTTGTCATTTTCTGTAAATATATCGATCACAAGCGGGCTTGTTCTGGAAATCTTGTTGTGCTTGATCGCATTTTCAATCAGGTTTTGCAAAGTCACCGGAGCAATTTTCCAATGTGTATGTTGCTGATCTACATCGATATTTACTTCCAGACCATGTTCAAAGCGTGTTTTCTGAAGTCTGATATAAGTTTGTGTAAACTGCAGTTCGCTCGCCAGCGACACCAGCTCACTATCCCGGTTTTTGAGGATATAACGGTAGGTGCTGCTCAAACTTTCCAGAAACATCCCGGCTTTAAGCTGGTCTACCTGGATGAGGCTGCTCAGTGAAGTTAAAGAATTAAATAAAAAATGGGGATTAAGCTGCTGTTTCAGGCTGTTGTACATAACCATCGCTTTTTCTTTTTCAAGCGAATTTGCCCTGCTTTCGAGCGTATATATTTTCTGTTCCTGCCGCACGCGATACTTGATAAATATATAAATAACGCAACCAGCCAATAAAATTATAGTAAACCGGAACCACCACTTTTTGTAAAAAACAGTGTCAATATGTACCGGCAGGATCACCGCTGCTTCCTTCCAGTCTTCGTCCACACTGCTGGCCTTGATTTTGAAAATGTAATTCCCGCCAGGCAGATTCGTATAGCTCGCATACCGGCGGCTCCCGCAATTTACCCAGGTTTCATCCAGTCCTTCAAGCATATAAGCATAATGCTGCTTTTCAGGCTGGTCCAGGTCCAGGGCTGCAAATTCAAATGATAATCTGTTTTCATCCGACCGAAGATTTATTTTCCCGTCACGCCTGAATTGGTTTTCATAATATTTTTCCTGGTCATTAACTTTCAAAGACGTTAGTAAAACGGGCACAGCAGGCCGTTTCATTGTCAGAAATGCAGGATCGAATTCATAATGTCCCTGTGCCAGACTGAACCGCATTATGTGGTCGCCGGAGCGCATAATCCGCTGCTCGGTTTCAGAATAGTGGATCCCGTCCGATGCCCCAAAACTGGTAATGGTATGGTTCTCAGGCTTCACAACACAAAGTAATGAACTGGTAACACACCAGATTTTCCCATAAGCATCGTCACACAAATCATACACAATATCGCCGCGAAGACCATGTTCGGCTGTAAGCATGCACGTGCGGACAGGAACATTTTTTTCAATCTCGAAACTCAGCAAACCAGCGTTGGTCCCGGCCCAGATCGTTCCGTCGCGGTCAGTGATTAATGCATGTATGTGATTTCCGGCTGCTTCACCAAGTATTTTAGCGGAAATTTGTGTGAACCGATGGGTTTTTGCGCCAAAATAGGCCAGATACCCGTTGATGCCTCCAATCCAGACATTTCCTTTGTAATCCATGGAAATTGCCTTGATATTCGATTCCGGGATATAGTTTTTGCCTTTTTCAAAGGTTGCATAATGCCCGTATGTTCCGGATTTCCTCTCATACACAAATACACCGTTGCGCCTGCTGGTAATCCAGATATTCCCCTGCTTGTCTTCGCAGATCCTGTAAAAAAAGTTAGAGGTATTTTCAATAGCTGAAAACAGTGGCGGCTGAACCGGTTTCCGAAGTGCTATTTTATCCTGATCGAGCTGGTAAATGTAATCGCGGGTCGCAATCCAGATCACACCTTTGCTATCTTCAATAATATCATTGACGATCATTACTTTTTCATCGAGGTCAAAATCGAAAGCAATCGTTCTTTCCGTTCCTTTTTGTTTGTCGTAAATATGTATACCATCAGCAAACATGGTTCCCTTTATCAGAAAACGCTTGTTTTCGAAGATTTTGGAAATAATATAAAGCTCCCCGTTATCCGATTTGGTCACCGGGATTTTGAAAAAAGAAAATTTCTTTTTGTCGATCTGCACTTTGTACAAACCCTTTTCATGATTTAGCCAAAAATTTCCGGACCTGTCTTTCCAAAGCCCGAAACAGTTGCCCGCGGGTAATTCAGGAATGTTTTTATAAAAATGAAACGTACCTCTGGATTTCAGGAAATAGCCAAATCCGCCCGTGGTCGCCGCCGTAATCCATAAGGTATCCTGGCCTTTTGCTACCAAACCGCTGATAATGTTGGTAGTGCCGCTGACAATCCCTGGCTCATGTTTAAAATTCCCCCATTTTCCGGAACGTGGATGATAGTACGAAATACCTCCTGACCAGGAACCCAGCCAAATCGTGTCCCGATCGTAATGAATAGACGTAAAAAGATCACTTCTTATAAAGTTTTGGGGCGGGATCGGAAAAGGTATTGACCGCAACTTCGCTGTTTTTTTATCAAAATGGTATAATCCGTCTGCCGTCGCGACCCAGAACTTGCCTTTTGTTACCTCAATGATGCCGGTTGCATAATCATACAGCCTTCTTCTGCTGTCCAGTGGAGTGCCGGCGGGCAACAGACTGTACCTGATACACTGCCCGCTTTTTTTATCCAGGCGCATAAAACCTTCCCTGTGAATGCTGATCCACACATCATTATCCATATCGACATGTAACATTCGTATTTCGTGCGTTGGAAGACGTTTGTTGTTTTTATCGATCAACGGGTAATTCCTGAAACGTCCCGACGCCGGATCATAAGAAGTCACGCCACCCTGCTGGTATCCTATCCAGATGATCCCATCCGGCCCCTCGGTCAGCGCTGTAATATAGTTGGAAGAAAGAGAATTAGTATCGCCTGATTTCTTGCTGAACATTTTAAACCGGTACCCGTCAAAACTGGCAAGCCCCTCAATCGTCCCAAACCAAAGCATGCCTTTTTTATCCTGAATCATACACCGGACAATCTTACTGGCCAGCCCCTCGGATTCGTCGTAACCTGTAACCCTGAAAGCCATGTCCTGAGCCTGCACAAAATATAAGGAGCAGACAACAAGCCATTGAAAAAGCAGGTATGTAACATGTTTTCTGGATAAAGGCCACATAAAGGTGCAGGGTACGCCGGAGGTGTTTGTTAATAATTGTTACCCTAAAATTCACGAAAATCCGGATCAATCTTTAATTTTTTTTATTGAAGCGTAGCAAATTGAGAAGGAAATGTGTTTCAAATGAATTGATCCGTCTCCGCGGTACTTTTCTTAAAAAAGCACCTTCCATATAAAGCACGCCGCCTGCATATCCTTCCTTTCGATTTCGCTACGCTTTAGTCTGAAATGACTACACCTCACTTACTTAAATTTTTACACAAAAAAGCAGCGCTATACTTTTGAAGAAAAAAAAGACTCCTGTTGTCTGAAGAAGAAATGGACTTGCACATCATCGACACCTTTAAGAATTATTTTGAAAGCCTTTCACACACAGACGGGGCACGGATTGAAACGTTTTACGCAGATGATATCCAGTTTCAGGACCCTGTCCGTAAGATCAGCGGATTGGAAAATTTAAGAATATATCATAATCAATTTAGCAAAAACCTGCTTCAGGGTGGGTTCAGGTATACGCAGCAAACGCTATTGCACGACAAAGCTTATTTGTCCTGGAAACTGGAACTGGAATATAAAGTGCCGAAAAAGCGGGTGACAGTTTCAGGAATTACAGTTTTGCTGGTATCGGACAAAATTATTTCGCACCGCGATTATTACGATGCAGGGGCACTTTTTTATGAAAACCTGCCGATTGTAGGACCGATTATCCGGGCATTGAAGAGACAGCTGTCAAAGAATTGCTGAGAAAAAACAAGTGATACAGACAAATAAAATTACTCATGAACACAATTGAACACAAAAAAATCGGTACACTTTGGCTCTGTCTTATAAGTGACGGTAAAGCGGAGAGAATCTGTAAAAAGACTGCTCCGATATTGAACATGCACGACAGAACACCCGGAATGTCGGAGGATTCAGAATGCATCCGTTACCTTTTCCGTACCTCCGACCAGCTTAACCAGCAATGGAAAGAAAATCATGTGCTGGCGAAAAGCTATAAACTGACGATTAGGGAAACAAATTCATGCATACACTCCGGCTTTTTCCCTAACATCTGGTGGAATGGTGGAGGAAACGTCGCGTAATCCTATCGTCTGCCTCAGTCCGGCCTATGGCTTTTACCGTCTAAAACCCAGTATTAGCCTATTCTAATTTGGGGATTTTAAATTTTATAAATAACTGAAAGTCAATTAAAAAGTCTGTTTAATTTGAACTTTTTACTCTTGACTTATTACTAGTTTACTTATTCATTACTAACACTTATAATATTTCTATCAGCCATGAAAATTACTCAAATGTTCAATTCAAAATTTATTTCTACTTTTTTAGTACTCGCTGGCATGGTCATGTCACCAGTCAGAGGCTCGGCCACCTCACGCACGACTGTCCATACCAGTTCGTTGGGCGCACCTGTTTTTGTTAGTAAAGAAGCGGGTGTAAAGGTTAATATTGACGTAAAAAAACTAACAGTGATCTATAGTGGAACTCGTAACGAAAAAGGCGTTTTCAACAATACCTATGACCACCCGGGTTTTAAAGACGGTAACTATGTAATAAATAAATACAATAGCAAAAATTCCGGAGCCAAATCATTTACAATCACTTGCATGGATTCCTGGGAAACACCGGTTTCCAGAACAGGAAAAACTTTGTAATCAGCTTTGTTCTTTTTAAGATCCTGATCAATGGCAGGCTGCCGTTATTGCAGAGAAACTTAAATAGGAAATATTCCAGCTTATTTGTCTGATTAGATAAAAACCTGATTGTTTAAATGACTTTATAATAAAGGATTACTTTTTAAGCTGAATAATTTCTGCTTCCAGACGCTTAATTTTTTCATGTAATGGTACTAAAACCGTATTGATTTCTTCGGCTGTGTATCGTGGAGTAATGTATTTAGGACAATTCCAGTCAAATGCCAAAACATGCAGAAGTATTATCCTCTCGGTAATATTCTGATATCCCACAGGAGAAACATCAGCCAAAAGATCCGGATGATCAACAGCGTCTACTATCTCAGCTTTTGCATATATTTTTAAACGTACTTGTTTAGAATAATCCATTAAGAACAAGGACACTTCCGGGTGGCTGATAGCGTTACCAGCCGAAATATATTGCTTGTTTCCCTGGAAGTCAGCAAACGCTAACGTCATTGAATCAACGACATGGAGAAACCCCTTTGGCCCACCCCTATGCTGAATATATGGAAACTCGTTCTCGCCAATACTGGCGATATAAAAGCTATCGCGATCCTGGATAAAACCGATTTCATGTCTTCCTAACTCTTTCGCCGGTTGTTGCTCAATCCTAGAATAAACCGCGCGACTTCCATTTTGTTCCTGCAGTGCTTTGCTATTCTCGCCAAAGGCAAGAGCTGCGTAATTGGTTGCCATATTAGTGCTGTTTAGATAATTTATTACTAAAATTCCTGCGTTCGTACACCATCTGAATCTCCTACAATACCGACTTCATTAATAAAAGCCGTAAGAATCTTACTGCTGATTTTGTGAAGGTGGATTCAGATTTTCTTCATTCCACATGGTATCCCCACATTCATCACTTGCGAATATTGCTTCGCCAAATTGCTCAATTGGACTTAGTTTTTTAAATATTACCGAAGATGAGACATCAGTATCGGGTGTAACCTGATTGTGGTTGGAAGTTGTTATTGTTTGCATGATTTTAAGTGTTTAACCAAAAATTATTATGAGTACTATTTGTTTTAAATTATATTAAAAAATCGGTTTTTATGTCATTAAGAGCACTTTGTAATATGCCTGGCTGTTGCATTGTTTGAGCGAGTATAAGTGAACCCTGAATCCTGATGATCGTAGATTCAGCCAGTCGCTCAGATATTTCAGGTTTGTGTCCCAAATCATTTGCAAGATATGTAAACGCAGCAACCCAGGTTTGAAAAATAGTGGCGATTTCATTTCTAAAAAGCTCAGCTGCCGTTCCATGTGACAATGCCCTAAGTATGCATGCTAACCGGCCGCCATCATAAAGTTCATTAATTGAATCTAAAACTACATTAAGACGTTTTGCCGCTGGTTTTGAAGACAATAACACTTCTACAATCTTACTCTGATTCCAGGCGGCTATATAGTCAAGTACAGCATGCGCCATTTCTTCTTTACCTCCCGGGAATCTGTGGTAAAGGCTCGCTTTTTTTAAACCTGTTGCCGCAGCGAGTCCGCTCATACTAGCCCCGTCGTATCCAACAGATCTAAATATCTCAAAGAGCTTTTCCATTACAATATCGTCTTCAACTTTTAAACTACCCATATCTACTATTTATTTACCGAACGTTCGGTAAATATTATTAGTTCATTAATTACATAATTATTAAAAAAAATTTAGCGGGATACATCTTATTTAATACGTCTTAAAACATTAGACATCCTGAGGAACGATGTGGCTTATCCAGCCTGAAATCAGCTGCTACTTGTCAACTGAGCCGTAACTTAATCCGTGGCCAAAATTGAAAAGTCCATAACCTTTGGGTTCCATGGAACCCGGCAGATCCGACTTATTATCAACAACAGCCTGATTAGAAACCGGGATCGTAAATGGCAATTTACCATTTGGGTTAAAATGCCCGCTTACAATGTCCAGCAAGGCATCCGATGTTGTGCCAAAAGTCGCAAGGATCGTTTTGGAATCTCCCCCCTCGATCTCATCCAAAACCCATGGACTGGAAAAGTTGATTGCAATGACCGTTGGCTTACTCTTAATCAGTTCGTTGACATGCCCGACATCAATTTTATTTTTGGATAAATTCAACTCAATGGGTTTGTTACCGGATGCAAATAAACCGCCTGCGCCAGGGATAAGCCATAATAATATCACATCTGCATCATCTTTGCCCG
>Ga0247739_10000815_pt1 | contig 11195 bp, 10 predicted proteins | sample UWRJL058202B2_FD_180943 | JGI IMG/M metagenome (GOLD analysis project Ga0247739, IMG submission 180943) | Plant litter microbial communities from Arlington Agricultural Research Station in Wisconsin, United States - UWRJ-L058-202B-2 | ecosystem: Environmental > Terrestrial > Plant litter >... | reverse complement strand
GTGGTGGGCGAGGAGGCAGGTGAGATTGTACGGCGAGGCGAAGGGGTTGGGGGGGAAGAGGTGGTGGTCGGGGATCTAATTGAATTCTGTCGCGCGTTTTTATGTTCGAGCTGTTAGTAACGATGGACATCAGACACCATTTGTTACGATAGGAGTATTGCACCTAGTAGGTGGCAGTCACGTGTTTACTGATTGGTCACCGGCTATTGGTGCGGTCCGGTAGCGTGGACGGAGTTTCCTCCGCTATTCACACATCCTACTTGTACTCTTCAATTATCGATGTCGCATCGTCCATGATCTGTGTTTAACAATAGCATGTCTTGCGCATAGTGCCATCTAACTTCCAGCCCCACTACCGACGACGTGTTTTCGCCGGCTTAGCCGGCCGACGCGCACGGCATCCGGCTTGTATGCCCAGCCAATTACAAAGCCTTGCGCACCCTTGTACATTTTTTGCCATGATCAAGTAGGTCGAGTCTCGGTTCAATTGTGCGAGATAGGCTCACACCAGCCTGCTGCATCAACGATTCCATCCTCCGCCGTCGCCAGCACTCACACCCAGGAAGGGCATCGCAGGGCATGGCCGACGATGCATTTGATACACGATCATTTCTTGCTCATCAACTTTGCCCGGCGTTGGCCATCGACTCTTCGGGGCTCGTCCTCGCTGCCAACAAGGGCATTTGCCGGATGCTCGCTCGGTCTTATCAAGATGAGACCTCCATCCTGGGCAGCAGTGTTACCCAACTCGGCATCGTGCCGATCCCTGGTCGCCTACCCATTCTATGGACTTGGAACGACATTTTTGAGGCTGCTATCAATGCATGCCAACCCTCGGAGGACATCAAGACCGCATTCATGAACGGCGATCAAGAAGAAAGTGACGAGTTCTGGAACCAGGAAGCCGGGTTGCAATCCATTATCGAAATCGACGTCTACGTTGATCGCAACAGTTCAACGGATGGCATGATCGATAGGCACGAAACAACTAAGACTACCAGCATCATCAAAGCGCGAGCAAATATTCGCTGGCATCCGGCAGACCAAAGTGGTCTATTTGTCATCACCTTCACTCGAAAATCACAGTCGCCCCGGTCAACGACAAAACCATCGGTCGCAGCCCCAGAACCGTGGTCTTTTGAAAGCCCGCCACTGCTCTCTTGCTGTTCTTGTCACGCCCCAACGGCGAATTTCTCGTTAAAATGGACCCCTGGCTTTGAGGGACTGGAAGCGAGTGCTCCTGAGATTACTGCTTCCATAATCCCATACATTATGTCGACTTTGGACACGGAGGGCCAGGCAATCAATATATCCGAATCGTGGTATCGATTCTCCGGGCTTGATGAAGAAGCAAGCGTAGGTCGTGGATGGTTGTCATCCATTCACCCGGATGATGTGGACGCCTTGACGGAGTCGTGGGCTGACGTATTACGCAATAAACGTACGCACTGGGGGCATCAAGCACGGTATCGCAGAGGCTTTGATGGAGCATACACCTGGTTTTTGATTCGGGCTGAGCCCTATAAGGACTCGTCCGGGACAGTGCTTCGTTGGTACGCGTCAATGATGGATATCAACGAATGGGTCATCGCTCGACTTGAGGCGGACAGACGGCGGCAGTCGATGCTTACTCTCTTCTCGCAGACGGACGTCATGCTCTGGGGAATTGACACTGGAAACCACCTACATATATGTGAAGGCCGCCTGAACTGGAACCCGACACGGATAGTAACACTTCTCTCCGATCGAGCTGTACGGCGCCAAAATGCGCGAACGAATGGCGTGAGTGAGCCTGCCGAAGGGGAGGAGCTCATACTCACGCTAGAAGCCGTCCTTCAAGGCCGTCAGTTCAGGCCAATTGTCGAGCATTGGGAGGGAGATCGCTTCTTCCGAACACGATTTGTCGTCGAACACGCCACTCACGGTGGCAATGTGCAAGCCGCAATAGCGCTCACTTTTGACATTACAGACGAAAGAGCTCGCACGACGCTTCTAGTGGTAAACCAAAGGCTGGTTAGCAACGAGAAAGCCGCCCTCGACGCAAATATGCTCAAAGGCCGATTTTTGGCAAATGTGTGTATCTTCGCAGCCTTGTGTTTTCTATTCCTAATCTTAGCAGATGTCACACGAGATCCGTACACCAATATCTGGCATCATTGGTCTGACGGAGCACCTTCTGGACTGCGCTCTGTCCACTGACCAAACAGAATTTGCGAGTGGCATTTTGGAAACTGCGAAATATCTGCTGACGCTCATCAATGACGTCCTGGACTTTAGCAAACTTGAATCGGGTCACATGGATGTCGAGTCGATTCCCTTCTCGCCTGAGAAACTCATAAACGACGTGCTCGCTCCATTGCGATTCCAGGCCAAAGAAAAGGGCATTGCACTGACATCCAGTTGCAATATCAGCCCCGATGCTATCTTCTTCGGTGACCCCTGGAGAATGCGTCAAATTCTTACGAATCTAATCGGGAACAGCCTGAAGTTTACAGACGAAGGACATGTTGAATTGGATGTACATGCATTCGAAACAGGCGATGCACAAATCGTAAACATCCAGTTCGTCGTGCATGATAATGGAGTTGGGATTGGAATAGACAAGATGAAGGCGCTTTTCAAGCCGTTTCATCAAGCCGACAACTCTACCGCAAGACTACACGGAGGGACTGGACTTGGTCTGGTAATTAGCCAACAACTTGTTGGACTGATGGGGGGACACATTGAGCTGGAGTCCACGAGAGGAGTGGGTACCACAGCCACATGCAACATACCGTTCCGGGTTTACGACGGGCCGGCGGCTAGCCTGCCTAAGACCACACCGTTACCTCGCCGAGCAAAGTTTCCAGGCAGGGTCGATTCTCACAAAGCTTGCCCCGTCAGCACCGTTGATGCACCTCATGGAGACGTAGAGGCTCGAGGGACCTCGTCACCATCATCTTTGTCATCATCCGAACCCGAGACCCGCATTCTACTTGTCGAAGATAACCACATCAATCGCAAAGTTATCACGCTCGCGCTAGAAAAGCTAGGATATGTAGTGTTTACAGCACACGACGGACAGGAAGCGCTAAATTATCTCTGCAAGGATTCCGGACGGCCGCGGCCCCATGCTGTGCTCATGGACTGCATGATGCCAATCATTGACGGCTATGAAGCCACCCGCAGGATTCGTCGCGACGTCGACATGTTTGACCTGGAGGTACGAACACTACCAATCATCGCACTAACCGCGAGCACGATTAAAGGAGATAGAGAAAAGTGCTGGGAGGCGGGTATGGATGACTACCTCACGAAGCCTGCTGCAAGGGACGCTCTTGCGAGGACGATATCCAAATGGACTGTCCCGAAAGGATTAGGGAGCGTTAATTTATGAATAATTAGTACACACAAGCGATCCTGGGTTACGAGCAGGTGCTAGATCTAGCGGCATTTCTCAGGAGCAGGGCCAGGCGTACACCTTCTTTGTCACCGAATGCAGTTGCATTCATTCACGATCGCGAATTGGACCTGCTGTCACCTCTGCTGTGACGTCTCGAGATTTCAGTCTTTCCGGAACCTTAAACTTCGAATGCTGGAATCCCGTGGTACACGGAGCCATCACAACGGCATTGCGTATTGAATGACCGAGCTCACCGTGATACCCGCATTTTACAAGCTGGGATTTTCTACCCAGCGCAATTGTCCAAGAATGGAGAATCTGCCGCAACGCACAGATTATCTGACGTTACTCCCGCGTGTTCACAGCCTTCGTTTCACGACCGAGACCCGGCCCAGATCCGAATTCGCACCATTTTCAAAGGCATGTGATGCCTGCAGATTGCACATGTACGCTTTTGAACATCTCATCACGCCACACCCGCGACAGGTCGCGTTGCTTTCTTTAACGTGAAACAGCCATTTCCTACAACACTCAACGGATATTTCTAGTTGCGGTGCCGATCACCGCAGTTTGGACAACATCTAGGGTACACACTTCTTCATGGAGAGAATGACCCGCGCGAATTTGACTTTTCCGACGGGAAATGGTACCATCTTCGTGATGGTGATCGAAGGAAAATTGGCGGGTGTCTTACCTATCACATCACGAAGTAAGCGGGTGCTTCATGCTCGTATGCACATCCCATCGTGCTTGCACCCGGAAACGCTGAATGAGAACCATCGAATCCGAAAATTTAGGTGTACTTCTCTCGCCCATCTTTCGCCGTCTTTACCCTGATCGTCTTCATTCCATAATCGCCCTTTGGTCACTACTATGAGCAGCATGGTTTCCACAAGGATTATTCTCCTCGGCCTCGCCTTCGCTTATTCGCCTCTCGTGGTTATCGGCGTCGCTATCAACTCAAGTCTCGTCCCCGCCGGAGAGGTTCCAATAGCGAACGTCACCACCGATGTCCCAACCATGAAGACCGACGGCGACGCTCAGCCCCTGGAAGCTCCTCCTATTGACTTGACTCCGCTTACCTGCCGATGGTCCAACTGCAATGAGCAGTGCGCCCCGGGCTATGCGCCTGTTCCAAGACAAGGCGGCAAACCCAACGAGATGATGTGGGACCACACCCATTGCATGGGCACTGGTTTACAATTGTTCTGCTGCCCCAACGACATCCCCAAACAGCCCGTCTGCACATGGCGAGGACACAAGAACTCGGGCCATTGCACATCAGGATGTAGGGCCGGAGAGGTAGAGGTTGGTACGCTTGATGTTGGATGCAAGACGGAACACCAGAGTGCGTGTTGCACCGACAATGTCGCCACGCTGCCTTATGGCGAATGCAGGTGGTATGGCGCAGCGCCCGAATGTGCAGATTTCTTCATTCCAAAGAATGCTGGACTACATGGCTGCACCAAAGAGTTTCCCAACCTAATCTTGCAGGCCAAGGCTGGATTTGGCGGAGAGAAGAAATGCGCTCACGGTAATCATATTTGCACGCACTTTAATATGCAACTAACAATTCGACTAGGGACTAAGAAATCTTATTGCTGCAAGGGAAAGCCACAACAGTTCCAGAATTGTGAGTGGCAGCTGAAGTTCACAAAGTTCCTCGGCAAAGGAGTTTGCGAGGCGTCTTGTCCTCCAGACCAGATCAAAATCGGTATGGACTCTCGCCCCGATTGCAAGTCTGGCGAGGGTGCCTATTGCTGTGCAGGCGTTCGGCCTCCTCCTCCACCTGAGTGGGTCAAAGAGGTAGATGCATTTCGACACGCGGCTGAGGTGTAAGAAATGAGCCTTGTTGATTGCCATGCCATCACTGACAGCGTCAAGATTTGCGAAAAATGCGAATAGCGCACACTGTCCGTCTTCGGAATGGGTGCAATTCAAGAAGTATGTGTCTCGTCCAGATATGTTCACTGGAAGCTAACACTACGGCGTAGCCATGAGCCCACGAGCTCAGCCGCCGCCAAAGTCCCCATAGACGGATCTGACCTTGCTTCCACCGCTGGACACATTGATCCAGAATGCGTATCAGCAGCGCTCTCCGTAATGGGCTTCCTAGTCTCTACTTTGGTCGGTAATCGTATGACAAAGGCTGATGAGAACAATGTCGCCATATATAACCTGAAAATTGCAAGGGGGAGGCCGGGATTATCCTGGTCTGAGCTTCAGGAGCACATCAGGAATCACCCGATCGAAACCCCAGAACCATTCCTCTGGGACTGCATCTACGATATGTACGACTGCAGCCAGAGACTCCAAGAAGTGAAGAAATCCCCGATTCCTTGCGTCGAGTATTACGTTGCAACTTCTGCCTACGGGGTCGAATATAACTTTTCCCAATCGCAGCCTTTTTCCTGGAACAAAACGAACCATTTAAATCAGACTGCTCGACTCGGGCCAAGATACATTCGCCAAAGCACCACAATTGAGCCACCCACTCTAATTGGGGGACTCGACAGAAGCACACCTACATTTGGAACCGTAATCAACGGTATCAATAAAGGTAGATCTTCGCTCCGGCTCATTAGCTCTTGGGTTTTAATAGTGTCGTTGATCAATGAATGCAGGGCATCTCAGTCTCCACTACGCAAGATGGTTTTGGTATGACGGAATACGGGACGCGAAACCACCTGGGTACGGCTGTCCCATGTTTCACAAATTTCAACTGTACCCTCCATCTCCTTACATGAATGTAGTTGCTAATTATGCTGATGGATTGTGCATAGGCCAACACTCGAGCTTGCTTATTGGATTGGGCCTACACCTGGGCAATGGAATCGACAGATCGATGATGAACTCCGTCTTGACAGATATCGAGACTTACACAGGACATCAATTCATTCTGCAATTCGCGATCGATGGGTCGTGTTCCACATACATATCAACGCACCCGGAAATGGGTGGCGCATGTTGCGCCTTGCGGATCATGGCCACACATATCTCGATGTCGTAAGTCATCAATCAAGACCGTTACTACAGTCCCAAAACCAGTCACGTATGAAGATAGCACTGTCCTTGGCGTACCACGACAGGTACCAAGACCTCTCCGGGCGAGCTTTGTAGACTGCGATTTTGTACCACAAGCCCGAAATCCTCATGACGTACTGTGGGGGGATTGACTAACTAATTCCGCGATCAGGATTGACTAACTAATTCCGCGATCAGGCAGCCATTTCGATGTACCATTCCGTATTCATAGATTCGACTAGCGGTCCTTACTGGCGGGCGAATAATAACGATCTTGAAGGGATCAGTTTACGTTCAGTGTACCGCTGTCCGACGGATCACCCTGGTCCGCCTCCACCCGATTACGAAGATCTTCATGATGGAACCCAAATACCCGTTGGTCACCAAGCTACTATGCCAAACGAGGTATACGGATCCCACGCACTCGTTTTCAAGTTTCTGTCTGATCTCTACAACGCTGGCTACTTGAGCGGTCCTGGAATGCGGCCCATCATGAACGATCGGACGCACAACCCCATATTCATGAACGAGCTTCAGGTTGTGGCGCCTTCACGTTTTCAAGGGTTCAGGCCTAGGGGTCCTCCACGAAGCGTCAGACCTAATCTTGACCAATACCCTTGGAACACAAACTTCAAGCTCGCCCCGATGGTTCCGAATACGACACCAGCGTATTTCTATGATATCGCTGCACCTACCTGGGACTTTGATACCTAGCGTTTCTTCGTAATAATGGGGGTGGGGAGAAGTAATGTTTGGACGGTCCGTCTGGTTCTGCCTAGTCTCGTTTCACTACTGTCACTACCTTTACCATCGATCGCTATATCTTTTGGCCATGATCAATAGCGTAATACATTAGAAATTCTGCCTCTTTTTGCCCTGTTTTCTCAGAATGACCCCCAAGCACCAGTTGCGACAACATGCTTCGCGTGCTCTGTCCACCCGCGAGCGGGACATGAGGACCGTCACCATTGAGAGAGAGGATGAAGTCCAGCGTTGGCAATATTTATCTCCCGTCTTGAACGACTGTGCAGGTTGCGACACCGCATTTACGCCCGGTGTTCACCCCGGGTGCGCGACAACTTATTGAATCCTCCACCTCCTTGACTCATTACTCCCAACTTCACATCTACCGTCTCATTGGGTACAACGAGAACGTGAACCAACCGCACACTCTTCCAGAAACCTACTACGTGAATGAGCGCCCGTCCGCAAGATAGCTGAAAGGAAATTTTCTCCTCCACTGATTCCACTTTCCACCACCAACTACCCTGGTATATTTTCCCCGCGCACGCTCAGCTCGTTCGACTTGCAACCCTTGCTCGTCACCGTTCATCGCTCAAACACTTGAATGTTCGCCCAGATCCTCTCATAAGATTTTGCACGTCCTCTGCTTCTTCCCCACATCTACGCCTTTACCCATTAAGATCTTCGAGCGCAAAGCCTTAGCATTCGAAGCTGAGCCGCGCAGGAGAAGATCGAGGGGTCCAAAGAAACGGCGAAGAGGATGAAGGCAGTAGATGACCCAACGAGGAATACTTTGAAGGTTGTACCGAAGAAGAGCAATAGACTTCTAAGAAATAGCTAGGACGTTGATGGGGAATAAGATGTGAACAGTATTAATCAGAATTCAGTCGAGGTAAGAGAAAAGCGGCTACAGACAAGGGATGGGAGCTTTTTGGCGGGTTATGAACGGCGATGGCCCATTGGGGTACTTGAGGAATATGAAGAAGAAGGGACTTTCGAATTGAGACATTGAAAACTTCTTCAGTGGCAGAGACACTGTTTGCTTGCCCTTTACTACTTTCTCGATCTCAGGTCGTCAAAATTCTTGCCATATGCGATTCAAACCATACCGCCGCCGAAGCTCATGCAGCGTAAAATTTGGCTGAAGACCTCGACTGTCAAGTGAAAGATGTATCATCCACCACATCCCAGACGCTAAAGATACACGAGATTCGGCAAGATCACAATAATCACGTGACTCACTGCTGCCTTGGACAATAGTCGTCTCGACCCACACTGGTGCATATAAAGCCACCCCCGGATCCTCTTATCCAGATAAAAACTCACGAGACTCTCACTTGTTCACCAGCAAACCACTTCGAGCCCACCATGCCCCGTCCCGTGCCAGTCCCTTACATCCTCAACCACTACCTTCACTCCTTCAAATTCCCCCTCCACACTGCCGCCCGCCACGGCTCTACAACCCTCATAAAGGAACTAGTAGCAGCTGGTCATTCGCCCAACGGCTCTGAGCCTCTCTGTTACGGTACACCGCTCCACGTAGCCATCAAATGCGACCAACTTGAATCCGTGCTCACGCTCCTCCTTTGCGGGGCGGATACGGAAGCTTTCACGCCTAATCATTTTAGCATAGATACTGGACATACAGGGGATAATTCTTTGAGGGTGGCGGTAAGGTGGGGACGGAGGGAGATTGTTAAGTTGCTTTGGGATTTGGGCGTGAAGAGGGATGGTTTGAATGAGAGTGACGCGAAGGAGCTGGAAGGGCAAGAAGGACGGCGATTACCGGGGTTACTGGAGATAGCGGCGTGGGAGGGGCATGTGGACGTTGTGCGGGATTTACTTGCGTGGAGTGACGCATGGACGGATGAAGAGACGGAAAACGCGTTCGTAAACGGCGCACGAGTGTGGGAGCCGGAAATTGTCGACGCCTTGCTACTCACAAGAGCGTTCTCCCAAGAAATATTGACAAACGCACTCGAAGCCGCTGTGCAAAACGGGCCACGAAATTACCCTCGATTTCTTTCGCCAAGTTACACCACAGGTGACTGGATGACGTCGAACTCGAAGAAAGAAGCGCGGACTATCGAGCTTCTTTTCGCCGCAGGCCTACTGGTCGATTTGAACGAGTTGCTGCTTCAGATCTCATTTCGGCCAATTGAGATTGAGACGATGAAGTTCTTACTCAAAAAAGGCGCGAACGTCATGACAAAAGAACGTAATGGATGGACGCCGTTGCATATTGCATCGCGAACATTTATGGGAGATTTGCGTCTCCACAAGGTAAATGTGGAGGGTATAAAAATTTTGGTGGAGCATGGGGCGGACGTGTACGCCGTGGATGACGAGGGTTGCACGCCATTGCATTTCCTGGCAGCAAGAAATGGAAGCGTACCAATGCTGAAGTACTGCCTGGAGAACGGTGCAAAACCAGCAGACGGTCGATTACCACGGAACGAGCACGGAGAGAGTCTCTTGCACGAGGTATGTGCGAAATTTCGCCCCCAGATGTGCGAAATCATCGAGGCGCTGCTGGACGCCGGTTTCGACGTGAACGAACGTACTTCAACTGGATGGACTCCGCTCATCTGTTGCATCGCTGTAGGTCCGGAGTTCTACCAGGTCAGTCAAGTTCTCTTATCGCGCGGAGCTGATGCATCGGCTGCGACGGATGAAGGCTGGACGGCATTACACCGGCTTGCGGACAACCACCTGGACGAAGAAACAGTGGTGTCCCTGGCCGAAGACCTAATTTTCAGAGGTGCCGACGTCTCTGCATTCGCGACTGTGCCAAGGATACTGAGCGAGCGAAGGATGTGTTGGGGTCATGAGTTCAACGAGATGCTCGACGTTCAGTCTGAGAAGAGGGCTGGTGACGTTGTGGCGCGGAGAACACCGCTTCACGGGGCAGCCGATAGTCGAGCCCTAGGAACCATTCGCGTATTGTTGAACCATGGAGCGGATCCTCTAGCCATGGATAGCACTGGGACGATACCAGCTGTTTTGGCGGCGTGGTCGAAACCAAACGGCTATGAGAGTTCTAACAGGACCGAGGTGCTCAAAGTGCTGCTACGTGCTGCTCCAATGGGGTTTGACATGACTAACGAGCAAGGACTGAACGTAAGAAATTGGGTGAAGAAGGAAGGGTTTTTGGAGAATTGGAGATTGTGGTGGTAGGTGGAATGGACGTACTAACCAGAAGCTGACATGTTTTGTTCGTACTTGCCATGATTGAACAGTAGATCCGCGAAGATGCATGAACGTATTTTAGCTCACAAGCTATCCAAGGCCTTATTTTTAACTTTATCCCTACCTCCGGTGACTACACACAAGACCGCGAATGCGCCGTGCATTCAGCGGGCAGGACGACCGAGCTTCGCGTTCAGCCCTGCCATCGCTGTGCGACCGCAAATGGGTGAGGAAGCTCCAACAAGTCGAGCCCATCCGGCTCCAACGTGCCTGACGTCAATCTGACATTCTCCCATGGCACGACTACTGCGGTTCTTTCTCTATAACTTTTTGATTGCTCATGTAGTATTGCTCTGATAATCTCGGAGTTGAGGTCGATCCGTGGACGAGCGACAATGACTGTTGGGAAGATATTTCCGAGAATAGTCGTGAAAAGATTGTTAACTGTCAAAAAGACACAAGCAACAAGATACTGACAATTGATCGTTGCGATTGACACCGTCATCAAGAGTATGAGCATTCACGAAAGATCTAGTCCACAAAAGCAGCCATGGTCCAATGCCGCTAGACCATTTTCGCCAAAGTTGGTGTGTTTCAGGACTGATCACGGCCCGCACATATGAATGATCCTCTGTGATTCATGAATTTGAGGAGCGTACTGGCGTGCTCCACCTAGCTGCCGGGCGTTGCATTATTTGATATATTGCAGTTGCGGAGACATGCTCAGAAGGAAAGCCCGGTGCACTCAAACGACACATCTCACGAGGTCAATTACTCGATACTTCTAAGCCTTGCTAAAGTTCTCACACTCCATGGCTTACACAAAGCAGCGCGAGACAGAGTAGCTCTCCTTCTG
>Ga0247739_10000814_pt1 | contig 11202 bp, 12 predicted proteins | sample UWRJL058202B2_FD_180943 | JGI IMG/M metagenome (GOLD analysis project Ga0247739, IMG submission 180943) | Plant litter microbial communities from Arlington Agricultural Research Station in Wisconsin, United States - UWRJ-L058-202B-2 | ecosystem: Environmental > Terrestrial > Plant litter >... | reverse complement strand
GTCAGCGTTCCGGCCGCCATCGGCCATTTCGTCCACGTCTATGTCGACGCCGAGACCCGCCGGCCCAAGCCCCTGCCGCCCAAGCTCAAGGCGGTCGTGGATAATCTGAAGGCCGACTGAGGCCTCACTGCCGTCGCATTGCCGAAGGTTCACTTGCACGCTGACGCTACGCCTGTAGCGTCCATCTGACCCTGCGCCTCTGCAGGGGGCGGAGACGTTCGAATGCGGCATCTGATCTTCGGTCTGGCGGTCGCGGCTGCTTTGGCGACGCCGGCATGGGCGGCGCCCGAAACCTGGCTGCTGTCGGTGGATCGGTGGGGCAATGCGGAGCATTCCGCCCTGACGCTGGAGGCCTCCGGTCACGTCCTGACCGGCCGGCTGGACGACTGGACCGTCAGCGGGCGCAAGGACGGCGACAGGATCGCCTTCACCGCCACCGACAGCGACGGCGAGGTGCGCCGGTTCGAGGGGGCGGCGCATGACGGCGTCCTGACTGGCTGGGCCGACTATGAGGACACCTCGAACACCGGCGCCCGGGTGCGCCATGCGGTCAGCGGACGGCGGCTGGCGATGCCGGACGGGCCGCCGGGACCGCGGACCTACTCGCCCGAGACCTTCTCCAACACCTTCACCGCTGATCTGGCGCCGGTTTTGGTCATCCAGCCGCGCGATGTGGTGACGACCCGGACCGTCGATTCCGGCGGCGTGGACGCGCAGGGCCGCACGGTCGCCCTGTACGGCAATCCCCAGACGGGGCCGTTCTTCGTCGCGGGCGCAAAGGCCGGAGATGTGCTGGCCATCCATATCCGCAAGCTGTCGCTGAACCGCGACTGGGCCGACAGTCTCGACGGCTTCTCAGGGCGGGCGATGTCGCAGGGGCTGGCGAGGGTTCCGGATCTGGGCGCGCGGGTGCGCTGGCGGCTGGACCGGGCGACGGGGACGGCGCGGCTGGAAAATCCGCCCGAGGGGCTGAAGGACTATGTCGTGCCCGTGAGGCCCATGTTGGGCGGGCTGGGCGTGGCGCCGGACTTCGGCTTTCCGGCCCAGTCGGCGGGCGATACCGGGCGGCACGGCGGCAATATGGATTTGAACCTGATCGGCGAGGGGGCGACCGTCTATCTGCCGGTGTTCCAGCCCGGGGCCATGCTGTTCCTCGGCGACGGCCATGCGCTGCAGGGCGACGGCGAGACGACGCAATGGGCGCTGGAAACCTCTCTGGACGTCGAGTTCAGCGTCGAAATCCTGCCGGCTCGCCCCCTGTCCGCGCCTCGCGTCGAGACGGCCGACCGGATCACCGTGCTGGGTCAGGCGCCGTCTCTGGACGAGGCCGTGCGGTCGGCGACCGGCGGCATGGTCCAGTGGCTGCAGCAGGACTATGGGCTGACCGTGTCCGAAGCCTCGATGATCCTGGGCACGGCGGCGGAATACCGCGTTGCGACCCTGGCCGGGCGCAATGCCGGGCTCAGTCTCAGTCTGGACAAGGCCCGGCTGGCGGGGCTTAAGCGGGTTCAGTCCTCGTCGAGGTAGCGCGACAGGAGCACTGCGGCAGCGGCGGTGACGACGCCCAAGGCGAAGGCGGCGACGATGGAGCCGGTGGCCACGGCGGTCGAGACGGTGACGGGCCGCGCCTCATACCATTCGACGATGTCGGCTTCGTCGAGATCGTCATCTTCGTAACCGGCGGCTTCGGCGGCGTAATCGGGTCCGGTCATGGAGAAACTCTCTCTTGAGGCGCTAATGCTCGCGACGCGGTCGCTCGCTGCTTGAGCGTTAGCGCGATGGTGATGCCATAATCCAAATCGGACCTGGCGGTTCCGTCTTTCGCGTGCAACGGGCCCCTGTCGTGACAGTCGGTCGCGCATCAGCTAGACGCGCCGGTCAGAACTCATCAGACACGCGCTCACATCGCGAGAGACTGCATCGCTATGGCCAGCGCACCGAACCGCGCTCAAGTAGTGAGGCTCCGCGAGGCGAGCGTAGCGCCCTAAGCAGAGACCCACTTTCATGGCCGGCCATTCCAAGTTCAAGAACATCATGCACCGCAAGGGGCGCGCCGATGCGGTGCGCTCCAAGCTGTTTTCCAAACTGTCGCGCGACATCACCGTGGCGGCCAAGAACGGCATGCCCGATCCGGCGCTGAACCCGCGCCTGCGTCTGGCCATCAACAACGCCAAGGCCGAGAGCCTGCCCAAGGACGTGATCGCCCGCGCCATCAACAAGGCCGCCGGCGGGGACGTCGATACGATGGAAGAGGTCCGCTACGAGGGCCGGGGACCCGGCGGCGTCGGCATCATCGTCGAGGCCCTGACCGACAACCGCAACCGCGCGGCGTCGAACATCGGCGCGGCTTTCAAGAAGAACGGCGGCGCCCTGAGCGAAATGAACTCGGTCGCCTTCATGTGGGATAAGGTCGGCCAGATCATCTACAAGGCCGAGGCCGGGACCGAGGACGCCGTCATGGAGGCCGCCATCGAGGCCGGCGCCCAGGACGTCGAGAGCGATCTGGTCAAGCCCGACATCTATGAGGACGCGCCGGGCCACACGATCTGGACCACCTTCGAGGATCTGAACGACGTCGCCGAGGCCATGTCGAAGGTTCTGGGCGACGCCAAGTCGACCGCCATCGTCTGGAAGCCCCAGTCGGAGGTGCCGGTCACCGGCGAGGCTGTCGGAACCCTGATGAAGCTGCTCGATGCGCTGGACGCCGAGGACGACGTCTCCTCCGTCTATTCCAACGAGGACATCTCGGACGAAGACCTGGCGAAATACGCCGGGTGACGACGCCGGGGGGCGATATCGGGGAAGCGGCGGAGCCGCAGACGCCGGTCATGAGCGCGCGCCGCGGGTTCGACTGGATCGCGCTTCTGGCCTGGTGCGCGGCGATCGGCTTTGTCGTCGTCCTGGCCGGTCTGCCGCTCCTCGTTCTCCGGATCAGCCCTCTGGGACAGACGCTGGACGACTGGTGGGAAGCGGCGACGGCCGAGCTGGCTCCAGAAGAGCCAGTAGCGCCTTTGCCGGGGCTGCCGCCGAAGACGGGCGCGCGCAAACCGGATCCTGCGGGCAAGGTGGTCATCGTAAATCCGGCCTGGATCGTCCAGCCCAGCCCGTCCTTCCCGCGTCTCGCCATGGAGAAGAACGTCGAAGCCGGGCGGGTCGAGCTGCAATGCCCGGTTTCAGCCGAGGGGATCATCGAGTCCTGCTGGATCCTGAGCGAGACGCCGACGGGAGCTGGCTTCGGTCAGGCGGCGGTGACCGGCGCCGCCCACGGGCGTCTGCGGCCGCGCACCGTCGACGGGATTCCGGTCGCCGGGATGGTCCGGTTCTCGGTCAATTTCCGCCTCCCATAAGCGCGCGGATTGTCCCGTTCGCGGACCGATTGTCCCCAGACGTGCGGGGTCGCCCGTATCGACTCACCGGGAGCCGGAAGTTAACGTTTGGTTGAAGGGGGCGCCGGGAGTCCGATTCGTTTGAAGGCCTTGTCAGGAGGCCGCCTCCCGCACGTGTCCACCAATCGGAGTGCAGACGATGCTGTCCAGAATCGACCGGGTGCTGTCGCGAAACGGCAAGGGCGAGCGCGCCATTGCGGCCAATCAGGCCGAAACCGCCGTGGGTCAGGACACCGCCGGGGTCATCGGCGAACGGTTCGAGACCATCCAGGACAGCCTGGATCAGCTGTCGGACATGGCCCAGAAGTTCGGGACCTTCGAGAGCCTGCTGGTCCAGCTGCGCGATCCGCTGGAAGCCGAGTTTCGCTCGCGCCGCGACAATCACGTCGAGCTGATCAACCTGCGCGTCGCCCACGGCGAGGCCGCCGAGCGGCTGGAGATCGCCAGCACCGAGGCCCGCAAGCTGGCCGCGGCCCTCAGCGAGGCCGAGGCCAGGGTCGATGACCTGTCCGCCCGCAACGGCGAGCAGTCCGCAGCCCTGCAGGAAGCCCGTATCGAGACCGACCGTCTGCGCAGCGACCTGTCGCTGGCGACTTCGAAGGTCGATGCGCTCGAAATCGCCGAGCGCGCCTCGACCCAGCGCATCCGCGAGCTGGAGCAGGATCAGGATTCCCTGCGCATCCAGCTGAAGCAGGCCGAGACCCAGCGCACCGAATCCGAGAACGGCCGCGCCCAGACCCAGCGCGACCACGCCCTGGTGCTGGAGGAAAACACCGTCCTGCGCCGCCGCATGGACGAGGTCTCCACCGAGGTGGCGTCCCTGGCCCGGTCCTCCGCGGCGAGCGAGGGCCTGCTGGCCACCGAACGCGCCCGCACGGCTTCGGAGCAGAGCGAGACGGCCCGCAACATGCGGGTGCTGGAAAACCAGACCGAAACGGCCCGGGCGGAGATCGCCTCCCTGTCGGCGCGTCTGGACACGGCGACCGCCCGCGCCAACGGACTGGAAGTCCTGAACACCGAACAGGCCTCGCGCCTGAGCGAACTGCAGGCCGGTTCGCACGGCGCCGAGCGCAAGGGCGAGCAGCTGCAGATCAGCCTGGATCGCGCCCTGGAGCGCATCCGCAATCTGGAAAGCGAGGTCGAGGAGACCCGCCAGCGTCTGGCCGGCATGGAAGTCGCCCGCCTTGCCGCCGTGGATCGCGCCGAGACCCTGACCAAGGCCGCCTCGACCCACGACAAGGCCATCGCCCGCGCCGAGGACCGGATGCTCAAGATCCAGGCCAAGCTGGCGGCAGTGCAGGAAGACCACCACACCAAGGCCGAGGGCTGGCTGCAGCAGATCACCGGCCTGCGCGCCGACGTCGAAGGCGCCCGCGCCGAGGCGGCCATGTCGGCGGCGGCCCTGGATGCGGCGCGTCGCGAGCGCAGCGGACGTCCGGCGGCGACGGAAGGCCACGGCTCGGTTCAGGCGCTCGTGGGCTGAGGCCACCCGGGCGGGAACCGTAGAGCTTGGCCCGGGTTAAAGCCGGGCTCTGACATAAGGACCCCGCCCATGGACATCACCCAGCTGATCCTCGACGACCACGCCGAGCAACGGCGGCTGTTCGCCATCCTGGAACAGATCGACCCGAAGGACGTGGACGCCCTGACCAAGGTCTGGGGCCGTCTGTCGGCGTTTCTGGATGTTCATGCCGAGGCCGAGGAGCGGTTCTTCTATCCCGAGCTTCTCAAGCGCGGCGAAGGCGCCAACGACGCCGAGGACGGCACGGTCGAGGGCGAGACCGAGGACGCCATCGAGGATCACAACAAGCTGCGCGACGCGGTGGCGGCCGCCAACAAGCTGCAGATCGGCACCGGCGCCTGGATCGAGGCGGTCGGCAAGGCCAATATCGTCAACTCCAAGCATATGGGCGAGGAGGAGCGTCAGGGTCTGACCGACTTCCGCCGTCACGCCCCTCTGCAGAAGCGCCACGACCTGGCCGTTCAGTTCGCCGCCTTCGAGGCGGACCACCTTCTGGGGATCAAGCCGGTCAACAAGGACCCCGAGGCCTACATCGAGAAGCACGGCTGAGGCCGCGCCTCTCTAATCCTGAACGGCGTAGAGCTTGATCAGCTCGAACAGGAAATCCCGGCCTTCATAGAGCGATCGAACGCGCAGGCGCTCGTTCAGGCCGTGGACGCCGTTGCCGTCCGGATCGGTGAACATGCCGGTGACGCCATAGGTCGGAATGCCCGCCGCATTGGTGAAGCGGCCGTCGGTGGCGCCCGTCGACAGGGTCGGGACCACCGGAACGCCGGGCCACAGCTTGGCCGCCGCCGTCTTGATCGGGGCGAGGATCGCGGACGTCAGCGGCGGTGCCGGCGAGGTCGGGCTGGGCTCGCCGATAGTCTTGATGGTGATGGCCGGATTGGCGAGGGCCGAGGCGATCTCTCCTTGCGTCTCGGCGATCGAATGGCCGGGCAGGATGCGGCAGTTGACGTTGACCGTGACCTTCTGCGGCTGGGCGTTCGGCGCATGGCCGCCGTTGATCAGGGTCGGGATGCAGGTCGTGCGCATCATGGCGTTCCACACCGGATTGACGGCACCGAGCCGGGCTGCGGCGGCCGCGTCAGGCGTGTCATGGGCGGTCAAGGCGCGGAGGTCGGCGGCGCTGGCCGGGGTCGTCTCGGCGATGGCGGTGAAATAGGCGCGGGTGACCGGTGACAGTTCCAGCGGGAAGTCATGCTGCACCAGCCGGTCGAGCGCGGCGCCCATGGCCCCGATGGCGTTGTCCTTCCGCGGCCGGGCCGAGTGGCCGCCGGGGTTGGTCAACTCCAGCGTATAGTCCTGATAGACCTTCTCGCCGGCCTGGACGTTCAGGGCGATACGTTTGGCGTTCGCATCGAGCTGTCCGCCTGCGCCTTCGTTCAGGGCGAAACCGGCCTGCAGCATCTCGGGATGGTGCTCCAGCAGCCACTGGACGCCGTTCCAGTTGTCGTTGGTCTCCTCGCCGCAGGTCAGGGCCATCTTGATGGTCCGGCGCGGCTGGAAGCCCTGCTGCTTGAGCCGGATCAGGCTGTCGACCCAGACCGAGGCCTCGGCCTTGTCGTCGGAAGCGCCGCGCGCATAGAAGAAGCCGTTCTCCTCGACGAGGACAAAGGGATCGCGTTCCCAGTCGGCGCGACGCGCCTCCACCACATCGATATGGGCTAGCAGCAGCATGGCGGGGGCCGAGGCGTCCGAGCCGGGCAGGGTGGCGATCAGGGAGCCGAATTTCGGCTGGTCCTCGGGGATGACGACGCGGGCGTCGGCGTCGGAATAGCCGGCGGCGACCATGCGCGCGGCCATCCGCTGGGCGGCCAGGGTGCAGCTGCCTTCGGACAGGGTGGTGTTGGTCTCGACCAGCTCCTTGTAGAGGCCGCGGAACTCGGCCTGATCGGGACGGAGGTCAGAGGTTTGGGGCGTGTCCGCCTTGGCGATAGTCACAGTGGCCAGGATGATCAGCAGGGCGGCCAGGCCGAACATCGTCAGGATGATGCGGCTGGTGCGCAACTTCTTCATCTCGGCGTAGGCGGCGTCGTCGAGCCACCAGGTGTTCGGCGCAGCCTCAACCACCGCATGGCTCCGGATCAGCCGCCGCAGGGCGCCGCGCTGGATCAGCCGGCCCTCGGCGAGGGCGACGGCCGTTTCGGGCGAGGTCGCGTTGGCGTTGCGAAGCGTCTGGACGATGCGCTTCTCGGCCCGCATCGACGCGGCCACCGCCGCACTGGCGCCTGCACTGCTCATGATCCCCATCTCCTGTTTCCCGGGGACAGTAGCGCGTCTGAAGGGGAGCGCCAGCGCCGGTCCCATGATCTGGTCATTGTCTGTCAACCAAGTTCGGGGCAGAACAGAACGAATGACGAACGCGATGATTCAGAGCGGGCCTGTCCGCATCCTCGGTCTGGACCCCGGCCTGCGCCGGACAGGGTGGGGCGTGATCGTGTCCGAGGGCTCGCGTCTGCGCTGGATTGCCCATGGCGTCGTCGCGCCGGACGAGCGGGCGCCCTTCGCCGAACGGCTGTTGCACCTGCTGGAGGCGGTGGGCGAGATCTGCGCCGCCCACGCCTGCGAGGAAGCGGCGATCGAGGAGGTCTTCGTCAACGTCAATCCGTCCTCGACCCTGAAACTGGGTCATGCGCGGGCCGCGGTCATGCTGGCTCCGGCGCGCTGCGGCCTGCCGGTGGCGGAATATTCGCCCAACCTGATCAAGAAGGCCGTGGTCGGCGCCGGTCATGCCGACAAGGGCCAGATCGCCTTCATGGTGAAGCGGCTGATGCCGGCTTCCGGTGACGTGAAGGCCGATGCGGCGGACGCGCTGGCGGTCGCCATCACCCATGCGCAACTCCGGAAGCGGACCCTGCTGGAAAACCTGAGAGGCGCGGCATGATCGGTCGTCTGAGAGGGGTTCTGGCCGAGGTAGAGGAAGGGCACTGCCTGATCGACTGCGCCGGCGTGGGCTATGTGGTGGCCTGCGGGGCGCGAACCCTGGGGCGGCTGCCGGCGCCCGGCGATGAGGCGACGCTGCATGTCCATTCGCAATGGAGCGAGGACGCGGGACCGCGTCTGTACGGTTTCCTGACGCGCGACGAGCGGCGCGCCTTCACCACCATGCTGGCCATCCAGGGCGTGGGTCCCAAGGCGGCCCTGTCGGTGCTGGACGTCCTGCCGCCCGGAGAGCTGGCCAGCGCCGTGGCGCGCGAGGACAAGGCGGCGATCGGCCGGGCCAACGGCGTGGGGCCGAAGCTGGCGCTGCGCATCGTCACCGAGCTGAAGGGCAAACCGCTGGGCGACGTCACCTTCACCCCGACGGCGCCCGGCGTTCACGCCGAGGTGGCTCCCCCCACACCGAGCATCACCGGCGAGGCCGTTTCGGCCCTGCTGGGTCTGGGCATCGCCGAGGTCAACGCCCGTCGCGCCGTCGACCAGGCCCTGATCCGGCTGGGCGAGGACGCCGATCTGTCGGCCGTGATCCGCGCCGGGCTTCAGGAACTCGGCCGATGACCGACGACCGCATCATCTCGCCCCAGCCCGCCCCCGGCGAGGCCTATGACCGGGCGCTGCGGCCGCAGACGCTGGCCGAGTTCGTCGGGCAGGAGCAGTCCAAGGCCAATCTCAAGGTCTTCATCGACGCGGCCCGCGCGCGCGGCGAGGCGTTGGACCACGTCCTCCTGTTCGGTCCTCCGGGTCTCGGCAAGACGACACTGGCGCAGATCGTCTCGAAGGAGCTGGGCGTCGGCTTCCGGGCCACCTCCGGCCCGATCCTGGCCAAGGCCGGGGATCTGGCCGCCATCCTGACCAACCTCGAACCGCGAGACGTCCTGTTCATCGACGAGATCCATCGGCTGGCCCCGCAGGTGGAGGAGATCCTCTACCCGGCGATGGAGGACCATGTGCTGGACCTGATCATCGGCGAGGGGCCGTCGGCGCGTTCGGTGCGGATCGATCTGGCGCCCTTCACCCTGGTGGGAGCGACGACGCGGGCCGGGCTGCTGGCCACGCCGCTGCGCGACCGGTTCGGCATTCCGCTGCGACTGGAGTTCTACACCCCCGACGAGCTGGTGCGGGTCATCACCGGAGCGGCGCGCAAGATGGGCGTCGCCATCGACGACGAGGGCGCGCGAGAGATCGGATCGCGGGCGCGGGGCACGCCGCGTGTCGCTGGCCGCCTGCTGCGCCGGGTGCGCGACTTCGCCGAGGCCGAGGGCGCCAAGGTGGTCACGAAACTGGTCGCCGCCCGGGCTTTGGCGCGGCTGGAGATCGACGAGGCGGGACTGGATTCCAACGACCGCCGCTTCCTCAAGGCCCTGATCGACAACTATGGCGGCGGGCCCGTCGGGATGGACACCCTGGCCGCCGCCATCGCCGAGGCGCGCGACGCCGTCGAGGATGTGATCGAACCCTATCTGCTGCAGCAGGGCTTCATCCAGCGCACCCCGCGCGGCCGCATGGCCTGCGCCCGCGCCTATAGCCACCTTGGCCTGACCGAACCGCCGAAGCCGCCGGTCTCCGGCGTGGGTGACCTGTTCGAGTGAGCGCGCCCCGATGAGCACAGGAAGGCTTGAGCGTGCGCGGTCCGTCAGCGCGGTGGTCGCGCAGGCGGTCGTTACAGCCGTCGTCGGCCTGATCGCCATTCGGCTGGCGGGCGGCCCGACCTCGGCGCTCATCGTGCAGGCGGGCGCTCTGGTCGTCGGCGCCCTGATCGCCGTGGGGCTGGCCTTCAATCCCTGGCGGCCTGGGGCGAAGGGGGCGGCGGTGCTGGTCGGTGTCTGTCTGGCTTTGTTGTTCGCCATACTGGGGGACGCCGGGCCGGGCGTGCACCGCTGGATCGCGGCGGGACCGATCGTGATCCAACCCGCGTCGATCGTCCTGCCGTTTGTCGTCTGGGCCCTGGCCGTCGCGCGAACCAACTGGTGGGCGGGCGCTCTGACAGGCGCGTTTGCGCTGGTGCTGGCGATCCAGCCGGACGCGGCCTCGGCGACAGCCTTGCTGCTCGCCCTGGTCGCCCTGACGGTGGTGCGGGGCAGGGTGGCGGCGCCTGACGTTACGGCCCTGTTGATGGCTCTTGCCGCGACGGTCTGGAGCTGGACCCGCGTCGATCCTCTGCCGGCCGTCGCTCATGTCGAGCGGGTCGTGCCCGAGGCCTTCGCGGCCAATCCGGTCGCCGGGATCGCTGCAGGGGTGACGCTGATTCTTCTGCCCCTGCCGTTCGTGGTCCGGGTTCTGAACGGCGGAGAGCGGGCCCCGGAGCCGGGGCTGGCGGCCGGGCTGGCAGGTTTGTGGATCGGATTGGTCGCGGGCAATCTATTCGGAAACTATCCGGCGCCAGTGGTCGGATACGGCGCGTCTCTGGTGGTCGGCTGGCTGGCCTCGCTGGGGCTGGTCCTGTCGCGTCCTCGACCGGCGCCCGCGCCGCAATGGACGATCCAGCGGCGAGAGCGATAGCGGACGCTTCCCCTCAGCACCGAACCCCTGCATTCTGGCGGCGTCGGAGGGGTGAATGGCGCGCAGGCTGTCGGTTCAGAGAGTGATCGGAGGTCTGGGAGTCGTCGTCATCGCGCTCGGCGCTCTCAGCCTGTGGGCGATCAGCCAGGGCGCCCGGCCCGGTTTCGCGCAGGAGCCGGCATCTGAGCGCGTGCTGCGTCAGGCCCGTGAACACCTGGGGCCCCACGCCGAGATCCGCCTGATCGCGCCGGGGAACGGCAGGGTGGTCTGCGGCTATCTGGCCGCCGATCGCGCGGCGCCCGCCGCCGGCTTCGTCTCGCGCCCGAATCGGCTGCTGCTCAGCAACGACCCCCTGAAGGGCGAGTTCGATCAGATGGTGGCCCACGACTGTCCGGAGTTCCCGGCTCCGCCCGCCGTCCGGGCCATCCCATGAGCTCCGATGCCCCCACCGCAGGCCGTTTCGAGGGCCGCGATCACCTGCTGCCGGTCAGGGTCTACTACGAGGACACCGACTTCACCGGTCTGGTCTATCACGCCAATTACGTCCGCTATTTCGAGCGCGGTCGGTCGGACTTCCTGCGACTGACCGCCAAGGGCCATGCCGAGATGCTGGACGACGCCGAGCCCATGGCCTTCGTTGTTGCAGAAATGAATATCCGATATCTGAAGCCCGCGCGGATCGACGACGCCCTGGTGGTGCGCACCGCCTATGATGCGATCAAGGGGCCCCGGCTGATCATCTCCCAGAGCGTCGAGCGGGACGGTGAAGTGCTTTGCAGGGCCGAGGTGACGGCCGTCTGCATCCATCTGGACGGTCGGCCACGGCGGCCGACAAAGGCCCTGATCGAGAGC
>Ga0247739_10000813_pt1 | contig 11205 bp, 10 predicted proteins | sample UWRJL058202B2_FD_180943 | JGI IMG/M metagenome (GOLD analysis project Ga0247739, IMG submission 180943) | Plant litter microbial communities from Arlington Agricultural Research Station in Wisconsin, United States - UWRJ-L058-202B-2 | ecosystem: Environmental > Terrestrial > Plant litter >... | reverse complement strand
TCACCATTTTGCGCAACCGGAACATCAAATTCGAAATTTTCATATCCAGAATATGGACGTGCTTTACGTAAATCGAAATCTACGCCTGTTGCTCGTAAACCTGGGCCCGTAACACCCCAATCTAATGCTTCTTGTTTGTTGTACTGTGCAACACCTACCGCACGACCAATTAACATGGAGTTTTTCAAGGCAGCTTTTTCGTATTCTTTTAAACGAGCTGGCAGCCATTCAACAAATTCACGTACAAGGCGATCCCAACCCTTAGGTAGATCATGTGCTAAACCACCTATACGGAACCAAGCTGGGTGCATACGGAAACCAGTGATTGCTTCAATAACGTCATACGCTTTCATACGGTCAGTAAACATAAAGAATACTGGCGACATTCCACCAACGTCCTGAATGAACGTACCGAGATACAACAAATGTGAAGTAATACGGAAGAACTCTGACAACATTACTCGAATCGTTTTTACACGATCAGGCACTGTAATTCCGGCCAACTTTTCAACAGCCAAAATATAAGGCATGTTGTTCATTACACCACCGAGATAATCGATACGGTCAGTATATGGAATGTATGAATGCCACGATTGGCGTTCGGCCATTTTCTCGGCACCACGGTGGTGGTAACCGATGTCGGGAACGCAGTCCAGAATCTCTTCACCATCCAATTGCAATACGATACGGAACGCACCATGCGCAGATGGGTGGTTAGGGCCGAGGTTCAAAAACATGAAGTCTTCGGTATTGTCCGCATTACTGCGTTTCATTCCCCATTCTTCGGGATTGAACAATAGCGCTTCCTGTTCCAAATCTTGTTTAGCGGCATCAAGTTTAAAAGGATCAAATTCAGTGGCACGTGCGGGATAATCTTTGCGCAGCGGATGCCCTTCCCAAGTACGCGGCAATAAGATGCGCGATAAATTCGGATGACCTTCGAACACTACACCAAACAAATCCCAGACTTCTCGCTCATACCAGTTAGCGTTAGGCCAAATACTGATAATGGTTTGTAAATTCAAATCATCTTTTTTGAGCGCAACTTTAATTCGGACATCGCTATTGCGATCAATCGAAATCAAGTGATAAAAAACTGTGAAATCTTCGATTGGCATACCTAACCGATTTTGACGCAAACGTTCATCAACGGCAGACAAATCGTAAAGCATTACAAAAGGACGCGGCAATTTGCGCAAGAAAGCAAGCACGCCAATTAGCTGCGCTCTTGGTACCCAAAGAGTTGGCACTCTATCGAGAGTTTCCTGAAACACAAATGTGTCAGCGCCAAATTGCTGGTGCAACTCGCGCACTACTTCGTGTTCAACACCCGGCACTTGCGGGATTGGAGTGACGTTTTCGGTCATTATTTACGGTCGCTTAGGCTAATTTTTAAAATTAAACTTCATCAGGTGAACGCAGATTTACTGCTGCAATTCGCTCAGCCTGTTTGCGGTCACGTTCAGGTTGCATCTCAGCGCGATACACACCTTGCTCACCCACAGTCCAGGATAAAGGACGACGCTCTTTGCCAATTGAATCCTGCAATAAGGTTAACGCCTGCAGGAAAGCTTCAGGGCGCGGTGGACAACCGGGAATATAAACGTCAACGGGTAGGAATTTATCTACGCCTTGAACTACGGAATAAATGTCGTACATGCCACCAGAATTAGCGCAGGCGCCCATGGAAATCACCCACTTTGGCTCTAACATTTGTTCGTACAAGCGCTGAACAACTGGGGCCATTTTTATAAAACAGGTACCCGCAATTACAATTAAGTCAGCTTGACGTGGCGATGCACGAATAACTTCAGCACCGAAACGTGCAAGGTCATGAGGAGAGGTAAACGCGGTAGCCATTTCTACATAACAGCATGACAAACCGAAATTGTAAGGCCACAAGGAATTTGCGCGACCCCAGTTAACTCCAGCATGGATCATATCTTCGAGGCGACCCATAAACACACTTTTATGAACTTCATCTTCCAGCGGGTCAGCAACAGTTTGTTGCGTCTGCATTGGGTAAGTGCCTTTTGCACCGTCTGGATTAGCGCGAGTGAGCGTATACTTCATTGACTAAACCTCAATTATTCTGCTGACGGTTGATCGGCGGCGTGAAGACGTTTCGCGCGACGACGGCGCTGGGCAGGAGCCCAATCCAAACCACCGATACGAATCAGATAAAACAAACCAGCCAACAGGATAGCGATAAATAAAACAGCTTCAGCGAAACCCACCCATCCGCTTTCGCGAACCGATACAGACCAAGCATAGAGATAAAGGGCTTCAACATCGAAAATAACAAATAGCATTGCAACCAAATAAAATTTGGCTGAAAGTCGTAAACGCGCTCCGCCTTGGGATACAACGCCAGACTCGAAAGGATCATTTTTAGCTCTGCCCCAGGCACGGCCACCAAGCAGCCACGGAATACCTAACATGAAAGCTAAAAGAAAAATCACACCACCAATGAAGGCAGCAAGAGACCAAAATTCAGTAATGTTTTCCGGGGATAAAGACAAACGAATCACCCTAATTTAGAAAGGAGAAAACAAAATGCGCAATTGGTATAAAAAATAACCTAAGAGCGACATACCCAACAAAAGCGGGTGGTAATATAGCAAAGATGAGAAATAACGACAAACTGTTATTCCTATATTAAAGGGATATTTGCACTAAGTTGAGCTCTAATGCTGAGATAAATTTATACGCGTCCCCTCAAGAGTTTTTAGTGTAGCTCTGCTATTCTGAAGACCTTCTGATTTTTGCCTATTTTTTTCCTACAGAATCGCTCTTATGAATGACTCCTTAATTTCGCTAATTGATATTGAACAAAAATTTCAATCCGAATCTCCACAAAAAATAATTAAATACGCATTGTCACAATTCGAAAACATAGCCATTTCATTTAGTGGGGCAGAAGATGTAGCGCTGATCGAAATGGCGCGTAATTATCGTCCAGACATAGCAGTATTTTCATTAGATACGGGCCGACTGCATCCAGAAACATACAGATACATAGAAAGAGTTCGTAAACATTACGGGATTAAAATTGAAACCTTGTCGCCGGACGGAGAAGCTTTGCGGGCAATGGTAAGTGAAAAAGGTTTATTCAGTTTTTATGAAGATGGCCACCATGAGTGTTGCAGTATTCGCAAAACTGAACCACTGCGAAAAAAATTATCGCAAGTGGATGCATGGATAACAGGTCAGCGTAAAGATCAAAGCCCTACCCGCGCTGAAATTCCGGTGATTCAAGATGATAAATTATTTGCGCGCTCTGGCGGCACGCTGATCAAATTTAATCCATTAGCGAACTGGAGCTCAAAAGAAGTGTGGGACTATATTCGCATGTGCGAGGCCCCTTATAACGAGCTTCATGACAAAGGATTTATATCAATTGGTTGTGAGCCCTGCACTCGTCCTATTGGCCCGAATCAACATGAGCGCGAAGGCAGATGGTGGTGGGAAGAAGCCACTAAAAAAGAATGTGGTTTACACGGCGGAAATTTAAATAATTTAAATGGATAACGTTTAAATGAGTATATATTAGGTGAGCATAATTACATAGATTGTTAAGTGCTCGCTGCGAATAATCACGAGCGCTCAGCTTGCCCAAGCTTACAAATATTTTATTCTGGTTTTTATAATAATTGCCCGGTTATCATCCATAAATCGGGCGCGGTGAGCAATTGGTAGGCGCGTGAAGTTAAAACATAATGCGCCTCTTTGATTAAATGGTTTTGGAATGTCGCGCTTTTCAATAAAAAAAATTATGCCGTCTGCTGAAACGATTAAAAGCAGTAAGTCATTACGATTTTTCGGGGATCTTCTGCACGACCCCAATTTATTTCATTTAAATCGCCGCTCAGTGTCCAAAGCTTTTTTTTGGGGAATGTTTATAGGGTTGATGCCGCCCGTACCCATTCATACACCTGCTGCTGCGGTAGCAGCACTGACATCACGTAGCAATTTGCCATTGACCATTGCTGTTGCCTGGGTGAGCAACCCACTGACAATTCCGTTCATCATGTATGCGTTTTATCATTTAGGGCGTTTTATTCTGCAGGTAGATGCAGTATCAGGTGTGGAATTCTCTTGGGCGTGGCTGTCGCACGAATTTGAAATTGTTTGGAAACCCTATCTGGTAGGTTGTCTTCTAGGAGCATCAAGTTGCGCAGTATTGGCGTACGGGCTTTCAAATTTTATTTGGCGATTGAATGTAAAAAGACGATGGCGCGCGCGCAAGAAACATCGCGCCGCCTTGTAAAATAATTGTTAATTTATTCGTAACGTAAAGCATCCGCGGGCTGCACACGACTTGCTCGCCACGCAGGGTAAAGCGCCGCAAAGAAACAAATAAATAGCGACACTGCAACGACTTGTGCAACGTCGGACCAATATAAATTAGAGGGTAAATAACTTATTGGATATACATCCGAATGCAAAAATTGAAATCCAAATAATTTTTCAATTCCTGAAATAACATCTGTAACAACCAAAGAAAAAAGCACACCTAAAATCGCGCCAATGCTTGTGCCGATCAATCCGATGAGCCCGCCCTGAACCATAAAAATTCCGATAATTTCTTTGCTGGACGCACCCAGTGTTCGCAATATGGCTATATCGCCCTGCTTATCAACCACAACCATAATTAACGTAGACACCAAATTAAAAGCAGCGATGCCAATAATCAGTAACAATAACAGCCCTACCAAATTTTTTGACATGTGAATAGCGTCATAAATAGTGCCGTGCGTGTGAGTCCAGTTAGAGCCGAAGTAACCGACCGGTAATTGATTCACTGCGTCAATGACTATCGAAGGTGCGTTAAATAAATCATCCACTTTTAAACGAATACCGCTCACTTTTTCTGCAAATCCGGATGCTTGCGCGGCTGCAGCCAAATTCATAAGCGCCAATGATTGATCGACATTGGTATTACTTTTTAACGTTGCAATAACTTCCAAAGTCAGTATTCCTGACGTTGCACCACCATCTACACCGCTCGGAATAATTAACGTAATAGTATCACCAACACCCAAATGTAATTTATCGGCTACGCCCTGTCCTATGATGACGGCTCGTGGGTTTTTAGCTAACTGTGCAAAAGTGTTGGGCGGAAGATATTCTTCCATTGTACTTAACTTAGTTTCAAGCGTAGGGTCAACGCCAAATAAATTCACTGGCGCTACATGTTTTTGATACGAAAATAATCCCTGAATTTGCACGAAGGGCGCCGCCTCCAAAATTCGTGGATCTTGCTTGAGTTGTTTAATCAAGTTGGGATAATCATCAATACCTTCGCGATGATAAATCGTTGCCTGCGGCATAATGCCTAATATGCGTTCGCGCAGCTCGCGATCAAACCCATTCATCACCGACATCACTACAATTAACAACGCAACGCCAATTATTAATCCAGCGGTTGATAATCGCGAAATAAATGAAACCAATTGGCTGTGCTTACGCGAAATTCCATAACGCGCACCCACCAAAAAAGTAAATTTGGTAAACATCTTGTTGGAAATTTTTTTGTTATTCGAACGACTCATACTAAGACGCCATCGGAAAGCGTAAGCGTTCTATCCATTTTTGCTGCGAGTCGCAAATCGTGCGTCACTACAATAAAACTAGTTCCGATAGATTGATTTAACTCAAGCATTAAGGCTTGAATGCTGTCTGCTGAATGCGTATCTAAGTTGCCAGTCGGTTCATCCATCAATACACACGCAGGTGATGTAACCAACGCGCGAGCAATTGCAACACGCTGACGTTCACCACCGGAAAGCTCGGAAGGTTTGTGCTCGAAGCGGTGTCCAAGCCCAACGCGCTCTAAAAGCGCCGCTGCTTTTTTTTTCGCCTCCGCAAATTCTATTTTGCCAATCAGTAACGGCATGCACACATTTTCAAGCGCAGTGAATTCCGGCAATAGATGATGAAACTGATAAACAAAACCTAAACTGCGATTGCGTAAAAAACCGCGTTCATCCGCATTCATTTTCGATAAAACTTCACCAACAACCGAAACCTCTCCGCTATCAGGAACATCCAACCCACCCAAAATATTTAAAAGTGTGGATTTACCAGAACCCGATGCACCAACAATCGCAACCCGCTCGCCGGCCAAAATGGTTATATTGATGCCGTGCAAAACACTCACGGCCAAATTGCCTTCCCCATAATGCTTGCTAACATTTGTGCAAGTTAAAACCGGGGTGGTGGGTACATTTATTGACGTAACATGAGCAGAATTATTCATAACGTAGTGCCTCGGCAGGCTCGATTTTGCTGGCGCGATAGGCCGGATAAAGAGTGGCCAGAAAACTTAGGAAGAGTGCAGTTAACGTAATTGTCAAAACATCCTGCCACATTAAATAACTAGGCAAAGTGCTGATATAAAAAGTGTTGGGATCAAAGAAATGAAAACCAAATAATTTTTCCAGTACGCTCATAATAGGGTTCAGCAACCAGGTAAAAATGCAACCTACCACTATCCCGATGAGTGTTCCTGCGAATCCGACTGCACTGCCCTGCACAATAAATATTCCCATTACTTGTTTTGCAGTTAACCCGAGCGTGCGTAACACAGCTATATCAGAACGCTTGTCCGCAACCATTAATACCAAACTTGAAACAATATTAAATACTGCAATAAAAATTAAAATATTCAGCAGGGTTCCAGTAACAATTTTTTCCATTTTTACGGATTGAAATAAACTACCCTGAGTTTGGCTCCAATCTTTCACGTGATACTCACTACCAAATTGCTTAGCCAAATCACTCATGACGCCCGCTGCTTCATAAAGATCATTTGCTTTAACATGCAAACCTTGAGCGACGCCTTGAACACGAAAAAACTTTTGTGCATCACTTAGATGAATAAGCGCAAGGTCCATATCTACCTGAGCACCTACTTCAAATACTCCAACCAACGTAAAACTTTTTTTGCGCAGATAAACTCCGGCCGGCGTGATATTGATATCGGGTGATGTGATAACCACCTTATCGCCCAAAGCTAAACCCAATTGACTTGCCATAAGCCGTCCCATCACAACGCCAAACTCCCCTGCTTTTAAAGCTTCGAGGGAGCCAAGCAACATATGCTGGTCGATGACGGAAATTTTTGTTTCTTCTTCAGGTAATACGCCTTCAATCTGAATACCCTGAACGCCTTCGGCATAAGTCACCAATGCTTCGCTGGCAATATAAGGAGCGGCGCCGATTACCTTAGGATGTTGCTTAACGGTTTTCGCGATTTCCAACCAATCACTCAGAGCGGAGTCGCGAGTAATGTATCCATGGGGGATCACGCTGAGCAGTCGCTGTTTCATCTCGCGATCCAAACCATTCATCACCGAAAGCACAACAATGAGCGACATAACACCAAGGGCCATCCCAATTAGCGAAAAAGCGCTAATGAAAGAAATAAATTGGTTACGGCGTTTAGCGCGCGTGTAACGCAAACCTATGTAAAGTGGGATATTTTTAATCATGGGGCGCATTAAACCCAGTATGTGGGCGGATGTAAAGAAATCCCAATAACAAGACTGGTTAGCCTGAGAGATCACAATATAGAATGGCTTTGAAAAAGTATTTTTTTAGATGCACGCCTGTCCTGTGCTATGTTTATTGCAACAACATTGAGAGGCCTGAACATGTCCGAGCGCCGCAGCTATTTCCGAATTGATGAAACCATTGCGTTGGAATTTATACCGGTCGATGAAGTCACCGCAAATAAATCGCAACCCGAGTCCTTATTCAGCAATGCGAATTCATTAAAGCTGTATAGCGAACTCAAAAAAATTGATGCTGACAACGCCCAGTTTTTATTCCAAATAAAAGAATTAAGCCGCCCACTTGCCGAATATTTGCACAACCTGAACCGCAAAATTGAATTGCTTTGCCAGCAGTTGATGGCAGACCAAAAACCTAGCCCACCGTCTAAAACATTGCGTCAGGTTAACCTCAGTGAAGGTGGAATTGCGTTTGGTAGCACTAAAGCGATTGAAGCAGGGTCTTATATCGGCTTGCGAATTGTGTTTTTACCAAGCAACTCAGGGCTTATATTATTTGCAAGAAGTATTCGTTGCGAACCCAGCAATACTGGTGAATTTCAAATTGCTGCAAAATTTCACTGCGTCAGCGAATTGCAGCAACAATTAATCGGCCAGCAAATTATGCGCGCTCAAATGGCTGAAAAACGCCGACTTCAAGACAGTAAATAACCTCGAGGTTTTATGATGAAACCACTATTTTTATCGTTAATTTTTGCTGTATTTTCAACTGTAACTGTTTGCACAGTTGCTGAAACAATTAAAGTGCCCGTCGGGTCACAATCCAACCAAACTCTGCAGCAAAACCTTCCTAAAACTGGCGTGAGCAAAGCCTCAGTCAAGAATCAATTTGGTGAGCCCATAAAGGAAAGCCCAGCGAAAGGACAACCGCCCATTTCAAATTGGGAATACTCCGAATTTGTTGTTTATTTTGAATACGATCATGTCATTCACAGCGTGGCAAAACCAAAAATCCATGAAAGTAAAGAGACGGTAATTGAAACTACCGATGAAATTTCAGAAGACGATTTGAAGCTTGACGCACAAAAGAAATAAAAAAAGCGCACTCTAAAATGCGCTTTTTTTTGCGAAGTATAACTTAACGACGACTAACGCGATTCATTCCATCCAGCGCCGCAACACGATAGGCCTCAGCCATAGTCGGGTAGTTAAACGTGGTGCTTAAGAAATATTGAATGCTATTGCCTGGGCCTTTTTGGCTCATAATTGCCTGGCCAATATGTACAATTTCCGCCGCTTCCGCGCCGAAACAGTGAACCCCCAACACTTCCAACGTATCCACGTTAAATAACAATTTCAACATACCAACGTTTTCACCTGAAATTTGGCCGCGCGCGGTATTTTTAAAGAGTGCACGCCCTACCTCATAGGGAATTCTAGCTTGCGTTAATTCAGTTTCTGTTTTTCCCACCGAACTAATTTCTGGTAGCGTATAAATTCCAGTGGGAACATCTGAAACCACAACACAAGCTTCGCCAGAAATACCGCTGGAAACAGCACGCCCTTGCCCGTAAGAAGCACTGGCCAAACTTGGCCATCCAATCACATCGCCTACGGCATAAATATTTTCAACACTTGTTCTATAGCATTCATCAACTTTTAAATTACCACGATGATCTGCGCTCAAACCAACAGCGTCCAAATTTAATTGATTGGTATTTCCGCTACGGCCATTACACCATAAGATCGCATCCGCTTTTAAACGCTTACCAGATTTTAAATGCAAAATAATACTGTGTTCATTCGATTCAATTTTTTCATATTCTTCGCTATGACGAACTGTCACTCCGCTATCGCGCAAGTGGTAACTCAGCGCATCAGAAATTTCATCGTCTAAAAATGACAGTAGGCGATCACGGTTGTTAATTAAGTCTACCCGCATTCCCAAGCCTGAAAAAATCGATGCATATTCACACCCGATGACACCAGCACCGTAAATAATGATGTGACGTGGAGTGTGTTGCATATCCAAAATGGTATCGCTGTCGTAAAGGCGAGGTTGGCTAAAATCCAGATCATCGGGGCGATAAGGGCGCGAGCCGGTAGCGATAATAATATCCTTCGCAGTAAATTTTTCGACTGCGCCATCTTGCAACACCAAGCTAAGCGTATGTGTGTCAATAAATGCCGCTTGGCCGATCAAAACATCGACGCGATTGCGAACGTAAAAATTGGTGTGCAATTCAACTTGTTTAGGAATAACCCTTTCGGCTGATTGCAACACTCTGGGGAAGGTTAGACGTCGACTGTCGCCAATTTCTCGGAACAGACTATCGGCTTTGAAACTAATAATTTGTCGAACGACATGGCGGAGGGATTTGGAAGGAATAGTACCTTTGTGAGCACAGCTTCCACCAACGACGCCCCGGTTTTCAATGACACCTACTCGTTTACCTGCCTTAGCTGCAGCAATCGCAGAACTTTCCCCTGAAGGGCCCGACCCAATTACCAGTACGTCATACATGTAATCTGCCATATTTTTCCCCTTGAGCTGAATTCGGATACGGCATTTATGCCAGAAATCTAGCAGTTATTGTAGCAATGAAAACTATAAAATGCGTTAAGCGCCTTAGCCAAAGGACCAACCAAACGATTAAAACCTTGCGTATGCTCATGTTTTAATCGCTTTTTAATCAGCGCAGTCACTAGGTAAGTTGTTAACGCGAAATCAGCCAAATATGTCAGGCAAATTTTTGTCCAATCTTGGTGTCACACAATTCTTGCGCCTGCTAATAAATTACTACCGATTTATTAACCATAAAAAGTGTTACGCAAAACCCACTTTTAATGACCGCGCAGGTACAATAACCCACACTGATATAACACGGTTCGAAATTTTTCACGATGGCATCTATTAACAACCCACCCGTTTCAACTCGCGCTGGCAATAAACAAAATTGGGGCCAATTACACGGTAGTGCACAAGCACTTGCCATACTTAACGGCGCTTATGAAACCCGCGGTTTTAGTTTAGTAATTACGTCAGATACCAGCAGTGCGCATCGATTGGAGAGCGAGCTGGCATTTTTCAATAAGCGTAATGACTTTAACATTCTGCATCTCGCAGACTGGGAAACCCTGCCCTACGATACTATTTCTCCGCATCAGGATATTATTTCTGATCGCTTAAAAACGCTTTACCAGCTGCCGCATACGCAACAAGGTATTTTAGTAGTTCCAGTTACATCGCTGTTACAGCGTTTAATGCCAGGCGATTATTTAATTGGCAATAGCCTGATGGTTGAAGTTGGCCAAAAAATTAATATAGATTCAATGCGCCGCAATTTTGAAAAAGCCGGCTACCACAGTGTAGATACAGTTTATGAACATGGTGAATATGCAGTGCGCGGTGCGTTGCTGGATATTTTTCCAATGGGTAGTGAATTGCCTTACCGGTTAGATTTATTTGACGACGAAATTGAAACCCTACGAACTTTCGATCCTGAAACACAATTAACAATCGAACAAGTTGATAGCATTCAATTACTACCAGCGAAAGAATTTCCGCTGGACAAAGCCGGCATCAACCATTTCAAACAACACTGGTTGGAGAAATTCGATGTTGACCACAAAGCTTGTTCGATTTTTCAAGACATAAGCGCTGGTATTTCACCACCTGGTATTGAAT
>Ga0247739_10000812_pt1 | contig 11241 bp, 11 predicted proteins | sample UWRJL058202B2_FD_180943 | JGI IMG/M metagenome (GOLD analysis project Ga0247739, IMG submission 180943) | Plant litter microbial communities from Arlington Agricultural Research Station in Wisconsin, United States - UWRJ-L058-202B-2 | ecosystem: Environmental > Terrestrial > Plant litter >... | reverse complement strand
CCGATAATGTAAGTCTAGCCTGAATCTTCCCGCTTTTACTTCCTCGGTCAAAGTCCGGTTTGTAGCACTGACCAATCGGAAAACCGTTTTCTTCCAAAAATTACTTCCAATGGGTTTATACATACCTTCCTGTATAACACGCAGTAATTCAGATTGCAATCTCAAAGGTAATTCTCCAATTTCATCCAGAAATAATGTGCCATCATTGGCCAGGCTGAAAGCACCTTCTCTTGTATTATTTGCTCCGGTAAATGCACCTTTTTCATGACCGAAAAATTCGCTTCCTGACAATTCGGAAGCTATTGCCGAGCAATCTACCAAAACCAGATCTCCTTTATTTCTCCGGGGATCAAAGTGATGGATCAGCCTTGAAAGCATTTCTTTTCCTGTTCCGCTTTCGCCTATGATCAAAACTGATGATTGGGTATAAACGGCTATTTCAATCATTTCTCTGATTGTGTTTTTCCAGATGACTGATTCGCCTAACAGATTTTCCTTTATAAATTTTGAAGTTAAAAGACTTTCAACTGATTGCCATCTGTTAATCTGATCCTCAATAACTCCATGTAAAAGAGGCGTATTTTCAAAATCAAAAACCTTGGATGCGCCGGCAAATAAAAATTCCCAAATGATGTCAGACTGGTACAAGCCCGAATCAAACAAAACTATGATCATCCGTTCCTGATTATCAAAGGATAAACTGGTTATAAATAATGCTTCTTTCAGCTTATCTGAATTATCCAGAAAAATCATTCCGTAAGGGCTCTTTTGTGTATCAGAAACAATGATTTTCGCGGTCGAAAGAGAACGTAAAAAAGCTTCCTTCCGACTTTGTGAATGCTGCGTTAAATCCTTATACCATATAGCTGGATAATTCATATCTGGAAAGAAGTTAGATGATTGGAGACCGAAATAATAAATATAAAAAATGTAGTAATTAAAACTAACAATCTCTTATTCAACGGTAAAAACATAAAAATCCAAGTCCGAAACAAACTTCGCAGTAGGTATGATAACAGGCGAACGTAAATTCGCCGATTTATAAAAAGTAGTTTAAAAAGGGCATTTTTCTATTTGGGTACAAGTTTGGTTGATGTCTTTTCAAATCATTTATTATCATTTTAAACATTTACAACCATGCACAACATCGATCGTACTGTAGGAGAAGCCAGTTTTGGGTTTGGAAACGAATTTGGCAATGAAACATTTGAATTCGCAAATGAAAATGAATTTGGCAATGAAACTTTCGAATTCGGTAATGAAACTTTTGAATTTGGCAGTGAAATGTATGAATCTGAAAATGAATTTTCAGGTGGAATGAATGAAGCATTGGAAATGGAACTGGCAACAGAATTGTTATCGGTCAGTAATGAAGCTGAGCTTGAACAATTTTTGGGAGGTCTGTTCAAAAAAGTAGCCGGTGGAGTTAAAAGCTTTGCAAGATCTTCGGCAGGCAAAGCTCTTGGCGGAATGTTAAAAAGCGTTGCTAAAAAAGCATTGCCAATTGCTGGAGCTGCTCTTGGAAATTTTATCGCACCAGGTGTTGGCGGAGCAATTGGAGGCAAATTAGCTGGTATGGCTGGTAAAGCTTTTGGTTTAGAATTGGAAGGATTAAGTGCTGAAGACCGCGAATTTGAGGTGGCAAGGGCGTATGTACGTTTTGCTTCTGATGCAGCCCGACGCACATCCCGTTCTCCACAATATGGACGCCAACCTTATCAGGCTGCCCGTACAAGTTTGGTAGAGTCCGCACGCCGGTACGCCCCAGGATTTTTAAGTTCTGACGCAGGATATTCTCAATCACAAAATTCGGCTGCAAGACAGCGTGGCGGTCGTTGGGTACGCCGAGGAAATACCATCATTATTTACGGAGTTTAACTTTTGAGCGATGACCAGGGACTATTTGAAAAACGAAGCAATTTCAATGCTGGCACGTTTAGGACAACTACAGCCTTTCTCTTTGAGTACACCTATGGTTGCGGCGGCAAGTCCGTCGGACGAAGCGTTAAGGGCAATAACTGATCATTTGATCGAAGCTAAACGTGAGCTTAGGCGTAAGATGCACACATTCCTTAAAAGAGTGGAGGATAAAACCGGAAATAGTTTTAAAAGTGCTGCCGAAGCTCAGTCAGAATTTGCAGTTTTAAAGCTTCGTTTTAATAATATCCTTGATCAGCTGGATATTTTCGCTGATGTACTTACGCAAAGATCAGAACATCAGACCGGTGTTTGGATAGCAGGACTTGATGTAGTTGCTTCTGATGCGCTTGTTCCTGCAAAAGGGCTTTATGAAGTTCCACCACTGATGTGTTTTCTAGAACGCGGGCATGGTGCTGCTATACGGCGCGCCAGAACACGCCTGCCAGGTGGCGACCTAAATCCAGTAGCAATTATTCAGGTACCGCGCGAACGTATGGTGGGGAGCGGTATTGCATCATCGTTAATTCATGAAGTCGGGCATCAGGGAGCAGCACTGTTAAATCTGGTAGAAAGCATGCGGGAAACACTTAAAAAACAAATAGCTAATGCTCCTGCAAATCAAAAACTGGCATGGTCACTTTATGAAAGATGGATTTCAGAGATCGTGGCTGATTACTGGTCCATAGGACATCTTGGGATTTCCGCCACACAGGGTTTAATGAATGTAGTGAGCCTGCCAAAATATTTTATGTTCAGGATTAAACTGGATGATCCACATCCCTTTCCCTGGATTAGAGTAAAGCTAAGTCTGGCATTCGGTGCAGTATTATTTCCAGATCCGCAGTGGGAACGGTTTGAAAAGCTTTGGCGGCAGCTATATCCGATTGAAGATCTGGATGCATTAAGGCGTAATGTTATTGACCAATTGGAAGCAGTCATGTCGGAATTTGTAGAATTGTTATCTACACATCGTTCACATTCTCTTAAAGAGCAAATGTTGTACGAGCTGTTTCCTATATCCGGCCGCCAGCCACCACGTTTGCGGCAGTTATATGATCTATTAATTAGCCAGCCGGAGATAGCAGGCAATGCACCACCGTCATTGGTGTTTGCAGTGATCGGCCAGGCCCGTGCCGACAGCCGGATCAATGCCATTACGGAAGGTAATCTGATCTCACGTTTTCTTAATCACTGGGCAATGGGAAGAGCAGAAAGCAGAGGCGAAAATCAAAAAAGTTTCATTTTAAACAATTACAATAATGGACAATATAGAATTAATACTGGGGCTGTGTGATCATATAATATCGGTGGCAGACGATAGTAAAATCAAGCTTTGGGGTACTGTACAAATATTAAATAATGGCTCTTATGATAATATCAATAAGGATTATTTAACAACACTTCAGAAAGATCATTCACTGGATTGGTATTTGGAAATTTCAAAATGTACCAAAGTATCCTTAGGTACAAAATTGCAGATTTCCGTTAAACAAGAGAAAAACTATCCGGGGATAACTGATACTACAATAAACAGAAAAGAAGATGTTACTTCCATAGGTATCTCGTATGAAAAAAAAGAAGGCATGTTTAGTTTTGGAATTCCAATTGTCTGGTTAGAATCACATGTAGCCAAACCATTTGGGAGTGGTACTTATAAAGTGGTATTAGTAGCAAAAAGTAAGTCAACAGGAAATCAATATAGCTCCAATGCAGAGGAACTAGCCATAAATTCTCCTGAAAGAGCTAACGAACGTGTTGCAGAAGCAGTTGAGAAAAATACATCTGCAATTCAGAACATCAATAATAATGGGGTTAATGTAAAATTGGGCAGGGCCTCGGTTGAGCCAGCAGATGAACAAAAAGCATTATTTGATCTGCTGAGATTGAGAAGGCCAAATTTCTCTACAGTCAGAGTTCAGGGAGGGGCAGATATAATTGGCTATCATGAATTTATGAATGATTTGTTGTCAGGTTTAACAATAAATCCTGATTATAATCTTCCCTATACACGAAACGGAGATCGCCGTTTAGATTTCCCCCTGGTCGATTCGTATGAAGTTTTGAAATTTGGCACAGAAGCATTTTTAAAAAGCCATAGTCCAATTGGTCTTATAAGTGATCCCCGGATACCTCTGCCTTATTATGAAGCGATTCGTCATAAGTTAGAGGATACGAGTAATATTCTTCTTGATCGTACAAATGTGCTGAATCAGGAAAATATTAACAGCTTGTTAAGAATTCCCAGTATTGAACTGATCTGGAGCTACTGGATGGAACAGGGGATGCTGGTTCAAACGATGAATGCGATTAGTCTGCGTTATCAGAATATCAGTGACTATCATAGAAACGACCCGCTTGCACGTTTGGATATTGACCCGTTGCGTCCGCTCAATAACTTGTTATGGGGTTATATTCAGGATGAACAACATAGTTTATCCATCCGGCGCCGTGCTTATGAATATGACCACAGCTATGGGCTTACTTTACAGGGAAGAGCTGTACCTGTTTTCAGATCTGTTGATAGTCGCTCCAAATTCCTGGAAGCTTTTCATAGCCTGTTGCATAGTGTTTCAATCTATTATAAAGAGTCAGACGATACTACCCGAATTCCTGACGCTTTCCCATTATTGAATGCACTAAGGGAAATTCATCTGCTGCTTGCAGAAGGCAATCACAATTCTTACGGCAACCTTACCTGGACAGCCAGAATTGAAATGATGATCCAGCAGTATATCCTTGCCAGGCCAGAAATGCGGGAGTTTTTAGGAGGCCGTATCATGGTGCCCTTCCAGGAACCCTGGATGGATCGGGTGGATACGATGCGGCAAATACAAAATTGGGGAAGTACCAGCATTACGTACTATACCGATCTGGCTGAGTTTGGCGAATTAATTATTTTGTCGATCCGACTGACGAACTGGTCTGACCCGAATATTCAGTCCAATGTTGCTGCTGTATGGGCAAATAGTTTCCGCGATGCCATACAACGGTATATCCATTCCTATCGAACAGTAACAGGTGTTGACTTGTCGGCAGATGCGCAATTAAAAGAAGCAAGTTTTATGCAGCCATCTATTCTCATTCAGCATCGGATGCAAAGTGAGTTAAGAGGTCCGCTTCGGAACAGCCGCATTGTAGGGAATAATCAATCGCTTCTTATGTGATTTACAACTGCATTCCCACCTTGGAAAGCCGGGGTGGGGGTCAAAATCTTAGCATTATGCAGTACTATAATGATAACCAGCTGCCGTATGGAGATGAAACAGATGCTGATACAGGCCAGTCCGCAAACTGGGATAATATGCTGGACTTGTTAGATGATGCCGATGACTTTCAACCCATGAATAGTCCTGCTATCAGGAGTCAGTCAGGACCGTTATCTTATTCTGTTATCCGGTTAATATTACGAAAAAGCCAGCCGCGCTCTGCATGGATCAATATGTTAGGAGGTAATCCACAAATTTATCAGCGTAATAATGAGGGAAAAAACGGCCGTCCTTATTCGTTTGTTAATTCCAGGCGGCAAAGTGTAGTTGTTTGGCCCTACTCCCAAGGGAATACTATTGATTTAGTATCCTGGCATTCTGACCCCGATAACGGACATGCAAGTAATCATCCCGAAAGTCAGGCTGTTGAATGGCTGCAGAAACAGCAGCGTAGTCATCCTGATTTTAACAGTACAATTGGCCAGGTGAAAATGCTGATTCAGGATGAACCATGTAACACTTGTTTACATAGCTTAAAGTCCAGCTTGCAAAAAGTGCTTCCTGCGGATTCGAACGTTCATATTAAATGGATAAAACCGCGGCCGCATCTAATGACATTCAGGGAGCGGCGTTATAAGCCGACGGTACTTCGCTGGGGTAGGAGATAAGTGTTTTGATTTCACCTCCAACATTTACTCTGGCTGATCTTTTACAACTTTTAAACTTGAACTGATATGTATGGCAATGCAAATACAATAAATAATAATTCGTCAATATGGAAAGGTAAAACCGGAACGCATGGAGAGTGGAATGAAACTGAACTGGAAGGTGAATTGGAGACACTTTCCGGCAAACTCAAATCACTTTGGAATAAAAACAAAGGCCGTGCCCAAAACCTTGCTAAAATTGGTATAGACTTAATGGATATTTTGGGAACGCTGGCAAATCCACTTCCTCCAAATGATCCTTCAGCCAGGACTAAAAGAAATCAGGATGCTTATGCCTCTAATCAAACAATGGAGCAGAAGCGTCAGTTAAGTCAGGCTACGAATAAGAATAATAAGAAACCTCCGATAAGCGGAAATAAAGAGCTGGAGAATAATTTTTTAGGAGAAATACCGAATAAAAATTTTGTAAATGAAAGTATTAACCCGGAATATGAAATGGCTTTGCTCACCGGTGAAATTAATTCTGTTTACGATAAAATTAAAGACACACAGGGCAGACAGTCCATCCTGGCAGAAGTATTGATGGAAATGCTTGAAGCAGAAAGTTATGATATTTTAAAGGCTAAAAACTGGGCTACAATTGTAAACGATCTCAAAAAAAATAACCAGAAAATTAATGGTGTAAAAAATATTTCAAGATTGGTTTCAGGAAAACTTCATTTTTCAAAACCTGAAATATATCAGCCAACAGGCGTGGAGGTTCATCATTGGATACCATTTAAATATGCACATTTATTTCCTGAATTTAATCTGGAACAACTGAATAAACTGACTGTTCCGCTGGATTCGTTTGCACATGCCTTGATCGGAGCAGCTATTGATAAAGCGGCCGGCAAAAATCCGTCAAAGCCTGCAATTGAAAAAGTATTAAACAAGCTGTCATCAGCAAACTGGAAAAGCGGTAATATTCAACTTAATCCTGCCTATTTCAATAGCGTCAGTGATGTCCAGTTTTTGCCTTCACCCAAACTTACCAGAAACAAAAAAATTGGTGTGATCAGGAATATTACAAATTTCAAAACGCATTTTAATTTACCCCGGGAATTAGAATTTGAAGCCGTAAACTTAAATTGAACCATGCTCATCATCGATTGTCATTGTCATGCTGGTGAAGGGGATGGCTTCACAGGACCCTGGGATACAAGAGCACCATTGAAAAAGTTTATGCAATGGTCTCGTGAAGCTGGTATCCGTAAAACGGTGCTCTTCTCTGCTTTTCATACGGATTATAGCAGAGCGAATAAGCTTGTTGCTGCTATTGTAAATAAATATCCGGATCGTTTTTACGGCTTTGCTTTTCTGCATGCACAGCGGGATAAAGGAAGAATTCATCAGATGGTAGAAACCGCAGTCATGGAATATGGTTTTTGCGGCATAAAGGTTCACCGGCATGATGCACGAATTTCCCGTGAAATTTGTGAGGCTGCCCGAATGTTTAAAATACCGATTCTGTATGATCCCACCGGTGAGATTTCAACAGTAGAACTGATTGCAACCGAGTATCCGGACGTGAACTTTATTATTCCGCATCTAAGCAGTTTTGCAGATGATTGGAGAGCACAAATTTTGTTTATTGATATACTCGTTCGCCATCCTAATATTTATACGGATACTTCCGGGGTTCGCAGGTTTGATGTTTTGGAAATGGCCTATCAGAGAGCAGGTGCAAGTAAAATACTTTTTGGTACCGACGGCCCCTGGTTGCATCCCGCCGTAGAAATAGCAAAAGTGTATGCATTAAAGCTTCCGGAAAACGAACTTCAGCAGGTTTTAAGTGGAAACCTACTAGGGCTTTTCTCAACGAAACCGAAATTAATGAGTTTGAATTAACGAGTACATCGTGCTCTTTAAACTTAAGAAACCAAACTTATGGAAACTAACAATAAATCTGGTATAGAGTCCGATAAGGCCAGCATTAACAAAGAACTCACCAACAAAATTTATTCTTTGACTCTGGACTGGTACAATATGGATACTTCTCACAATCACCATTTTTAGTATCATCATTATTATTGGAGCTTTATTTATCTGCCTGGTTTCCAGACTTAAAAATTGTAAGACTGAAGGAAACAGCCCTCTTTATGCAAATGAATATATTGTTTGGTTTGGTCATAATGCTAAGTTGCGTAATACTCTGCTGGTAATCAATGAGGAAGATTACATAAATTCATTTTCAAGTCAGATAGTCATAATTTGATATGCTAAAGAAACATGAGGGCAGGGTTAATCTAAACTGCCAACTTATTTCAGAAGCATACGTACAGAAAAAACTGTTAAAAATTATGCGTTTCTTAATTGGTTTGTTACTCTGGCCAATCCACCATCGATATATTGTAAAGGTTATATATCTCCATGATACTTGATAAAATACCTTTAAAATCGATATGAAGATCTGTCAGTTTTCCACTATTCATGTCAAAAACCCAACCGTGTACGACCAGGCCGCGATCTTTGTATGCTTCCTGAACAGCCGAAGTTTTAATAACATTAATGCATTGTTCCTGAACATTTAGTTCGACAAGCCGGTTATACCTTTCTTCTTCGCTAGGGATAGTGTTAAGTTCTTCCTTATGCAACCGGTAAACATCACGGATACTTCTAAGCCACGGGTTTAAAATTCCCATATCTGTTGCCTGCATGGCAGCTTTTACTCCACCGCAATTGTAATGACCGCAAACGACAACATGGTTCACTTTTAAATGCTTTACGGCATAAGTAATCACTGACATAACGCTTAAATCGACATTGTTAACCAAGTTTGCAATGTTACGGTGAACAAAAACTTCGCCTGGCTGGACACCCATCAGATCTTCTGCGGTAACGCGGCTATCAGAACATCCGATATAAAGAAATTCGGGATGCTGGCCTTTGGACAGATTATGAAAGTAGCTGCTATCATTGGCCAGTTTTGCAGCAATCCATTTTTCATTATTTTCAAAGACTTTTTCTATATTCATTATTCATTTTGAATAGTTAATCTGTTTAACATATTGTTTGCTAAAACCGGGGTCGATTTGCTAAAATATTTGTCCTAAACAGGCTTACAAGAAACGAAGTTTACAATAATTTAAATAATAGATGCTTAATTATCTTTGTACGACCGTAAACTTATCACTGTTGAAACGAAGAAAACAGCTGGTGAAAGTTTAAGCCGCTTGTTTAAGTTCCACTGAGATAATAAATGATAAAATTCAGATTATTTCATAAAAGACTGAGGAGGGATGTTTCGAAAAACACCATTGATACAATTTTCAGCTCTGCTACAATACTTAACCAACCGGACAAAAGAAAGATCCGGACTTGCCGTTGATCTGCGACATCAACTCAAAGGAACAAAACGGAATAATAAAAATTGAAAGCAAAGGGATTTTATCATTGAATTGGCATAAGCCTGGTACCGTAATTTTAAAGCCAGGTCTTTTTTAAGTCTTAACTACTCAATAATAATATCGTTGGCATTCCCACAGGACGCGCCTTCACTCTGTTTGGGCCGATCGAAGGGAATTGCCATCAATCCTGATTTCTTTCCTTCTACAAAAGTTTTGATTTAATTCTATTCAATAGTGTGGTAGTTTGCATTTTTAGTAAAGCCACAAAAATTATGAAATACCTATTGCTTGCTTTTTGTCTATGCTATTTTAGTATAGGTCATGCTCAGTTAAGACCAGCACCAGAGTCCTTTGAAAGGAAATGGGTAAAATCCGAAATTTATGATATGACCTGGTATACACTTCGGGATACAGCGCAGATTGAGATTGGCCAGGTATCCACCCGGATAAATGAGAATGAAGATCAGATTATGGTAATTTCAACCGTTGGTATGAAGGGTATGAAAGGAACTTGGGTTGATTCTTCGATTTGTGAGAAAAAAACACTTAGGCCAATTCGCCATGCATCTTATAATCAGCAACGGAATATGGTACTTAATTTTGGTCAAATTGTAAAAGGATTTTACACTGACAAAAGGCAGGGGAAAAATACAATAATTAATGACACTACCCGCTCAACCTACTTTGACAGTAATCTGTATCCTGTTTTAATACGCTGGCTTCCTCTAAAAAACGGATTTACACAGAAAATAGCTATTTATGACTATAACCCATCGGCTAAAATAGGGGTGATCAGTGCCTCTGTAAACGGAGTTAGCAGTGCCACTTACAATAGCCAGAAATCAGGGGTGAGAGAAGTTTGGATAGTAAATGTTACTGACGAAATAAGCAATGGGAAATCGCAATATTTTGTTGACAAAGTCAGCAGAAAACTTTGGAAACAAACCATGGAAGCTGGTGGACGTAATATGATGATGGTAGCTGTCGAATAAGGTGGTTTGAGAAAAAAATATTTGATAATCAAACAGGTACAGTTGGCTTAAACCAGAAGGTTATATGGCAGCGGCCTGGTCGGCCACGCCATTGTAAAAAGTATCGCGGGTTTAATAAAGTATTTTTTCTGCTGCATATTTTATATGTAGCTCCTGGCACCTTCTTTAGATATTGCCAGTGTTGAAGGATTGAAAATTTAGCTTTTATACAAGATTAATAAAGTCTTTTTAAATGGACCCAATGCAAAGAATGGAGTTCACCAGATCCCTGGGGTTATCAAATCCGCAGGGACTGGTGAACTCCACAGGTTTATCAGCTATAAAGCCGTTACCTGGATAATCAACAAAGGCTTTACATCGTGGCAGCGATCAATGAAGTTTTGAAATAGTCAAGCTGGCAGAGGCATTGCGTGCATTTCCAAAATATATCGCTTCCTTAAACTTTAATCTTGTTGGAACAAATCACAGACATTCGTAAACGTAGTTACTGTAGGCAAGTCAATAACGCGCGGGATTAGGCAGTTTCTCCTCTGAAAACCCACGAAACTTTAAACTTGTCGGTAAACTGCCCATAAACTCCAAAAGGAACTTCTCTTAGCTCCATAAAGGTGCGTTCATCTTTCTCTGCGCCATTTGCAAGACTATTAAATATTGGTTTTAGTTCGCTGTAAGAATTACCTGTAAGGTATATAGCCGTAGTATTTCCCTGAACGGGCTCGAGAATAGGTGAAGCCATCCAGTCAGCAGCAGATATATCAAAGTTGTCACCCTTTAATTGCGCGTAAATAATTCTCTCATGTTTCTCTGCCGGAAACTGATCTTTCATAGGCGTGTTGCCTACCTTGGTAAGTGTTAATTCTCCTCCTAAACACTTATAATAGAATTCCATCGCTTCGGCACAATTACCGTCAAATAAAAGGAAAGGGCTAGTTCGCATATCTAATCAAAGTTGGTTTAATGCAAAGTTTCAAAAAAAATATGCCATTATAAAGATGTTATAGTCTTCCTTTGAGAATACATTCAAATGCTTGCGACATTTTCTCAGGTTTCAGTGACATTGAATGGT
>Ga0247739_10000807_pt1 | contig 11271 bp, 6 predicted proteins | sample UWRJL058202B2_FD_180943 | JGI IMG/M metagenome (GOLD analysis project Ga0247739, IMG submission 180943) | Plant litter microbial communities from Arlington Agricultural Research Station in Wisconsin, United States - UWRJ-L058-202B-2 | ecosystem: Environmental > Terrestrial > Plant litter >... | reverse complement strand
ATACAGGGATTAGTTTGTCAATTATTAGGTTGGCTTGCACTTAATTATACAGTGAAAAAAATGGATGCCAAACGGGTTTCTTTAAGTCTACTGAGCCAATCTATTGTTACCGGCCTGATCGCCTGGATTTTTATTAATGAAAAGATTTCCCTGCAAATGATCATTGGAGGACTTATTATTCTGGCCGGAATTGGCATAACTTTTAAAAAAGCAAAAACATCTGAATAGCAGTTATTTCTGTTCTATTCAGATGTTAAATTACAACTGGTCGGCAAAATAAATGTAGGAAGCAACAGTAGCTGACGCAAACACAAAATGTGTAAGAAATAATGTTGGCAAATATAGTTTTAGATCAATATGAGGCGGAAAAGGATGTACTCCAAAAAATGTAAACCAGAAAATAACTGCGAAAATCCCGCTTACAAAGCCCAGCAATAATCCATTCCAAAAGCCCGGAGCACCCACGTCCAAAGTCCAGAGAAGATGATAGCCATAAGCGAAAAAAATGCCGATTGCATAATGTGCTGCTATGCCAACAACGATCGTAAGCTTACTATTTGAAAGTTTTCCGTCCTCTGTCGTTTCACAGGTAATCATGGTCCCCAGTATTTTAGTGACATTCATGACCCGGTCTGTAATAAAAGTCAGGATGTACATGAACAGAGTCATCACGGCAGTACCCATAATTCCGGATGCCAAAATGATTGGCAGCAATTCATTATCAGGTATCAGTTTGTGAATCATGCTGTTAATAAATCAATGTCATGATGAAGGTAAATAAATAGTAAAAGTTGAACCAACCCCCGGCTCTCCCTTTGCATCAATCAAACCGTGATGATTTTCAATAATTTTTTTGCAGATAGCTAATCCGATCCCTGTTCCGTCATAAGCATTTTTGCTATGGAGCCGCTGAAAAACCTGGAATATCCTGTCTTTAAACTGTTGCTCAAAACCGATGCCGTTATCTTTGAAAGATATAAAATGATATGTAGTTTGTTTCTGCGCTTCATGCAAATTTATATCTTCGCCTGAAATAATTCCTGCCGATATTTCAATAACAGGATCAGTTTCCGGATCAATAAATTTTAGAGAATTAGCAATTAAATTGGTAAAGAGCTGTTCAAACTGATAAGTAATAACGGACAATACCGGTAATTCGCCAGAGATGATAGTTGCATTTTTCTGCTGGATCAATTCATTCAGCTGCTCCTTTACACTCACTAAAATTCCATTAAGATTTGTCCTTTCAAAATGTTTTTCCACTGCATTTGCCCTCGAAAAAGCCAGGAGATCTACAATAAGCTGTTGCATTCTGGTGGACGACGCACGCATCCGATCAAAATAATCTTTGCCTTTTGGTGAAAGATTATCAATTTCCGTTTCAAGGATACGTGTTGCGAAAGTCTGGATTTTACGAAGCGGTTCCTGTAAATCGTGACTGGCAACATAAGCAAATTGTGCCAGTTCCATGTTTGTTTTTACCAATTCATCATTGGCCGCAGTAAGCTCCTTGGTTCTTAACTGAACTTTTGATTCGAGTTCATCTATAAAAAGTTTGCTGTCGTGAATATCCGTGCTGGTACCCACCCACATTTGTATAATTCCATTAACATCTTTTTGAGGAATAGCGCGGCTCAGCTGCCAGCGGTATTCTCCGTCATGCTTTCTAAACCGGTGTTCAAATAAAAAGTTGGTACCATTTTTAATTGATTCGGTCCAGAGTCTGAGGTTTTCAGAGCGGTCAGCGGGATGAACCATTTCGATCCAGCCATTTTTTTCAATTTCTTCCGGTGATAATCCTGAATAATCGTAAACAGATTTATTAAAATAATTAAGATAACCTTTGGTGTCTCCCGTCCAGATAAATTGCGGCATAGAATCGGCCAATGTCCGGAATTTTCCTTCACTGGTTCTTAACGCAAATTCGGCTTCTTTCCTGTCGGTAATATCAATCAATACATTTAAAGCACCCTTCAAACCACCATTGCTATCGATAATGGGCTGAGGATGAGCAATAATATGGCGAATAGTACCATCAGGCCTTTTGATAAAAGCCTCTGTGTTATTTGATTTTTTTTCTTTAAAAGCCACAGCCATCGGACATTCGTCGTGCGGCGTAAAAGTCCCGTTTACATTATACAGTTCATGCGAACCGCACCAGGTATCCACTCCGATCATCGGTTCACGCCCCCACAATTTCACAGCTGCTTTGTTGTACAGATCTACATAGCCATTATGATCAATCGTATAAACTGCGACAGGTAATGTTTCTATTAAATCACGGTACCGGTTTTCACTCTCCTGAATAATTTGCTCAGTCTGTTTTTTTTCGGTAATATCCATCATTGTTCCCAGCATTCGCAACGGAAGATGGCTGGCGTCAAACAAAACTTTGCCTTGTGTCCGTATCCAGTGAATAGAATTGTCGGGATGGACAATCCGGGCTTCGTAATAGTACATTCCGGTTTCCAAAGCAGAAGCAAAAGCCGGCTCCACAATCCGGTGAATATCTTCCGGATGAATATGGTCCCGCAAATCCTGATGTGATAATTTTACTGAGCTGTCGAAGCCAAAAATTTCAGCTAGCCTGCTGGAATAAATAATTTCTCTTGTCTGAATATTAAGGTCCCAGGTGGCCAGCTGTGTTCCTTCTGTTGCCAGCGAAAGGCGATCGGCAGCGTCTGCAATTTTTTGCCTTGATTCTACTTTTTCCGTTACATCATTGACCGAAACCATAATACCTGAAACCGAGCCGTCCGTTGCAAACATGGGCGCATACTGGTAATCCAGATAATATTTTTTGATCCCGTCAAAACCGTCTATATAAGCAACTGCTTCGTTTTCCCGGTATGTTTTGCCTGTGGTATATACTTCTTTTAATACTGCCGGAAATTTCTGATCCGCAAGTTCAGGGAAAACGTCTAATAATTTACGGCCTTGTACTTCATGTAATTCTCTGCGCCACAATGTTTTAAGCAAACTTTCATTGGCGATGCTGATTACAAAATCTTCCCCGCTGAAAATAGCTTTTGCAAATTGAGATTGTGTGACCAGATTACGAAAATGATTTTCACTATTTTGCAAAGCGCGGTTGGTTTCAACCTGCTTTGTAACTTCGGTAGCTATTACAATAATTCCTGTAATAAAATTATCCTCAATTAAAGGCTGGTAAACGAAGTTGAAATAGCATCTTTCATTTTGCCCGGATCTTTTAATAATAATTTCAAATTCGTTACCATAATAAGGAATTCCGGTTTCCAGAACCTTGTGCAATATGGATTCAATGCTTCCTTTCACCTCAGGCATTGAATCAAATAGTGGCCTTCCTACAAACTCATCTTCTCTTTTATCTACAATTTCGAGGTAACTGTCGTTAGCCATTTCGACTAATAATTCCCCGCCACGTAATATCGTAATCCCGACCGGAGCCTGCATCATCGTATTACGAAATTTGCTCTCGTAGCTATCCGCTTGTTTTCTGGCAAGAACTGATTTTTCAGTCTGATCCTTAATTCGCTGATCAAGATCCTGAAGAATATTATTTAGCTGTAAAAGTTCATTGTAATTGACACGAAGTTCATCAGAAAAATTGCTCTCGGATTGCTGTTTGTCTTCTGCCTTGATTTTTAACTCTACTACCGACAAAAGATTGACTAGTTGTGTAGCTATTATCTCTATTTCGAGTAATCCTTCCTGTGCCTGGGTTATTTTTCCTTCTTTATAAAGTTTAATAAGTTCACCAGCTGATTTGTGTATTTGAAGATGGACTTTTTCAAGATCATGCATTTCCTTGATATGACCATAATCATGAATCGCATGATCATATATCCACTGGCCAAGTGCACACTCACGATGAGAAATTACAGTCGTTTCGTCAATATCCGCTCCGTAAAGTATAGATCTTAGCCTGGTTTTAAATAGAAGATGACGGGCTTTTGCCCGCTCAAAATCCAGTTCAAGTACATTCATCTCAGCAATTTAGGGTTTTACTGATTTACGGGAATTGTATTGACAATCGGATATCAAATGAAGTAATTCTGCTAAATCAATATTGATAGCGGAAGTTGTCTGACGCTGGTTTCCAATCGTGCTTACTCCAGTCAGTTTCCAGAATCTGAAGAATGGCTTGTTTTAATTTTGGGAATGAACCTGGTTTACGAATAAAAAAGTTTGCACCTTGTTCATACACTTTTCTGATCATTTCCTCCTGCCCGGTTGTTGAAAAAATAACAATTGGAATGTCTTTCCACTTCTTTGTTTTCCTGATCAGTTCCAGACATTCGAACCCGTTTTTTCTGGGCATATTCAAATCCAGGAAAATAATATCCGGTGGAGGCGGAACTGTGGTTTCCATTAAAGTAATAAGTTCTACGCCGTCGTTCGCAGTAGTGAGTTCTGTTGAAGTGCAAATTTCTCTTAAAGCATCTTCAAATAACATACAATCATCCACATCGTCGTCGGCCAGAAAGATAGATTTATTTGATTTAATACTCATAATTCAAAATTTACAAATTCAGCGAATACAGGGTTAGAAAAGAAAACTGTCCTCTACGGTGCCATAAACAGTATTTATGACCTATTTCCAAAATAAGATACAAGGTATAAATTTATAAATAATTATGAAATGAAGAATAGTTTTATTTGTGTAATGAAATAGAAAAAATTCTATTAATCTCTTAAAATTCCCCTTCTGCTCCTTCTTTTGGTTTCTTTTTAGCCTGGTGCAAACGATAATTTAACGTTAAATTAATTTGTCTAAGCCTGCCCTGTGATCTATTGAGTGTGTAAAAATTATCTCCCTCAGTAATAGACCGGTATTTACGGGAATTGAATACATCTATGACGCTCAGAGTAAGTGTTCCGTTGTTTTTCAGGATATCCCTGCTGGCAGCAAGATCCAGTGTTGCCAAAGCTTTCCTTCTTCCTTGCGGAGTTTGCTGAGGTGCTTCATAATTGCCGCGTAGTTGCAGATCAGTTGTTTTCCAAAGTGTAAAACGCTGTGTAGTTCTCACAAACCAACTATATGTATCACTGCTAAAATTTGCATCAATGCCGGTTCCATCCGTTATTGCCCTGAAAAAATTAACACTTCCATCTATTTTCCACCATTGGTAAGGTGCAAATGAGCCCGTAAATTCGGCGCCGTAAGCATCTTCTGTTCCCAGGTTTTCCGGTCGGGTATAAGAGTTGCCATTGTCCTGAACCCGGCGGATACTTGTGATTTTTCCATCAGTGTGCCGGTAATAAACGGATGAAGTAATAGATCCTTTTTCAAGATATTTAATATGGCCTACTTCAAAAACGTTAGTGAATTCAGGGTTCAGATCAGGATTGCCACTCCAATAATTTCTATTGTCGCTGTATGTTGCAAACGGACTTAAGTCGTTATACTGCGGTCGACGGACCCTTCTGCTAAAACTAAGCTGCATGGCATTTTGCTTGGCCAAATCATAAGTTACATGGACGCTCGGAAACAAATTCGCATAATTTCTATCATTGACTTCTTTGGTCGTTCTTAGTTCAGTAGTGACGCCGGTCCATTCGGCACGCAGACCAACCTGATAAGAAAGTTTACGAAATTTACTGCCGACGATTCCATAAGCTGCGTTGATTTTTTCTTTGTAAAGAAAATCATTTGTCAGGTTTGGTAATTGTGTCCATCCACCGTCATTATTTTCCTGAGTGACGGTGTAATCGTTGGTCATATTGCGTGTGCTGCTTCTCAAACCTGCTTCCAGTTTTCCGTCTTTACTAAAAGGATGAACATAATCGCCCTGGAAAAGTAATTGTTTTTCTGTTTCAAAATTCACTGCACGTTGTAAAATTGAAGGTATTGCAGAGGGACTTCCATCCGGTTTGAAAATATTTTCGCGATAATACTGATCAGAATTTTCCCAGTTGTCCAGGTAACGTACATCTGCCGTAAATTCCCTGCCTTTTTTATCAAATGTTTTCTTGTAAGTTAATGCATATTCTGAATTTGGTTCTGTTTCAGTTTCGTTTTGGGTCCGCCTTGTAATACCGGTCAGGTTGTTAATATTTGATACATAATCCCTATAATCCAATGTGGAAAAACGCTTGCCTTTGCTGGTTCTCCATGTATAGGAGCCAGTCAGTACATTTTTAGGATTAAAATAATAATCAATTCCACCACGCGCACTGTTATTCTGCCCTTTCAGATTACTATGCATGTCACGTTCCATGATAAAAGTAGAATCGTTTCTGTACAGTTCCTGGTACAAATAATTCCTGCCAGGTGTGTTTCGGTATGAAGCAGTATAATTAATGAAAAAATTCAGGTTTTTACGACGGTAATTAACATTGGCGGCCGCTCCAAAGTTGGCAGGATAACCGGTGATAATATCAAAGGAACCATTAAATCCTTCTTTTCTTTCTTTTTTCAAAACGATATTAATAATTCCACCCATACCTTCCGCCTCATACCGCGCTGATGGATTTGTGATAATTTCAACGCGTTCGATCATGCTCCCCTGTAATTGCTGTAACCCGCTTCCGCCCTTAATACTTACCAAACCGGAAGGTTTACCGTCGATGAGTATACGTACATTTCCTGTTCCCCGCAGACTGATATTTCCTTCTACATCGACAGCTACGGAAGGAACATTTGTAAGAATATCAATGGCGGTTCCGCCAGCATTAGCCAGGTCTTTTCCAACATTAAAAATCTTTTTATCCAATGATAATTCCATGGTACTTTTCTCCGCCTGAATCGTTACTTCTTCTAAATTCCGCGCAGAAGCAGCCAGTTTAATAATTCCCAGATCCATAGGAGAATTAGAAGAAGTCAGTTTTAAACCAGATGAAAATTTAGACTTATAACCAATGAATTCCGAGAGCGCATAATAATTTCCAGCCGGAATATCTACTAAAAAACTTCCTGTTTCGTCGGTGATAGCACCGGAAACAAAAGCGCTGTCAACTGATTTAAACAATCTTATACTGGCATAGCTTAACGGTGTATTAGTTTGATTGTCAACAATTTTGCCGATAATTTTTAATTTTCCGCCGGTTTGGGCAAAGGCTTTATTTCCTTCCAAAAAAGTAAAAATTACTAATGGAGTCATGAGGCAAATGCACTTCCTCTTCCAGTTTTTCCAAATGCCAGTCCGTTCTTTTGCCTTCAATTTCATTACGTAATATTTAATCGATAATATATAGAATATAATTTTACATATATAAAACCAGTTTGGTGGGGTATTTTACTTTAAAAAATAATAAAGGTTTCACGCAAAGCAGGAGAGAAAGAAAAAAACGCAGAGAACGCAAAGTTTTATATTCTTTGCGCTCTCTGCTCCTTTCTCTTCTTCCTTTGCGTGAAACCTTCTCTTCTTTATTCCTTAACTTTGCAGCCCTTAAAGAAGATTATGAAAAACGAAGCATCACAAACCATAAAATTAGCTTTACCCATTATTATTGGTGAATTGGCACAAATGGCATTGCATTTGATTGATACCGCTATGGTAGGTGCGATCAGCTATAAGCAACTTGCCGCCGCTGCATTAGTCATCAACGCCATGAATATTCCTTTTGTAATTGGTATCGGAATGACTATTTCCGTATCCCAAATGGTTTCTCTGGCCCATGGCCGCCGGGATGCGCAACTGGTTTCACATTATTTATTTAATGGTTTTGTCCTCTGCACACTTACCGCGCTGGCTATTTCTCTTACATTGGTTTTTGGTAAAAACCTGCTGCACAATCTGGGCCAAGACCCGGAAGTAGTTACGCTGGCTATTCCTTTTATGCAGTTAATGGGTTTGTCGATTATCCCGATGTTGCTTTTCATGACCCTCAAGCAATTTGCTGACGGACTGGAATATACCAAAACGGCCATGATACTGTCGCTGGCCGGAATGCCACTAAATATTTTATTGAACTGGCTGCTGATTTATGGTAACTGGGGCTTCCCAAGACTGGAACTTGCCGGAGCGGGCTGGGCAACGCTTATTACCCGGAGCTGTATGTTCCTGGCACTTGGGGCAATTATTTTGAAACATAAAACTTTCGAAAAATATGTGGCTGTAAGGAAAAATCAATGGAAATTACGCAGCAAAACCCTGGGTGAACTGCTTCATATTGGTATCCCGAGTAGTTTGCAAATTGGAATGGAAGCAGGAGCATTTGCTGTTTCCGGGATTATTATTGGTACACTCGGAGCGGTGGCGCAGGCTTCACATCAGATCGCATTGAGTTGTGCGTCATTTACTTTTATGGTTTCAATGGGTCTGGCGCAGGCAGGTTCTATCCGTGTCAGCAATGCATTGGGGCGAAATGATTGGGGTAAAATATATGTCATTGGAAAAAGTATAATCCTGACGGCCTTGTTATATGGTATTTTTTGTGCGGCAGCATTTGGGATATTCAGAAATCAGTTACCGGAAGCTTTTAACAAAAATCAGCAGGTAATAGAAATGGCTGCATTGCTTTTACTTTTTGCTGCTGTATTTCAGATTTCGGATAGTACGCAAGCAATTAGTGCAGGATTATTGAGAGGAATAAAAGATGTGAAAACGCCGACTATTTTAATCGGGATTGCTTATTGGGTGGTCGGAATTCCATTTGGTTATGTATTGGCTTTTCACTTTGACATGGGTGCAGCCGGCATGTGGCTGGGATTGATCCTTGGACTTACGTTGGCTTCGGTTTTTTTAATTACACGTTTCTTTAAAATGACAAAAAGGAACCTGCCGGATTTGAATGCGGAAAAGCAAAAAGCAACAAATTATATTTGATTGGGAGTCAATAAAAAAAATGCCACGGATACACCGTGCGGCGAACCGTGAATTAGCACTAACTTACAGGTGAATATATTGGTGCCGAATCATAGTCAATCGTGTAATGTATTTGTAGCACACAAAAATTACAATGTTTTTAATCAAATCAAATAAGAAACAATGGATTTCAGTTCGACATTAGAAAACATTTTTTTTGAAGCAAAAGACATACCTGAGGAATTCAGGCTTAAAGAAGTTCATCAGCGTGAATATTTAAGCAATGGTGAAATGAAGCCATGGAACGGGCAGGTTCATGAAGTTTTTTCTCCCATCTGTGTGAAAACACCGCAAGGTCTTGAACGCGTTTTAATAGGAAGTTATCCCGTTTGTACTGAGGCCGAAGCGCAGGAATCGCTGGATGCTGCTGTGACTGCGTACGATAACGGAAGAGGTGAATGGCCGATTATGAGTGTTGCCGACCGCATTCATTGTGTCGAAAAATTTACCGGTGAGATGATTGCAAGGAGAGACGTTATTGTTAAACTCATTATGTGGGAAATCGGTAAATCATTTGCAGATTCCGGCAAGGAGTTTGACCGTACTGTCGAATACATTTATGCCACCATCGATTCGCTAAAAAACCTGGACCGGGATTCCTCCAAATTTGAAATTGTTGATGGCATTGCTGCGCAGGTACGCCGTTCTTCTCTGGGCGTTGTGTTGTGCATGGGGCCGTTCAATTATCCGTTGAACGAAACTTTTACCACCCTGATCCCGGCGCTGATCATGGGAAATACGATTCTTTTTAAACCTCCGAAATTCGGTACTTTATTGCATTATCCATTGCAGGAAGCATTCAGAGACTGTTTTCCAAAAGGTGTGGTCAATGTTATTTACGGTCGTGGCAATACAATTGTACCCGGGTTGATGCAATCCGGAAAAATTAATGTACTTACGCTGATCGGTTCCAGTAAAGTGGCTAATGAGCTAAAAAAACAACATCCGAAAGTAAACCGTCTTCGTGCAGTTTTGGGACTGGATGCTAAAAATGCAGCAATCGTTACTGCCAATGCAGATATCAGTCTGGCCGTAAAAGAAACGCTGATGGGATCACTTTCTTTCAACGGACAGCGTTGTACCGCATTAAAAATTGTACTGGTTCAGCGAAGTATTGCCGACGAATTTATCAAACAATTCAGCGCGGCCGTTGCAGAACTGAAATACGGTATGCCATGGGAAAAAGGCGTGTCACTTACCCCGCTTCCTGAAACAAACAAGATCGAATACCTGAACGAATGCATTGCAGATGCCAGAGCAAACGGTGCCGAAGTAATGAATGAAAATGGCGGAGCATCGGCTGCTACGTTTTTCTACCCGGCGGTAGTTTATCCGGTAAATAATAAAATGAAACTGTATCATGAAGAACAATTTGGTCCGATAATTCCGGTTGTTCCGTTTGATGATCTGGAAGAAACGCTTGAATATTTAATCGAAGCCACGCACGGTCAGCAAGTGAGTCTTTTCAGTGACGATTCCAATGAAGTGGCATCCATGATCGATCCGCTTGTCAACATTGTGAGCCGGGTGAATATCAACAGTCAATGCCAGCGTGGGCCGGATGTATTTCCATTTACGGGAAGAAAAGACAGCGCCGAAGGAACATTATCCGTACCCGACGCCATCCGTTCATTCTCAATCCGATCACTGGTAGCATTTAAAATGAATGACGCCAACAAACAGCTGATCAATGAAATTGTACATGACGACAGCTCGAATTTTTTGAGTACGAAGTTTATATTTTAGGGATGTGATCAATGTTTTGTCAAATTTAAAGATGAAATAGCAAGAATGTTGTCACATTGAGCGAAGTCGAAATGCGGGCTATATGGCTTACATTTCGACTCCGCTCAATGTGACAATTTGTCAATATTCTTAGCTTTTTTGTTTGCTTTTACTTTAATCCTGGAAGGCTATTGATTCTTGCAAATGTTTTAATAGATCCAGTTTAAGAGATTTGGGAGCAATTACTTTCATTTCATTTCATTTCATTTCATTGGCGAAGCGGGCGAGTTCCGGTTTGGAATTGAAATTTTAAACCAACGCACAGAACAGTACGAGCAAATCAGTCTTCTAATTGTACCGGAATGGAATTGAAATATCAAAAGATGGATTTTAAGGCTGACCTGGAAGAAACTTCTAATTGTACCAAAATGGGATTATAACCACTCTTGCTGAGTTTTAGCAAGCCCTTTTTAACGCTCCTAATTCCATCAAAACTAATATTAAACATAACAGGCCCAAGGGTTTGAATCCCTCTCTCTACCAAATACCCATTGAAGCTAAATCTTATACTTAATCGCCTGTCTATAATTCTTCTCATTTCCACGTAAACAATTCGTGATCCTTCTTCCCCCCCAATATCCCAATATCACTAAAGAATTTAAACTTTTAAAGAACTTTCATTTTGGGGTACCCTTATTATTTAAATAATTGTCTTATGAGTATTAGTGCAAATATTATATTGGACATTATTAAA
>Ga0247739_10000805_pt1 | contig 11290 bp, 16 predicted proteins | sample UWRJL058202B2_FD_180943 | JGI IMG/M metagenome (GOLD analysis project Ga0247739, IMG submission 180943) | Plant litter microbial communities from Arlington Agricultural Research Station in Wisconsin, United States - UWRJ-L058-202B-2 | ecosystem: Environmental > Terrestrial > Plant litter >... | reverse complement strand
GGCCGGTCTGGGCTATGACGGCCTCGACGGCGTCGCGGCCACAGCAGGCCCCGGTCTGGTTGGCGGGGTCATGGTGGGACTGAGCTTCGGCAAGGCGGCGGCGCTGGCCCGCGGCCTGCCGTTCGTGGGCGTCAACCATCTGGAGGGCCATGCGGTCTCTGCCCGGTTGGGCGCGCCCGTGGCCTATCCCTTCCTGCTGCTGTTGGTCTCGGGCGGTCACTGCCAGCTGCTGGAGGTGCGCGGCATCGGCGACATGAGCCGGCTGGGCACCACCATTGACGACGCCGCCGGCGAGGCCTTCGACAAGATCGCCAAGGCCATGGGCCTCGGTTACCCGGGCGGGCCGGCGCTGGAGAGACTGGCGTCGAGCGGCGACGGTTCGCGCTTCGACCTGCCACGCGCCCTTCTGGGCCGCAAGGATTGCGACTTTTCCTTCTCGGGGCTGAAGACCGCCGCCTCGCGTCTGGCCCAGACCGTCGAGACCTATCAGGACCGCGCCGATCTCGCCGACGCCGTCCAGTCCGCCATCGCGCGTCAGCTGGCCGAACGGTCCGAACGGGCGATGAGGGACTATGCCGAGAAGCACGATCACCGGCTGTTCGTCGTCGCCGGGGGCGTGGCGGCCAACAAGACGGTGCGGTCGACGCTGGAATCGGTCGCCTCGAAACAGGGCTTTGCCTTCCTCGCCCCGCCCATGGCCTATTGCACCGACAATGCCGCGATGATCGCGCTGGCGGGGGCCGAGCGACTGCAACTGGGGCTGACCTCGGACATTGATACAGCCGCCCGGCCACGTTGGCCGCTGGACGAAGCGCGCGCCTTGGCCGATCCTGTCCATCCCGCGGGCCGCAAGGGCGCGAAAGCGTAGGTTTAAGGCATGGAATTTCGATCGGCGGGCGTGATCGGCGCAGGCGCCTGGGGCACCGCCCTGGCGCAGGTGACAGGGTGGGCGGGACTGGACACCCTGCTGCAGGCGCGCGAGCCCGAGGTGGTCGAGAGCATCCGCGAGCGACGCATCAACGAGGCCTTCCTGCCGGGCGTGGTGCTGGACGACCACGTCAACGTCACCGCCGACATCGCCGATCTGGGCGCCTGCGACATGATTCTGGCCGTGCCCCCGGCACAGCACCTGCGCTCGGTGATGACGGCCTTCGCCGCCCACTATCGCCCGGGCGTGCCCATCGTCCTTTGCTCGAAGGGGATCGAGCGCGGCTCGCTGAAGCTCATGACCGAGGTGCTGGCCGAATCCATTCCCGGCGCGACGGTCGCCGTCCTCTCGGGGCCCAGCTTCGCCGCCGATGTCTCGCGCGGCCTGCCGACGGCCGTCACTCTCGCCTGCGCCGATGCAGCCCTTGGCGAGGAGCTGATGTGGACCCTGTCAGCGCCGGGCTTCCGGCCCTATCTGGCCACCGACCTGATCGGCGCCGAGGCCGGCGGGGCGTTGAAGAACGTGCTCGCCATCGCCTGCGGCATCGTCGAGGGCCGGGGGCTGGGTCGATCCGCCCACGCCGCCCTGATCACCCGGGGCTTTGCCGAAATGACGCGGCTGGCGGTGGCGCTGGGCGGCGAGGCCGAGACAGTGGCGGGGCTGTGCGGCCTCGGCGACCTTGTCCTGACCTGCTCCAGCCCGCAATCGCGCAATATGAGCCTGGGCCTCGCCCTTGGTCAGGGTCAGACGGTCGAACAGGCGCTGGCCGGCAAGCGGTCGGTCGCCGAGGGCTATGAGAGCGCGCCCGCCGTGCGCGATCTGGCCCGCAAGCTGGGCGTCGAGACCCCGATCTGCGAGGCCGTCGCCGCCGTTCTGGCCGGAGAGACCACCGTCGATGTCGTCATCGACGGCCTGCTGTCGCGCCCGCTCAAGGTCGAGCGCAATTGAGTGATGAGACTGCCCCCGAGGCCCCCGGTGAGGCTCCTGCGGAGCGCAAGCGCGTCTGGACCACCCCGCCGAATGTCACACTGGGTCTGATCGACGATATCGCCGAGCCCGGGTCACGCGGATACGTGCTCCAGATCGGAGAGGCCTTCTTCCACGGCTTCGTGGTCAGGAAGAGTGGCGAGGTCGCGGGCTGGATCGATCGCTGCCCGCACGCGGGATTTCCGATCGCCATCCAGATGGACCGCTATCTGACACCGGACGGCGCCCTCATCCTGTGCGGCTGGCACGGGGCGGTGTTCGAGCCGATCAGCGGAAAATGCGTCGGCGGACCGTGCGCAGGCGGAAAACTGTCGCCCTGGCCCGTGAAGGTCGAGGGCGGGATCCTGCGCACGGCCTGAAGGGGCTCAGCCCTCTTCTTCGCCGCCAAAGGCCTCATCGACCTCGTCTTCGGTGATGCGCTTGGACGGATCGCCCGGCTGGCCGAGGTTCTGTTCCTCGGTGCCGTCGCCCAGCATGCCGGGGTGCGGATCGGTATCCTTCGGGTCGGCCATGATCGTCATCCTGTTGGAGGAGACTCGACAACGCCGGGCCGGGCCCGCCGTTCCGGGCCGGAAGGGCTACTTCTTCAGCCGCCGCGCATTGGCCACGGCGGTGTCGTGGATCGGCTTCAGCGCCTCGGCCTGGGCCTTCAGGAGCTCGGTGTTCAGGGTCAGCATCTGACCGGCCGCCCGGCCCCACCAGCCCATGGCGTAGTCGTACTGGGCGGCGGCGAAGGCCTGGGGGGTGGCGGCGGCGGCCATGGCGGTCGCGGCCTTGCCGGCATGACCCAACTCCTCCATCGCCGACTGCGACAACCGGCCCCCCACATCGCCGAGGTTCTTCGTCAGGGAGGCGGCGGCCTCGGACAGGGCCTCGGTCTTCTCCGTGCTCATCAGGGAAATCTCGGTCAGATCCGCCCGGCTTGGATCGGCCATCCCCGCGGCGAGGATTTCCAGCCGGGCCACGATGACCTCGCCTGCGGCCTTCATCATCTCGCCCCCCGCGACAGCGGTGGTCGCGGCCGAGCGGGCGTTCTTCGCCGCGCGCCGGCTGTCGGCCAGGAATTTGTCGAGCTGGGTCTGGGTCATGGTTTCAGTCGTGCGCCCCCGCAGGGTCTACGGCAAGGTTTCACTGGAAAACGCTTCAACGTCCTTAAGCAGCGCCGGAATGGCCAGATCGATGATCCTCTGGCCCTTCTCGGGGCTGGCCTGGGCCGGGTCCGAGCCGATGCGGCCGTCCGGGAAGCGGGCGCGGTAGTCCAGGGCGTCGCGGATCGGGCCGCTGGGCGCGATCTGCGGGCTGTAGTCGGCTGTCTTGATCCGGTCGGGATAAGCAGCCTGGGTCACGGCGATCTCGGACGGGGTGGCGTGCATGCCGTGGCCGGTCGGGAACAGGGAGTTGCACAGCCCCATGACGCCGGGAAGGTCCCACCAGTTGCGCAGCTTGAGCACGAACGGCGGGCTCTCCTCCACGAACGACCACTCGGCATAAATCTCCGAGAAGGTCGCCTCGATGGTCGCGACATTGCCGCCGTGACCGTTGAGGAAATAGATCCGCTCGAAGCCGTGACGGCTCAACGACGACACCCAGTCGGTGATGGCCGCCATGAAGGTCGAGGGGCGCAGGGAAATGGTGCCCGCGAAAGCCAGGTGATGCTGGGCCATGCCGATGTTGAAGGTCGGGGCGACCACCAGAGCGTCATCGGTCTTCTCGGCCGCATGGGCGATGATCTCGGGGCAGAGCCAGTCGGTGCCCAGAAGCCCGGTCGGACCATGCTGCTCATTGGAGCCGATCGGGATGACGATGGTCTTCGTCGTCTTCAGCCGGGCGTCGATTTCGGGCCAGGAGGACAGGTGGATCAGCATGGTTGGGGCTCCGACGCGACAGCAAGTGCGGCCTTGTATCAGACCCCGGACGGTTCGCGCGATTTCGGCGAGCCAATTTCTCGGCAACGGTGGTTGGCGAGGATCGAACCGTCCTCTATCGCGATAAGACAGCCATGACCCTTTCATCCGCTCCCCTGCCCTCCGAAGTCGACGTCGTCGTGATCGGCGCCGGCTCGTCCGGGATCGCGGCGGCGCGGCGTCTGGCGAAGACGGGGATCTCCGTCATCGTTCTGGAGGCCCGCGACCGGATCGGCGGCCGGGCCCACACCGTGCATCGCCGCCTGACCCAGCATCGCGGCGGCAGCCTCGACCTGCCGCTCGACATGGGCTGCGGCTGGCTGCATTCCGCCGACGAGAACCCGCTCACCGGGGTGGGGCGTGAGGCCGGTTTCACCATCGACGAGACCCCGCCGCCGTGGAACCAGGCCGCCTTCGGCATGTCGGTGGACGAACGGGCCGCCTATCGCGCCGCCTACGACGCCTTCGACGAGCGGGTGGAGGCGGCCGTGGCGCGCGGCGAGGACCGGCCGGCGGCCGATTTCTTCGCCCCCGCCGATACGCCGGAGGGTCGCTGGAACGGCCGGATGGACGCCCTGTCCGGCGCTCTGAACGGGGCCAAGTTCGCCGAGGTCTCGACCGTCGACTACGACGCCTACCGCGACACCGGAGTGAACTATCGGGTGCTGGAAGGCTACGGGACCCTGATCGAGACCCTCGGTCGCCCCGTCCCCGTGGTGCTGGACTGCCCGGTCGGGAAGATCGACCGGACCGGGCCGCTGATGAAGGTCGAGACCGCGCGCGGCGCCGTTCTGGCCAAGGCCGTCCTCCTGACCGTCCCGACCAATCTGATCGCCTCGGAAGCCATCCGTTTCGATCCGCCGCTGCCGGAGACGGTCGAAGCCGCGGCGGGCCTGCCGCTGGGCCTGGCCTCCAAGGTCCATATGGCGGTCGATATCCCCGAGGATTTCCCTAAGGACGGCCAGCTCTGGGGCCGCAGCGACACGGCCCAGACCGCCGCCTACCATCTGCGTCCTTTCGGCCGCCCGGTGATCGAGGCCTATTTCGGCGGCGACCTGGCCTGGGGGCTGGAGGCCGAGGGCGAGGGCGCCTTCTTCGACTTCGCCGTGTCCGAGCTGGTCGATCATCTGGGCTCGGACTTCAGAAAGCGGCTGACGCCCCTGACGACCTCCATGTGGGGCGCCGAGACCTGGTCGCGCGGCGCCTATTCCCACGCCCTGCCCGGCCATGCCGGCGACCGGGCGTGGCTGAGCCATCCGGCCGAGAGCCGGCTGTTCATCGCCGGCGAGGCCACGGCCCCGCATTTCTTCGGCACCTGCCACGGCGCCTGGATGGAGGGCGAACGCGCCGCGCTGCAGGCCATGGCCGCGCTGGGCGTCGACCGCTGGCTGTCGGAGCCACGGCAAGAGCAGTGAAGCCGCCCGTGAAGCCCAAGGCCAAACTCAAGGCCAAACCCGCCCCCAAACGCCCGTCCATCATGACCGGCGCGGCCATCCCGACGCTCGCCTGGCCGCCGGACGAGGATCGGGTGGAGGAAATCTTCGAGCGTCTCGCCCGCGTCATGCCCGAGCCGAAGACCGAGCTGAACTTCTCCAGCCCCTTCACTCTGGTGGTCGCCGTCGCCCTCTCGGCCCAGGCGACCGACGTCTCGGTCAACAAGGCTACTGACCGGCTGTTCGCGGTCGCCGACACCCCGGCGAAGATGCTGGCGCTCGGCGAGGAGGGGCTGGTCCCCTTCATCGCCTCCATCGGCCTGTATCGCGGCAAGGCGAAGAACGTTATCGCCCTGAGCCGGATCGTGATGGAGCAGTATGGCGGCGAGGTCCCCCTGACCCGCGAGGGGCTGCAGGCCTTGCCCGGCGTCGGGCGAAAAACCGCCAGCGTGGTCTTGAATGAACTCGGCATCGAGGCCGCCATCGCCGTGGACACCCACGTCTTTCGCGTCTCGCACCGGCTCGGCCTCGCCAATGCCCCGACGCCCGACAAGGTCGAGGCGCAGCTGTTCCTCGTCGTGCCCGAGGCCTTCCTGCCCAAGGCCCACCACTGGCTGATCTTGCACGGCCGCTACACCTGCACGGCGCGAAAGCCGAACTGCCTGGGCTGCATCATCTCGGACCTGTGCCCGTCGCGGGCGGGCCTCGTGGCGATGGGCGAGGCGCGCTAGCGCTCCAGCCGCGCCTTGACCGCCTCGGCGAAACCGGCGCCCTGACGCGGATCGTTCTTCAGATAAAAGTCCGGCTCGATCAGTTCGGCCTCCATCAGGACCCAGCGGCCCGCGTCATCGCGGGTCATATCGATGCGGGCGTAAAGCAGCGGCTCATCGATGGCGGCCAGAACCTGCTGCGCCAGCGCCATGGCCTCTGCCGAAGGCTCGACCGAGACATAGGTGCCGCCGAACTGGACCTGGATGCGGAAGTCGCCCGGGACGGGGGTCTTGTTGACCGCATGGCTGAACTGGCCGCCGAAGAAGAGCAGGGAGGTTTCACCCTCGCTGGCGATGGCAGGCAGATAGGGCTGGATCATCGCCGCCCCTTCCGGCGCATCGGTCAGGGCCTCGCCGCGCTTCAGACGCAGGGTCTTCCACGCCCCGCCCGAGACGGTCGGCTTGATCACCAGCTCTTCGGCGCCGAAGGCCGCGAACGCCGCCTCGACATCGGCCTCGGTCACCCGGTCCGTGAAGCGCGTCGGCGGGATGGGTACGCCCCTGGCCTCCAGCCGGGCCAGATAGGATTTGTCGGAGTTCCAGCCGAGAACCGAAGCCGGATTGGCCAGCGGCACGCCCGCCTCCGTCCAGGTCGCAACCGCCTGCATGAAACGCGGATGGTCGCGGTGATAGCCCCAGAGCAGCACCGGCAGGACCAACGGGAAGCGGGTCAGCGCGCCGGCCTCCTCGATGTGGTCGACCCAGCTCTCGGGCACAGCGACGATGCCGGCGCCGGCCAGGGCGCCTTCGAGGCGCGCCAGAACCTGCGGCCACTGGCCGCGATAGGAGGAATCGGCGGGGTCGGGGGTCAGAATGGCGATGGTGGTCATGGAAGCTCCTGGATCTGGGGCTATAGCCGAGGCGATCCGCCCGGGAAACGCATAAGCATGTCCTTATATGTTTCGGATGACACCCTTGGCCGGGTCGGCTAAGGGGCGGATATGACCCAAGCCTCCTATGATGTCTGCGCCGTCGGAAACGCCATCGTCGACGTGCTGAGCCCCTGCGACGACGCCTTTTTGGTCGCCCAGTCCCTGACGCCCGGCTCGATGCAACTGGTCGACGAAGACCAGAGCGCGGCCCTGTACGACGCCATGGCGGCGGGCGTTGAGGCTTCGGGTGGTTCGGCGGGCAATACCGTCGCCGGCGTCGGCTCCTTCGGCGGCAAGGCCGCCTATATCGGCAAGGTCGCGCCCGACACGCTCGGCGGCGTCTTCACCCATGACATCCGCGCCTCGGGCGTGCATTTCGACACCGCCCCGCTGGAAAACGGCGCCGGCACCGGCCGCTGCCTGATCAACGTCACGTCCGACGGCCAGCGCACCATGTGCACCTTCCTGGGCGCCGCCAACCAGCTTGAGGTCGCCGACATCGACGCGGCCCTGATCGCCGACAGCGCCATCGTCTATCTGGAAGGCTATCTGTTCGACCCGGCCCCGGCCCGCGCCGCCTTCGAGGCCGCCGCCGCCGCCGCCCACAAGGCGGGCCGCAAGGTCGCCATCACGCTTTCGGACACCTTCGTCGTCGCCCGCTGGCGCGCCGAGCTGCTGAGCTTCATCGAGGCCTCCGCCGATATCGTCCTGGCCAATGAAGGCGAACTGGGCGCCCTGTTCGAAACCGAAGACTTCGACGCCGCCGCCACGAAACTGGCTGCCATGGTCGAGGTCGCGGCCGTCACGCGCGGCGCCGAGGGTTCGGTGATCATCAAGGGCGAAGAGCGCGTCGCCGTCGCCGCCTTCCCGGTCGACAAGGTGGTCGACACCACCGGCGCCGGCGACCAGTACGCCGCCGGCTTCCTGCTGGGTCTGGCCCGCGGCCTGTCTCTGGGCGACGCCGGCAAGCTGGGCTCGCTGGCCGCTTCGGAAGTGATCGCCCACTGGGGTCCGCGTCCGATGGTCAAGCTGGACGCCCTGGCGGCCGAGCACGGCCTGACGCTCAGCTGAGGTTTCTCAGCGTCGCCGGGAAGTCATCGCCCCGGCTTCGCAGCCGGTCGGGCTCGACCGTTTCGTGGACCGAGACGACGGAATAGAGCTGGGGATCGAAATCCTCGGCCAGCTTCACGCAGGCCTTCATATGCTTGCGGGCTTCCGGATGCGCCTGCATCGCCTCAACATCCTCGCGACTGCGCCACTGAATATAGTTTGAAATGCGGTCCCCCGCGGCGCCGCGATGAATACTGGCCGACACGAATCCGGCCTGATGGCGCATCACCTGATCGGTGGCCCTTTCGAGAAGGTCGACCAGAGCGTCTGCCTTGTCGGGCGTCACCCGAAAGGTGTTGATCAGGACGATCGGGGTTTCGCCCTCGACGATGCGGGCCATGGAAGGTCTCCGTTCAGGAGAGACCAACGCCCCGGTCCGTCGCCGGGTTGCGGAACCGTCCGGCCGATCAGTTCCGGGGCGTCAGGCGCGACCCACCGGTGATCTTGCAGACATTGTCGGTCTCGGGCCGTCCCGACTGTCCGCCGGTCGGCGCCAGTATGCCGCCGCGGGCTTCGCAGTCCGCCGCCAGCTTCTCGGTACGGGCGAGATAGCCGCCTTCAGGCGCGGGGCTGGTGGCGCAGGCGGAAACGGTCGCGGCAAGAGAGGCGGCGGCGATGAGCATCAGGATCGAGGGGCGCGTGGTTTGGGGGCGCATGATGTCCGGCTCCGGTTTGCAGGGGGAATAGCGCCAGCCTCTGCCGCATTCCCATCCAGATCAAGCCTCTGACGGCCGCCGTCCCGCAATCCCGCCGGGGTTGAACCTGATGTCGGCGACCGCACACAACGACCGCGCGCTCGCTTATTGCTCCGGTCGCGCCTATCTGTGGTGCATGACATTCCGACCGACCACCCTCGAACGTGCGTATGAACTGGCCCGCAGCGGCGCCTGTCGCACCGTCGGGGACATCAAGGCAAAGCTCCAGGCCGAGGGCCACGAGCGGGTTCAGGACCGGCTGTACGGGGGCTCCCTGACCTCGGCCCTGCGCAAGCTGTGCACGGCGCATTATGTCGCCCCGGAAGGCGACGACACCCCTGCGGCGACCGTCGATGAGGACGAGGACGCGGCCTGATTCGGCTGTCCGCAGGGCCAGAAAATACAACGCCTTGTTTCGGCGCCCATTCCGGCGCATAAGCCTGCTTGTCGATCTCTCTGCGTAACGCCCCTCTCTTTGCGAACGCACCGAGTTTCCAGGCCTTTCCCATTCAGAACCGACAGGCCCCGCGCGCTGTTGCACGTGGCCAATCGCTAGCGGAGGTCCTGAAAATGGCTACCGGCACTGTCAAATGGTACAACTCCACCAAGGGTTACGGCTTCATCGAGCCTTCGGACGGCGGCAAGGACGTCTTCGTCCACGTCTCGGCTGTTGAAGGCGCTGGCCTGAACGGCCTGAACGAAGGTCAGAAGATTTCCTACGAAGTCGAACGCGACCGTCGCACCGGCAAGGAATCGGCTGGTCAACTGAAGTCGGCCGAATAGTCTTTTCGACTGTTTGACTGAAATCGCGGGGTCAGTGGGAAACCACCGGCCCCGTTTTCACGTGCGGAGGGCGACGCCCTTGCCGCCCCGCCCGGCCCCGCGTAATCCCGAGCCAATGTTCGGCCTCGCCAATCCCGAGCGCTTCATGCGCTTCACCGGTCCGCTGACCCCCTGGCTGTGGGGCGTGGCGGCCGCGCTTCTGCTCGTCGGGACCTGGCTGTCGTTCGCAGCGCCCGGCGACTATCAGCAGGGCGATACCGTCCGCATCATGTTCGTCCACGTGCCCGCCGCGTCGCTGGGGACAATGGTCTATGCGGCGCTGGGGATTTCCAGCTTCTTCGCCCTGGTGTTCCGCCATCCGTTGGCCGACGCCGCCGCCCGCGCCGCCGCCCTGCCTGGCGCCGCCTTCACGGCCCTGGCCCTGATCACCGGTTCGCTCTGGGGCCAGCCGATGTGGGGAACCTGGTGGGTCTGGGATGCGCGGCTGACCTCGGTGCTGGTGCTGTTCCTCTTCTACCTCGGTTATATGGCACTGCGCTCGGCCATCGACGATGAACAGAAGGCGGCGCGCGCCGCCGCCGTCCTTGGTCTGGTGGGGCTGATCAACCTGCCGATCGTGAAATTCTCCGTGGACTGGTGGAACACCCTGCATCAGCCGGCGTCCCTGTTGCGCGATGGAGGATCCAGTCTGGCGCCGGTCTTCCTGTGGCCGCTGCTGACCATGATGGCGGCTTATGCGGCCCTGTTCCTGGCGGTCTGGTTGACGTCGATCCGTACAGAGATCGTACGCCGTCGGGTGATGTCGTTGCGCGCTCGCGCCGCACTGGAGGCGTAGGCGATGCTTGACCTCGACATGACGCCCTACGCCGCCTTCGTCTGGCCCGCCTGGGGGATCAGCGCGCTGGTGCTGGCCGCCCTCGTCGCCCGGGCCGTGATCGCCTCGCGTCGCTGGAAGCGTGAGTTGAAGCGCCTTGAGGACGAGCGTCCATGATGCGCTGGCTGGCGGTCGTTCCGCTCGTCGTCCTCGCCGCTTTGGCCGTGCTGTTCGTCGGCTGGTCGCTCAGGCACGACCCGACCTACAAGCCTGACGCCGCTGTCGGTCAGATGGCCCCGGAGACCATTCTCCCGGTCCTCAATGGTTCGGTCGCGGGACCGTCCAACGTCGACCTGAGAACCGTCGCGATGGGCCGGCCGGTCATCGTCAACATGTTCGCCAGCTGGTGCGCGCCCTGCCGGGTCGAACATCCGAAGCTGATGGCGCTCAAGGCCCGGGGCGTGCGCGTCATCGGCGTCGCCTACAAGGACGAGCCCGAGGCCACGGCGAAGATGCTGGAAGACCTCGGCAACCCGTTCGACATGGTTCTGGTCGATCACGAGGGCCGCGCCGGGCTCGATCTCGGCATCTCCGGCGTGCCCGAAAGCTTCGCCGTGGACCGCACCGGCAGGATCGTCGCCAAATCGTCCGGGCCTCTGGTCACCGACGCTGATGTCGAGAAGCTGGTCGCGGCTATTCGATAAGGTCAGCGTTTGGCCCGATATCCGGTCCCGCAACCGGCGTTCAGAATGGCGTTCGATCCCGGCTTTCACCGACGCCAACGGAGGAGAGGTTAATGCGTTAACCCTTTTTGTAGGGATTTCGTTAACCCTGTGAGCATGAGCGCGATTCGTCCCGACCTGCCCGCCGTCCAGCCCCAGAACACCTCGGTGACGGGGGGCTCATCCTCGGTGCGTCAGGCCCAGGCCGCCTTCTTCCGCGCGGCGCTCGGCGAGGTTCAGGCGACGCCCGTCCAGACGACGATGGTTCAAAC
>Ga0247739_10000804_pt1 | contig 11291 bp, 8 predicted proteins | sample UWRJL058202B2_FD_180943 | JGI IMG/M metagenome (GOLD analysis project Ga0247739, IMG submission 180943) | Plant litter microbial communities from Arlington Agricultural Research Station in Wisconsin, United States - UWRJ-L058-202B-2 | ecosystem: Environmental > Terrestrial > Plant litter >... | reverse complement strand
CACTGCTTAATGTGTCCGTCTTGCCAGTGTTTCACCAGTTCTGCCCCTTTGGTTGAGTCAGATATGGTCGAGCCAAATGTAGTTGAGCTAGAACGGATGTCGGATTCAACAGAACGTAAATCATTTGAACTTGCCGACCCGTCTATTGAAAACGCTGCAACTCGCGCGCCAAAGTCCACCGGCTGGCGATTGTCAGGGTCTACCAAACTGAAATCCCAAAACTCATTGCCTTGATAAAGGTCAGGAACGCCAGGCGCTGTTATGCGTAACAGCGTTTGGGTCAAACTATTGAGTGCACCAGCAGCAGCAATTGAAGCAGCGGCGTTAATAATATCTTCACGTAAGCTTCGTGATTCTTCTGCGGTAAGTAAACGTGTTAGAAATTCCCGGCTTCCAGTTTCATAAGCACTGTTAGGCGCGCTCCAGCTAGTGCGTAATTTTGCTTCACGCATGGCCTTTTCCTGCCAGCGCAAAATCCTTTCAAGGTATTCGTTAATTGTTTCAGAATTAATCGTGTTAGGTTCCAGCAACGACAGCGGCCAACTTCCCAAAAGAATTTGGTACAGCATGATTTCGTCGCCGGGGGAGGGAACGACTCCATCGTCCAGCGTGGTTCTTAATGAGGCAGCAAGATTTAGCCACTGTTCCAATTTTCCGGCGAACCAAACTGAGCGTTCGCTAATGACCGCCATGCGTGCACGTGTATCTTCACCGCGTTTATGATCGTGCGTTGCAGTGGCCAATAAATTTGCAGGGAACTGCGCAGCGCGTTCACTATTAACTTGATGAAATTGAGCAAGTGGTGCACTAAAATTTTGCGGGTCAAAACCTACGTCGTTGCGTGAAAGCAACACAGCAGATCTGTAGCACGCCGTATCTTCAACGGCTTTCGCAGCCGCTGGTGAAGTGAGCTGTTGAAAACGGGCGATGGTTTTCTTGCGAAGATTGCGAATCGGGCCTGGTGGAAGTGCATGAAGTGCTAAACCGCCCAACCAACGTTCGAGATAATCCAGAATCGGCCAATCATTTTCGGCTAGCGACTGGCGCGCACCAGTGAGTGCCTCATTAAAAAATATCTGATCCTGTTCTGATCGGCCGCACGCGTTCGCGTAGGTGCGATAGACAGGAAAATGCACCACGATTTCGATAAGCGCACGGCGGATCGCACCTAAGGGTAAATCGCGCGTGGCTATGTCGGTGCGAGCAATTTGCAACAGACCTTGTGCAACAGTTTCAACATCACCAGCCAAACTGCTACCCAATACTAAACGTCGTGCTTCACGCGCCTCCTCTTTAAAAGTCCCTTGTCTGCCGCTCAGGCGAGTCCACAAATCAAAAAGATGAAGCTCGCCTCGCGGGTCGTGTTGAAGCATTGAAACCTGATTCATAAATTCATAGCCAGTAGTACCATCGGTACACCAACTGGTATTTAGTTTTTCTTTATCCGCGAGAATTTTTTCAACATAAATTGGCAAATGATCCTGCGCTAATTCTGCTGGGCGCTGCTTCTTCAAATAGTCGAGACGGCGGCGCAATTTGCGACAATAAGCACGAGGATTCGCCAAGCCATCGACGTGGTCAATTCGCAATCCGTCAATCCAGCCGCGCGCTACTAAATCAAAAATTTTTCCGTGACTCGCTTGAAAAACTTCAGCTCGCTCAACACGTAAACCGGCGAGTTCATTGACATCAAAAAAACGCCGCCAATTAATATCATCTGAAGCAGTGCGCCAACTGGCGAGGCGATAATGTTGTAATTCGAGTAATTCGTGAAGGCGTTGCAGATTTTCATTATGTTGCCAGTCGGGATGCAAATCGCCTGAGTGTTCGTCTCGGGCTGCGTAATCTTCCTGGCTTGATAATCCAGCGGTTTCTAGCGCAGGTTGTTTTAGCGGAGAAGAAGCTTCATTTACGTCATAAGCTTTTAAGGCTTCAGCAATACTCGCTGCAACAGTTTCATTTTGTGCGAGCGTGCTTAATTGTTTATGCAGAACTTCTGCATCTTGCCAACGCTCGCCATCGTCCGCTGTAGCTTCTAGTGCTTCGAATAAACGGATAAACGGCTGTAATGCCGAACTATCGGTGTTGCGTAAGATATGCCCATAGCTAGGTGGATAAATGGGAAATTTGTGTTCGTAATGCTGCGCAAAAAACTCACCTTTTTGCGCATCAAATTGCAAGCTGATTTTTCCTGCAGCAAGAACTTCGCCGTAGTTATCGCTCAAAAAGGGCAGCAATAATTGGCCTTTCAATAAGGGGTCTGGCGAATTCCATTGAATATCGAAATAGCGCGAATAGGGGCTTTTCAAGCCCCATTGTAAAACTTCTTGCCACCAGGGGTTATCGTCTTTGCCAACCGCCATATGATTACAAACGATATCGACAATAAGGCCCATACCATGTTCGCGCAATTTCGCTACCAAACGTTCCAGTGCTTCCTCACCACCCAATTCAGGATTAATGCACGACGGATCAACCACGTCATAACCGTGCATGGAACCTGCGCGTGCTTTTAAAATTGGCGAAGCATAAATATGGCTAATGCCAAGACGTTTAAAGTAGGGTACTAGCGGTACAGCATCATCAAGAGTAAAACCCTTGTGAAATTGCAAACGCACTGTGGCATTGACTGCTGTCATAGCGATTTGCTCTCAAGGTTGTATGGAATTTCCTATAAACATTTTTCCTAAATTGACGCCATTACGTCTGTGGGCTAGCGAACGCTAAGGCCGTGTCGCTGAATAACGCGGCGCGTAAATTTCTTTGCGAGGATGGGTTTTTAGTTTAAATAGTTAGAGATGAATAGTTTTGGCGTTGAGAAGTGTTAGTTTATAGTTGCAAAAAGCTTTAGCGGCGCTCTGTTAAATTTGATTCGTCTAAATATAAATTTTTTGAATATAATTAGCCTGGATATAAACAGTTAGACATTTATTATTAATCAAAAATTTATTTAACAGCACAGACTCAATTATTTTTTTCTTCCGAAGTTACAACAATGCTTTTCGCTGGCAATTTACCTGTTTCATACTTGGATTTATCTACACCATATTCAAAAATTAATCTTGAGTTTGCCCATGAGGGCGTTGCTGTTACGTCTTCTTTAGAAAAATTTATATAAATTCTCCAAATCTTGCCGTTACCCAGAGTCCACGCGGAGGTAACGGCGCCTTCTGCAAGAATATCAGCACCTAATGACAATGCGCCCGGTAAATTAGGCGTTAATTCTGTGCTGCGAAACTGTAATAATAATTTGTAAAAACTCCACCATTCTTGATGCTCTGCAGACTGATGAGCTTCATGATTTAAACCAGAGTTAGTAAATGTAGATTCTGCATTAGGATCGGGGATTTTTTCCAAAGACTCTTTGTCAGTAAAAATTGCAAAATCTGCAAATTCGTTACGGCGACCTTCGCATACTAATTTGCTAAGTTCTTCATTATGATCAGTGAAAAATAAAAATGGTTGTTGTGAACCCCATTCTTCACCCATAAATAACAAAGGTACCATTGGGCATAACAACATAAGTGCGATGGCGATTTTAATTTCGTCAGGGTCAGCAAGTAGCGATAAGCGTTCACCAAAAGCACGGTTACCTACTTGATCGTGATTTTGCAAAAATAAAATAAATGCGGTGGGTGGGAGGTGCCCACTAAGTGTTCCGCGTGCTTGACCTTTTTGCGTGAGCTGGCCTTGGTAGATAAAACCTTCGCTTAAACAGCGTGCTAATTTTGCTGTGGGTAGTTCAGAAAAGTTTTCGTAGTAACCTTCTTTTTCATCGGTGAGGATATGATGCAAAATATTGTGGCCATCATCGTTCCACTGCGCATCAAACCCTTTTTCCAATAACCCAGCATTGTTGTCTTCATTCTCCAGCATTAGATGCACGTGTCGGCTAGGTGATATTGAGCTACGAACGCGTTCCGCCAATTCAATTAAAAAATCTTCTTCACTAATGGCGTGCACTGCATCGAAACGTAAACCATCTATGCGGTAATCAAGTATCCACATAAGTGCGTTTTCAATGAAAAAATCCCGTACTTGCTTTTTACGGAAATCAATCGCAGCACCCCATGGTGTTTGAATGTCATCGCGGAAAAAACTTTTCGCGTAACTACCCAAATAATTTCCGTCAGGACCAAAATGGTTGTACACCACATCCAGGAAAACCATAAGGTTTAATGCGTGAGCGGTGTCAATTAAACTTTTCAATTCGTCAGGTGTGCCGTAAGAAGATTCCGGTGCAAACGGCAGTACACCGTCGTAGCCCCAGTTTCGAGAGCCGGGAAATTCAGCGAGCGGCATTAATTCAATTGCTGTGATGCCAAGCTCAACCAATTGTGGTAAGTACTCTTCAACTTTTTTGTAACCGCCAAATAACCCGACATGTAATTCATAAATAACTGTTTCGTGCCACGGACGGCCATGCCAGGTAACGCTTTTCCACGGGTAATTTTGATCTACAACCTGACTTGGGCTATGCACATCATTGATTTGTGACCGGGAAGCGGGGTCAGGTACTTCTAGTTCGTTGTCGATAATATAAATGTAACGGGTTCCCGGAACGCACTCGATATTAAGCCAGTGCCAGCCATCCAACCCTTTAAGCAAATCGAATTTTTTTTCTTCCAGTTTCACTGCAACGCGCAACGCATCCGGCGCCCAGATCGCAAATCGAGTCGTACCGTCTTTAGCAGGAAATGCACCGTGACGCTCTTCAGGGAATGACATTACGAGTGTCTCCAATTTACTACAGCACCGTTTTTATGTTCTCCGAGTAAACGGCGATAAAGTTGATCATAGGGCAATACCGATTGTTTCCAGTACAAAGGTGACGCCATTGCATGGCAGCGCATTGCGCACAAAAGTTCCGTGTGCTTATATACATTTAATGCACGATGCACGGCGCGCGCATAACTGTCTATTGTCAAATCAGAAAATAAAAATCCGCTTAGACCATCTTCAATGGTATCTGCCAAACCACCAGTGCGATGTGCAATCGGAAGTGAACCAAAACGTTGCGCATACATTTGGCTTAATCCACAAGGTTCGAACCGCGATGGCATTAGCAAAAAATCACTACCAGCGAAAATTCGGCGCGCTTCAGCTTCATTAAAACCAATATGTACACCAATATGATGGGGATGCCGTTCTGCTAACTGCACTAATTCGCTTTCGATTTTATTTTCACCGCTACCCATCACCACTAAACGCCCGCCAGCGCGCACAATAATGTCGGCAATACGTAATGTTAAATCCAATCCTTTTTGGTGAGCCAAACGCGATATAACTGCAAATAGCGGCGCGGAACTGGGTTTCAAATTAAAAATATGTTCAAGGTGACGTTTGTTTGCATGCTTACCATTCCACTTACGAGCTCTAAAACTTTCCACCAAATGTGGATCAGAATTCGGCTCCCAACTTTCATCAATTCCGTTAGTAATACCACTCAATAAACCTTGGTCTAATTTTTGTTTTAAAAGGCCTTGTAAGCCGCACCCAAATGTTGGCTCGGTAATTTCGTGAGCATAGGTTTCGCTAACAGTAGTAATATGATTTGAAAAATTTAAACCTGCTTTCATAAACGAAAGTTGACCGTAAAACTCCATGCTATCAATTGAGAATGCATCGGAGGCAAGGCCGAGCTTGGCAATATATTCCGGTGGGCATAAACCTTGGTGGGCAAGATTATGAATAGTGAATACGCTGGGGGTTTTTTGTCCCTGCCATTTCATGTAGGCAGGTGTTAGTGCTGCAGGCCAATCGTGTGCATGAACAATTTCAGGTCGCCATTTGAGCGCGCTCCTGCCACGAGAAATTTCTGCGGCCGCTAATGAAAATCTTGCAAAACGAATTGGATTGTCACTCCAATCTTTACCATTCTCATCACCGTAGGGATTTCCCTCACGCTCATACAATTCTGGCGAAATGACGATATAGATGATAGGACCGTTACTGATTTGCAGTCGGCCAATTTTACATGCCGGTAAGTCTGCATAAGCAGGTAGCTCATCCACCACCGTGATAACGTAGCCACTGTTAATAATTTGTTTGTAACCTGGAATAATAATGCGCACATCATTACGCTTCAGAAGCGCCTTAGGCAATGCGGAAGATACATCGCCCAACCCGCCTGCTTTAATTAATTCCGAATACTCTGATGTTACAAATAAAATATTTTTAGTTTCAACCTGACGCTCAGGCTTTAAACTTTTTAAGTAGGATGTGCCAAGCTGGCGGATGTTGAAATGCGGTTGTGCGAGATTCGCAATACTGGCAGCGGTTCCCATGATTAACTCCAAAATTTCAAAAATTCATAATGTATAGAAACCTATTGCTCTGCAATTTTAAAAATGGCCATAAAGACGTGACCGATCTGCTTATGCAGAAGTTTCTATTTTCCAATACCTGTTAATAATTACCTTAACTAATTTTTTTCATGTTTTGATAAATTATTAAACAGGGGGTTGATGTTCAGGTATTCGAATTTGTTCTTCTTTCGTTGGTGCTTTGGGTGCCTCTTCATGCAGGTTTGCACGAAGCTGCGGCAGACTTTCAGGATGGTGGAGACTGATATAATTAATTAATTTTTCACGCACAAAACAGCGTAAGTCCCAATTGCTAGATGAATCTCTTGAGCTTACCAGTATGCGTAATTGCATTGCTTTTTCAGTTGCTTCTGTCACCTGTAGGACGCTTACTTTGCCATCCCATAAAGACGAGGATTTGCAAAGATTTTCCAGTTCTTTACGCAAAGGTTCTAGCGGCATTGAGTAGTCAACCCATAAAAAAATAGAGCCGATAAGATCAGATGTTTTACGTGTCCAATTTTGAAAGGGATGTTCGATAAAATATTGCAGCGGCACAATCAATCTGCGGTCATCCCATATTTTAATAACCACATAGGTACCGGTAATTTCTTCAATTCGACCCCACTCACCCTCAACGATTACGACGTCATCCAACCGAATAGGTTGTGTAATCGCGAGTTGTAAACCGGCAATCAAATTTCCCAACACCGGTTTTGCAGCAAATCCAACAGCAAGGCCTGCTAAACCAGCTGATGCTAATAAACTTGTTCCGAATTGACGTGCATTAGGAAATGTCATCAGCATTGCAGAAATGCCGAATAAAATAATAAAAAAACCTAAGGTCTGTACTAATACTTTGGTTTGTGTTTGGACGCGACGTGCGGATAAATTGTCAGCGGCGTCAATAGGATTGCGTTGCAAAATAATATCTTGCCCTACCGCAATAACTCGCAAACCGAGCCAGGTGAGCGTGCCAATAATAAATAGGGAATTGATATGACGTGCTACATCTATAAAACGAAAATCGTCGTCAGCAGACCCGAAATAAGCCCGTAAGCCCAACAGTGGAATCAACAAGACTATGGGTGGCTTAATTCGCTCTAGCAAAGTGCGTGCAAATGAAAAAGGGCTGGCGATGCGCGCTAAGAGTTTTGCTAACAAAGGTGCAATAACAGCAAGTACAAGGACTAACGCCAAGCCCCCCAATAATAATTTCAATTCAGGAAGATATTGCTCCCAATCGAATGTCATTTCGTACCTCTAAATACAACCGGAATGTGATCGGAATTGATATTGCAATGAGAATTTCATCGCAGTTTTTCATTGTGGTTATTTATAACAGCCGCTCCTATCACGCTCTGTATGCGAGCGCACATAGAATTTCAGAATTGAAAAAAATGCGGAGAGAAATTAAGGGGATTTTTAGATAAGTTGAATTGCGCGAAATTAAAATGTTTAGCGCGCCATTTTATGGTTTTCGTAGCGCCAAAATTAATTCCTGCTTGTTCATGGTAGAGCGGCCATTGATACTTTTATTGCGTGCTTTAATGAGTAACTCAGTTTTTGTGTGAGATTCCAAGGAATTATCTTCAGATTTTGCCTGCTTGGTTTTAACAGCATTGTGTGCGGAGTCCTCTCGTGCCTTTGCTTTAGTTGTAGCTTTGGTGTGTTTGCCAGAACCTGAACGCTCACCACCACCTGATTGTTTATTTACAGTTGCCCAAGCAATTGCTTCTGCTTTCTTTTTTGGTATGCCATTTTTTTCATAAGATTTTTCAATATGTTCTGCTTTTATTCTTTGCTGTTCAGAATATTTTTCTTTGCTACCTTGTGGCATATCTCTTCCCCAATAATTATGAAAGTAGTTAGAAAATATCAATATTTCAAAAATGTAAAGTTTTAAAGATGACGCGTTTCGCTGGGTGGATTTTGCCAGTTGTCATTTAGTCCATCTGAATAATAAATTGGGGCATTTACGAGTTCGTCAATGTCTACGTCATCCAGACAGGCAGCATGGATACTATAAAAATCTCCACCAAGTTCTTGTAGATGCCCGCGTCCAAATGTGCGAACACCGCAAGTAGTGCAAAATAAATTGTGAATCGAATGAGTGTTGAATTGATAATCGCTTAGGTCATTTTCACCAGTGAGCAGGGTGAATGCATCAGGTTTTATATTGAATCCCCAGAAACGGGATTTCCTACAAAACGAGCAATTACATTTGCCAGTGCCCTTTGAAATATCCAGCTTCACTCTAATTTTGACTTTCTTGCAGTGACAACTGCCATGGTAAGTTTTTTCCATGATGCGATCCTCTGTTTACATCAAATTCATAAAGTGATTACGAAAAAATGGCGCAAAATTTTTGCGCCATTTTTATTACTTTCATGAAATATTATTTCGGATAAGTTTTAGCTAATTCCTGAGCTACATGCAGGTGATGCTCAAGTTTTGGTAAAGTTGCTACCGCAAAACTTGCTAATTCAGCGTCAGGCGATACAGATGCCTTTTTGAATAATTCGATAGCATCTTTGTGAGCACTAACTTGGTTGTTCGCATAAGCCGCGTTAAAAGATTCTCCTTCACGTTGCTTTAAAACAGCTGCTTTTGCTTTATTTAACAGTTCCGCTTCAGTTGCTACCTTTAGCTTCTTTTTACTGGCGATGGTAGCGAGCTCTCTATTAGCTGCTGTGTGATCTTTGATAATGGATTGTGCAAAAGCTTTTACATCTGCCGCGGTAGATTTTTCCAGTGCCAGCTTTGCAGTTTCAATTTCTGCAACGCCTGCTGCTGAAGCATCCTCAACGAAGTCGTCTGCATCAATAGTGTCAGCAGCCATTGCAGAACCCGCGACCATGCTTAAAGCAAATGCGAATGCGCCTGTTAACAAAAGGTTAGTTTTTTTCATTTTGATACCTCGATTAATGTAAATGTTTTCTGACTCTAAAGATTCGGAGGCTATATCTGCCTACCTTGGAGCGAATATTGAAGATAAGCGATTGTTAGATCAGTGCGCTGGTTAACCTAAATATTAATGATAATTTTTAATATTTTTTATAAATTTTTTTTAAAAAATATTATTACATAATAATGTTGCAGGAGAGCTATTGAACTTATAAAACTATAAAGATCGTAATTGGTAATTGCAAAACGCTCTAAAAATCTATTGAAATAATAAAAACCCAGTGCTTATATTAAAAGTGAGTGAGTTCTATGCACTCATGTTTTTTATAAATTATTCAACTTAAAAAATTGAGGTCACTATCATGAGTCAACAAAACAAAGGTAATTTTGCAGACAACCCTAAAGCTGCTTCTGAAGCTGGCAAAAAGGGCGGCAAGGCCAGTCAATCCAAAACAACGTCTAAGCAGACTGGGAACTCTAAAGGGAGTCATAAGTCTTGAGGTATAGGCAATTTAGAAAAATCGAGGTGGTGTCACCTCGATTTTCTAAACCAGCTAATGTTTATTTAGTTTTATCACTTTGACAGTAAAAAATTGAGAGAAAAAATGAAAAACCTTGAATTATTAATTGTACGACAGATTGTATTTGCCCTAATTCCGTTGCCAGAGATGAGCTGCAGAAGTGGTCAGTTAACATCAAGTGTGCCAGCACCAATTTCCTTAGTGGGCATGAAGTAGATCCATAAAAAAATAAGTAGGTGAAAGATGGTTAAAGAATTTGCGCGCCATATTGCATGGACAGAAGTTATGAAAGAAGGCTTGGGTTTTGTCGGTTTAATTGAATATCAGCGAAGGGCGCCGTGTTCAATGGTACATGTGTTATGGGTCGTAGGTCCTCACCTAAGTGATGAAGATCATGCGGAGATGGCCGCGACTGCGATGTTAGAAAATATTAGCGAAATCACCGAATATGACAGTGTAATTTACAGTGATGGAGTAGCGCTTTAATGTTGGACTAACGCAGTTGTGCTTTTCAACTTTCATGTAAGACATTTACATGGCAGTACAAAGTTATTAGGTAAATATTAAATTAGGTAAATACAATGGGTCGAGCAATTTGGAAAGGCGCGATAAGTTTTGGACTGGTTCATATTCCCGTTGCGCTACATTCGGCTACTTCTTCCCAGTCAATTGATTTTGACTGGTTAGACGAACGGAGCATGGAGCCAGTGGGATATAAACGTGTTAATAAAGTAACTGGCAAAGAAGTAACAAAAGAACATATAGTCAAAGGCGTTGCACACGACAAAGGGCGCTACGTAATTTTATCGGAAGAAGAAATCCGACTAGCGCACCCTGCATCAACGCAAACTATCGATATTTTTTCGTTTATTGATAGTGATGAAATTCCCCTCGCCAATATTGATACTCCTTATTATTTATCTCCTGATAAACGCGGCGAAAAAGTTTATGCATTGCTGCGAGAAACCTTAATTGATAGTAAAAAAGTTGCGCTTGCTTACGTGATTTTGCATACACGTCAGCACTTGGCAGCGCTGATGCCAATAGATTCCGCACTCGTGCTTGTATTATTACGTTGGCCAGCTGAAGTCCGCAGTATTGATGAACTCGCATTGACCAAAACCACAACTCACGCTGATTTGAACAAAAGTGAAAAAGAAATGGCAAAACGCCTCGTTAATGATATGGCGGGGAGTTGGGAACCTGACAATTATCGTGATACTTTTCAGGAAAAAATTATGCAGCTGGTTGATAAAAAAGCTCGCGACGGTGAAATTGAAAATGTTGAAACCGATCCAGGAAACGAACAACGCAAAAGCGCTGATATCATTGACTTGACTGAATTGTTAAAACGTAGCCTGCGCGGTAAAGATGCTGGCAATAAAAAAACCACAGTTACAAAAAAAGAAGTAGCTGTAGCACCTGCAAAAAAAACGAGTAAAGCGTCAAGACCAACCACTAGTAAAACTGCAGCGGAAAAAAAATCATCTTCATCACCTAAGAAAAAAGCTGAATCAACGACTAAAAAAGCTGAAGCAGTGAGCACTAAAAAAGCCAA
>Ga0247739_10000803_pt1 | contig 11300 bp, 12 predicted proteins | sample UWRJL058202B2_FD_180943 | JGI IMG/M metagenome (GOLD analysis project Ga0247739, IMG submission 180943) | Plant litter microbial communities from Arlington Agricultural Research Station in Wisconsin, United States - UWRJ-L058-202B-2 | ecosystem: Environmental > Terrestrial > Plant litter >... | reverse complement strand
GACGTTGTGCCACAGCAGTATGGCTCAGGCTAGGGTTCTCGTATTGCTGAGCGGAGACACTCCTTTCCATAGGCTGTGGATGGACATCGTGACGTGGTCGCTTTGGGTTTGTGTTCTGATTCTGGGAGTCCACACTCAAATGCTTGGAGTTTGTCCTGCCTCCCGAAAAGAAACCCGAGTCTCTTGATGTTCGGCGGTTTTCCTGGATGGTTGGGTTGTTCAAGCTATTTACTAGATTTTGAACATCATCCATCTTGAGCCCGGTTGAAGGCGAAGTGAGAAGATTTTGGAGCTTGATGGCATGATCGCGAATGTGCTGTGTAAGTATAAGGTTGATCCTCTGCTCTTCAAGTTTCTGGTTCTTAAGATTTGAGTTCTCATGCTTCAAAGACTCGAAATCCCTCAGAAGTCTGGTATGGTTTGTCTCCATGATACCGAAGTTTTGACGCAGGTCACTCAATTGTCTGTTGACTCGGCGAGAGTCAAGTTCTTGCTGCCTGATGGTTGTACGGAGACTGTGATTTGCATTTTGAAGATTGATTACCTATGAACAGTAAGTACTTGTTTCTGTTTCCTTGAGAAGAGTTGTCAAACGCAGACAAAATCATCCTTTATTAAGTACGAAGAAGCTATGTAGTATCAGACACGTACCTCGGCCCTGAGTGCTGTATTATCTTCTTGGATTTGGCTCATGTTCCACTGAAGAGCTGCTAGTTGAGCTTTAGTTTCATCAGCCATGCGGGCATGTTCCTGCGCCATGGTCAAGACCCTTTCATGGTTTTCATTTTGTGTTTTGGTCTCTCGATCATGTTTTTGGTCTTGCTCCTGCATTTGTTTTTTGTATGTTTGCACTTCGTTCCTATAGGCCTCTACTTGCTGTATCAGACGCTCGAGAGACGTCGGAGTATCAAGCCCCGGGGACTCAGGCTTCCGAGAGCTAAATGTAGTATCGGGATGTGTGGATTGGAGGGTGGACGCAGTCCCATGTCCTTGAGATTCAGTTGCTAGATAGCTCTGACTTGGTGTATTTACTCGTGGAGAGCTGGGGCCCCCCCTCGTTGCTGTTGGCACGGGTATCTGAGATGTTGCTTTACCTTTGGTGTTTGTGGGTCTAGTCACTCTTGCAACTGATGGACCACCACCACGTCCAATAATTGGCACATTCCAATCTCTGAGTTGATTAAGCATTGTTGATTCCCTGGGAGCATATTAGCAAACATGAAGAGAATTCCGTGTAACGACCTACGGCAGGACAAATCCGGTCTTCAGCTTGATGATGTTAACTATTCCGTTGGGCGCAATTCTTTTCTCGTACATAGGTACTATATCGCCATGTAGGAATTCCCAGATAACTGATTTCGCTTGATCTCTTTGCGCCTTGTTCCACTTTGGGTCCTTTCCTTCCCCGATATCCCATTTTATGCGCATCTCTCGATCGTGCCCGGCCGTCATGATTCCCTGGATATGAGACTGCCATTTAGTTAGTACATTAAGGCCATACGGGGCATGTTCCAAAAGAGAGCTGTTAAGAAATTGGTAATGCAACGGCCAAAGCTCTATATGTAATGGCTTGTTCGAGAATGGAATCTCCTTGGACAAGGAAATGGTATGAACAGAACAGCATATAGTTATCGGAGGTACTCACTAGTAAGTTTCCTTCGCATGCTAAAGCAAGGACTTTGCTCTCCCATTCGTCATTGCTCAGTCTGAGTCGATTCTGGCGGCCACCGCGAGAGCGGAACTCCTCCCAGTTGGCTATTCGATTCATACTTGTCTAGCTGCGCCAGTTACTCAACGTTTCGTAGGCAACGCTCATGCGTGTGTTGTCCAGCAGATATGGTGATATTGCGCTGATTAGGCAAGTATACAGATACCACACCGAGGGATTATAACACAAGAATGATAAGGGGCGACCCTGCAATTAGAATTCGTAAGAAGCGCAGATCGACCGCTCATACTCAGTTTAAATACTCTTGGGATTGTATGCTATCGATTTGTGGCCGGCGCTGTTTTTTTCTTCTGAACAATGAGCTTGGAATAAGAGAGTAGAGAATGACGAAGGAGTCTGTGGCTGGGTAGCGATTAAGAGGGACCTTGGCCGAGTAGGATGGTGGGAAGTCTCTGTGGAAGAAAGGTATTATGATTGTGAAGAATGATATTACTGTCCCAGGGTGGGAAGAGGTACAGAGGATCTGGCAAAGTATATATGTTATATTTTGGAATAGAGAAGCGGAGATGGTACAAGAACCGTTTCCATCTCACTCTCGTCACTTTGTTCTATACATACATATATAAGTTCCAGTGCCAGTGGCATCTCGCCTGCTCGCCGCTGGCCAAAGCGCGTGAGCAGCAAAGGGTCAGCGAGGTTAGGGGCAATGAAGAAGCCGTTGAGCATGGGGGTGGATGCTTCATTTTTCTGAAGTTGCATGCTTGTTGTACTCTTCCTACTGGTGTAGAAGAGCATAGCCAGGTCCTCTTGCGGCTTAGAGGCGGATTTGGACAAATTGCCAAGCGCGGGGGGAACTTTGGATGGTTGGGTGATGAAGTTTCCAGTTGACAAGCAGTTGACAAGCAGCTGCTGGCTTGCGGCTGGTACAGTAGTAAAGCTTACCGCAATATTCCGAGACCAAAGTGCAAAAGGATGGCTTCAAGTCAGCAAGGAGGGGAAATGGGAGAAGGGAGAGGGAAAGGGATAAGAGCGCTCCCAGTAATACACAGGTACATAACCTTACACTTTATCCACACCTATTTAAGCTGTTGTTCAAAGCTTCTGGATCTTGTGTGCTGAACATTTCCCCTTCAACACGATTAAAGGTGGTCTATAGAGAAATCCAATTCGAATAGCTTTAAGGTCTGGCTCAAAAGCCAATCGACGGAAAGCTTAACATAGTACCTGTATTGGTTAAGACTGAACACCAGAGTACAGCATCCTACAGCCGATATGGATTATTATACAGTACACTACGGAGTAGGTTATGGAAGTGAGGAAACCCATTGGACTGTCAGGGGGTTGTAGACCATGAACCGTACAGAGTTGAACATGACTTAGGTTCATGGTTTACGATTCTCCTCGGTTGGTTCTTCATACTTAGTACGTTGTGCAGTAATTGTGGGAAAGGCTTCGTTGCCGTCTACATACTTCATATCTTTTTGGCACACAGGGGCATTTAACAGCATCTGAAGCACCAGGGAGCCCTACTTGGGATGTCGACACATGTTGAGAAGGGAACGGGGGTTAAACCGGGCAGGGGACAGGGGATGCAATGCAATGGAAAATGAGCTCCCAATGGAATCAATGGGATAGAAAATGAAATCTGCGTGAAATGGAAAATAAGCTCCTAATGGAATCAATGGGATAGAAAATGAAATCTGAGTGAAATGGAGCATGAACAGGGCTTTCTCACTAGAATCGAGCGATGACTTTGCAACTCTCGTGCTCTATTGGCTAGACCCCTTGTTAAGATATATAGGCAATGGGTAATAAAGCTGCAACATGTTGTATGAATGGTAAGTTTATATCTAATGCTATCCTGCCCGCCCGTCGTACCAGTATTACAACGTAAGCCGCAGAAACGGGTCCAACCTTCTCGTTAGTGTTTGAACGAACTCACGGGACGGTTCCGGATCCTTTGACTGACGTTATTTTCTTGAGGTGGCGGCTGGCGTGAAGTTCACTTGGTAGACCGAGTGTCCGAGCCATTTTCACTAGAAAACTGTCAAGGTGGACCAAATATGCCCTCCACCAACCCAGGCGACTTTTGATGGAGTGGTACAGGCTGACAGCCCATGCGGGATTTTGGACTAGAGCCTCCAAGTCCTTCAAAGTCCTCCTCCCAAGTCCTACTGAGTCCTACTAATTATAACTTGGAACAAGTTTAGTAGAGAATGGATCGAGCAGCTATTAGGGATTGGACGCTGTCATGAGCCTGATTAGACAGCTTAAATGTGTATAAAAACTACAGTCCCAAGGGGGAGCTTCTAGATTTATTCCAACTGCTCTGTATGAGGGATAGTTTTGGGAAGTAAATCTCAAAACAATACGTCACACCATCTTTCAAAAGTGCAGGACATGGCTTCCTGGCTTGATGGGAAGATCTCGCCAACAAACGCTGTACAGGACAACAGGGAGCGATCATCTCCCTTGGGTTGAGTTGGGTTCATGGATGGGTAGCTCTTATTGCTACTCCTCCCTTCCTCCCTCCCCGTACCGGGCATGGCTTTTGACAAGGAAGCTGTGTGGAACAGGGTGGCTTCTCATGCCATCACCCGGATCATCCTGTATCGATTATTGTCCGGTAGCCAAACTGTGGCTGGTGGCCCAAGCAAGTGATGTCTCGCAGGAGATCTGTTTAGAGACTTGGACGCTAAGGCCAGGTACGAAATACGGGGGTTACTCCTGTAACAAGAGACTTCCTTCGTCCTGCTACAGTACCGGACCGTTGATACTCGGACTTTGGTCGGATAGCAATTTGTGCCCAAGCAGGTTGTGTTGGGCAGATGATTCATTGGTTGTCAACATCTAGGGCTGAGTGCATGGAATACAATCCGCTTATGACAGAATCGTCTGGTGAAGATTGATGAAGTTCTCAGGCGTCGTCACTCTACAGGTGCCTCGAAGAGAATTTAAGCGGGCGTAGAACTTCGCAAATTTCTTGAGAAGCACTAGCATGACCATGACAGAACAAGCGGCCCGGGGTAAGGGAAACGTAGCTAGGTGGAAAGGGGACGGTAGGGACAAAATCCAATCACGTTTGGGAAAAAAGTAAATATGTATACGAACACTTGGGAAACAGTTAACCCGACTAACCGGTATGTATGGAGTATAACAGTGCTGCATCGTGGAATCGGGCTTTCTTTTTCCTTTTCCAGAAAGTCCATCATGGCACCAAGTCATGGTCATGGTTGGTACATACAAATCTGCAAGACAAGGTCCAGGTCTACCGTTGGTGGGAGAGTAGAGGCACAGCACATTGGGACGTCTAGATACGAAATTCGTCTGGCGCTTCGAGAGAGGCGCCACCTAACGATTAGAAGCTGTAGAAGAAGCACAATACAGCTTTAATACATACATGGGCCTGCTTCTGCTACACACTAAGTGCTAGCCTTCACACCCTCTTTTAGTCTCTTCGCCCGTATGGAGGATAATCGATGGTTGTGTTGTGGGGAGGGGAATATGAGACAGGTTCCTTGTCCATCCTTCTCCTCAGTCCCGTGTTACTCTCCGAGTTTTCAGGAATGTAAATCGCCGGAAGCTTAGATACTTTCGACAGCTGCCCAGCATCCTCGTTGTTAATTTCCCAGAAGATGGCCATGGAGGGCGGAACTCCGAGACATGCCTACCTTGCAAAAGACCATCTAGTTGAAGATGCAGGAAATGGTCAAGGTCATTCCTTCAATAGCGAGTGAGATCGGCCCAAGTTTGGTCTCTTTGTTGTTGATATCATGGTCCAAAACTTGCTTAGTGCTGCTGACTTTAGTAACCACATATCTTACTGCTCATTCAATTACGATCTCAAAAATGGTAGTTAAGGGACGATGCATGGCTGGCCCGATTAATGCGTTGTAATACAAGAAAATCGCAGCATACCTTGGTGTATGACTACAGTGTAAACATATTCACGAATTTAGTACGAAAGGAACATCGGGTGGTATGACTAGGCAAAGATGAGTTCTGGACGCTTAGTTAGAGTTACTAGATCGGAGGTGATTCAAGTCCATCCATGCATGTCACCTTGCCTTCCTCGCGATCTGTATGTGTTTTCTGCAGTTTGGTGGACTCAGCATAAAGTAAGATGCAGCTTGGTACTCAAGAACTTGAAAGAATTTTTCGCCGGTTGGATAAGGATGACCAACTACCGCAACCCGAAGATCCAACATGCACTTTTCTTCCACGAACAAGTAGTACCTAACACCGTTCTGGTTTGGTGGGGACATGGGAGCTTGTTCCTGGAACTGGGGAAACACATCTTGTTGTCCAAGGCTCAAGGGTGCCATGTGCTGACCGGAAACTCAAGTGTGGCGGTGCTGATACAGTACCTTATCTCATTTGCAAAAGTGCAGCCGCGGAGAAGCTAGCAAACTAGCCTCCAACTCATGGAATAATAATTGTAACGGGACAGGTCTAATCCGCGGTTCACCGAACCCAGAAAATGTCTGTCGTTCTCCGACAGCTAGTAGCCCCTTTTCAAACTCAAACTTTAAATTTCCAACAGCACAGTAAGTTTACTTGGTACATACCACCGTATGTACGGAGAACCGTCGTACGAGTGCAAGCTAATGCATACCCTCGCCGCCCCGAGTCCTTGCAGAAGCCATCGCCAGCTTGGAAGTGACAAAAGACTACCCGTACGGTATGATGTGTTGGACGAGCAAACAGATACGCGCACAGTTATTCGCTAAATCTTGTTCATGTGTGCTCGTCTGATCTTGTGTCTTGCTTGTGTCTTGCTTGGGTCTTGCTTGGGTTTTGTGTCTTGTGGCGGTGGGCAATTACAGCAGTCTAGTAATTACATCTGGCTGAGAGAGCGCTGACGGCTTCGTCTTGTATTCATCTTCTTCATCATCATCTTCCTTGCACTCCGGACAGTTAATGTCTTTCGTTGATTCTCTGCCTGTATACACGCAGTTAGTTGGTTGGGCAATTGATGGTTAATACTCCAAAAAGAGCCATTTTACAAAGCACAAGACACTGAAACCTGTCTATCTCACCGACGCATGTATAATATCTTTTATATTGTACTGTACTAAGCTCTTTCCGGGGGCTGTAGGTAGTAGAAGGGAAGAGATGAACAATCAAGTGGCGACATTCTTGATGATTCCGAAAACAAGTGCCCACCACTCTCCAATGAAGTGAATCCGAGGAGGTGAGCATTTTGTGGGTCATCACTTAGCAATCGTACGAAAGCTGTAGTGTGTGATAATGTAAACAAGTTATGTACTGTACTGTACATGAATTACAGCAAATTCCACACACATGTATAAACTGCCTAGGCGTGGCTTGCACCACTAACGTACGGTGATCCGAGACACAGACACAATTGGGTTTTCCCACTGACATCTGCAGTTCTGTTCTTGGCCACCAGCATTCATTGCTATAAGTACGGAGGTAACCTTATTTGATGACGAATGGTTAAGGATTATATCACAGTATCCCTACCGCGCCTCGCATAATAACATACCGCAGCCGCATACAAGGCGTATTCGATCTTCATACTCAGTAGAGCCAGCCGGGCCCTTGTATGTGCTGTGGTTAACAAGCAGTATCGATCAGTGCTTCAACCTCACTAGGTAGCACAGTACTTTCTATTTCACGCAGTTTTCTTTCATGGTTGCGGTATTTTGAGCTGGAAAAAGCAGACTAAAGAGAGGAGGAATTTCTCCTCCTTTCCTCCTTTCCATCCATTCCCCTTTCTTCTTGCAAACTTAAAACTCTTCCATAAACCTCCTCATTTTCATATCTTCGGCCTGTACTCCGTAAGTGTAATCCTTGTCAAGCTGCATGCCAATTAAATCCCATATCATAGCACACCACCCCAAGTACTAAAGCAAGTACTTCATCTAGCAATACCCCTCCTACTCCTACTCTTTCTTAGCCATATAAAGACTTCAAGCCTTTTCACACTCTTTTTGGAACCGATTCTGATTATTGTCCCCACACTCCTTTGAATACTAGTGTCTAAGAGTAGCTATCTGCATAGTCAACATATATACGTTCCTTAACTCGACCTCGTTCTACCCTTCCTTGCACGAAGCTTCACGCCTTTGCCGTTAGCTCTAGCAGCTTATACCTCTATCTGTTTACGTCGTCTTCTTCACTGAATCCTCTTCTATCTCCCACGATAATTTTGTTCTTCAGTCGACTCCAGCCTTGGTCCTACTAAAGCTTATGAACGAGTACAACCGCACGGGGAAGACACAACCCAGTTTCTCCACGCTTTTCGTGCTTAATATCCTTATTTCCGATCAAATACCTAAGTAATTAGTCCGCCATGGATATCATAATGGAGTGGAAGAGGGTGGAGGAAAGGAAGCATAGGCATGTGCTGAAGGACAACCAGTGGGAAAATGCTATACTTTGTCTTGGATCGGAGGGATACTCCGTGAAATACATTCAGGAGATCCTTACCCTTGGGCGTGGAGCTGATCAAGGCATTCGAGATCTGTGGGGGCTTGGGTTAGGAAAAGCACCGAAATGGACTGCAGATCAAGAAAAAGAAGCATACAATGTGAGTCACTAGACAGCTGATAGCGTTGTGGTGTTCTACTGATTTCTAATGATGGTCAGGTCATTTGGAGCTTCTTCAAGAGAGATATTGAGCAACTTTATCATGGTACAGCAGACTCGGACGGTAAAGTCATTGCGAAAGGCCAGTCGACGGTCAATGTCCAGAGAATTATCCATGAGAATACCGGCTTCAAGTTACCGTAAGCTAGTCCTCATGAGTGAATCGGATATAACAATAACTGAAAAAGATCACAATCAATGCAAAATCAGATGGAAAAGGTTTGGGGATTTTCAATGCGAAAACGTCCCAATAAAGCCAAGTCGGAGGATCCATCCACGCCAACTGTCAAATTTGAAGATGTCAATGGTAAGTTACATACGTTTTAAGCTCCGCATTACCTGCTAATTAGAGACCAGCCACCGTTTCATCTGAAGGGCAGGACTGTGAGGATTTGCAAGACCTTAGAGTCAACCGATTTATTGGAGCCGAGTCATCTGCGTCGTTATCTCTTCAATCTAAACTTAGTGAACTTCCGAGTACCACTGATAATCTCCGGTATGTTCTTGTTACGAAGTATTAATATCAAATTTGTCAAACTCGGCTAAGTTATGTAGGATTGCGCGCTTAGAGAACCAGGTCATGATATTGACTGACGACTTCCAAGCTGCATTGGCAATAGGACGCAGTCAAGGCATGGCATTGAAGGATGTCGAGAATCAGCTTCAAAGGCTCAATAACGAAATAGCGCTTCTAAAGTCAAAAAACTCCTCTCTTAGTATGTTTATATATTTCAAAATGGCCCCAAACGCAATTATTATGGTTGAAAGCTAAATTTTAGTTAGGCATCCAAAACGACCAACTACGAAAAAAGAATTGCTTCCTTGAGGCTCGAGTTGATGAGCTTCTCGGTTTTAACCACAAACTGGAGGCTGACATTGATGACCTTCGGATCAAGACAGTAGAGCTTCAAGAGGAAGTCAACAACTTAGATGCACTCAAGCTGGAGAATCAGAAGTACGTTCACTACAACCCCTTAAGTCGATATACCCCTTCGATGTACGAGCATCGACAGCCATCAATCACACACTATATAGAACGGTGCAAATTGATACTTATAAGCTGTTCTTCATGATAGCGATGATCGAATTTGCAGTTATCGATTACGGAAAACTGACATATTTACTAGTCTTCGTACTCAAAAAGCTATCCTTTTAAAGGAACATGCGCTACTCAAACGCATATTGTGCCAGCTTGTTTTCAAGATCCAGCAACTCCCGAGCTCCCCAGAACACAATTTGAAGAACGAAGTCGAGAAGCTAGGAAAGATATATGATATAAATAGGTTTAACAAAGATAGTCCTCGAGATTCAGTCGATTCTGCCTACTATAGCAACAACCTAGACCTTGAAACCCGACAATCGTTGAACATAGTACCTATAGAATTTCGGACCCTCTTCGATAACCAAGCAGGAGAAATTAGAAGTTGCCTCGAATCAGATGTAAGAAAACGTCGACATTGCAAGATACTGCAGGTCGGTACTCCGATAACTATGCCAGATGCTGAGAGGTTCCTTGAACGGGAGACGGTTGCAGCCAAGCCATCTCTAACAGAATCTGAGATTGGGGACCGCCAAACAAGCCGAAATGATTGGCGCAACGATTATACAGTCGATACCCAGATGGCTGGGGTCGATGATACCCCAATGCAAGAATGTGTATTGCCCGCTGGCCCGGTCTTCACCACTGCTGATGCATGTTTTGGTGACCAATGGAACGATCCCATAATGTTTAATCCTCCACAACAGATTCCAAACCTCAACCAGTACAATCAAGCTGATGAAGGGTTCGAAGATTGCATGTAGTTAGGGGTCTGATCCTCGGCCTCTTTCTCAATATGTTGCGTAGCTATTAGCCTGCATAAGAGGCATTACATGAAGCAGAAGTCAAGACAAAGAGGAAGCGCTGGTGGCCAGAGCGCGTGTAGGTGGAATATAACAAAAGTACACGATTTATGATACGATCTATGGAAATTCGACGAAAGAGCTTCAATGACAGCTCAACGGAAAGAAAGAATCTTGTGCGTCACGTGGCGCATTGCTACATCTGGCAGATGCCTCGAATGGGATAGAGCTAAGGGCCAGTTCTCTAAAGCTGAGGAACGAGACTATGGTTATTAGGTATCCGGATTTGCGGGCGTATATAGGGGGGTTTCATTTTGCTACACATTTTGGCACATTGCAGAGCTCCTGGAATCATGTTGACGGCATATGTATAGAGATTAGCTAAAAATAAGCTATGAGGTACGGAGTTTTTTTTTGGGATTTGGACATAATACCGGGCAAGCAGGGCGAAAGGAGATTCTGAGGCTGATGCTGTGTGATTTAAGATACGATACGACTTGAAAGTGCATATTGATGCCTCGGGGTAGATGGATAATCATGGAGGCGTTGGGAGTCTGTGAATAAAGGTAGGATTTGTCTTTTTTGGAAATATCAACGCAGTGTTCCTACTAGTTACACAAATAAGAAATTACACGTCAAACCTGCATTGTAGACCACAACGAACCCTCGTTCATCTATACTCTAATTTCTACCACTCTCTGGCACGCTTCCTATCACGTCAGGATCCCCAATTTAGGGTCTATTCACATGTCGTGCTGAGCCATATTTGTAACATACTTCAAGTTTTATCTTTGATTCATAGCCAAGCCAGTTGTGATGGTGCTTCTTGACGCAAGAGCACCAAGGGATTTTGGGTGGGGCACGGAAGAGGTTACTTTTGGCAGATTCATCAAAGTACTGGAATGCTGCACTGTGACGGATCAGTTCACTTCATGCAATGAGAGTGGGTTGATATTTCAACTCTACGATTGGTATATGAAAACTTAAAATATACTGGCATCCGTGAACGTATTAATATAGTACATCAGCACTATGAACCATTGTTCATTAATAGTGTCCGTCTCCTCTTATCAGTATTCTCCGAGACAAGCACACAACAGTCTTTCGTAATCGCCGCTTGTCTCTCCACGGATTCGATTAGTGAGACTAGTTCTGAATCTTGCCTGGTATGCGC